>Ga0123519_10007097_pt1 | contig 17458 bp, 14 predicted proteins | sample YelNatPaOPRAMG02_FD_87396 | JGI IMG/M metagenome (GOLD analysis project Ga0123519, IMG submission 87396) | Hot spring microbial communities from Yellowstone National Park - Yellowstone National Park OP-RAMG-02 (version 2) | ecosystem: Environmental > Aquatic > Thermal springs > Hot (42-90C) ... | reverse complement strand
TCCAGGCCGACGATGCGGTGGTCCGGCCAGACCTGCTTCAGGCGGTCCCCAGCGGCGATGGTGCCGGCCGACCCCATAGCCGAGACGAACGCGCTCACCTTGCCCCGGCCGACGCCCCGCCTCTGGAGTTCCTGGGCCAGTTCCACGATGGTGTTGCCGGTGACGTAGTAGTGGAAGCGGTAGTTGCCGAAGACCTCAAACTGGTTGAGGATGCGGATGCGCTCGGGGTCGCGGGCCTTGAGTTCCTTGCACTTGTCGTAGATCTCCTTGACGTTGCTCTCGCACCCCGGGGTCTTGATGACCCGGGCTCCGTACCGCTCAATGATCTGGAAGCGCTCGGCGCTCATCAACTCCGGCAGGATGACGACGGAGTCAAAGGCCATGCGGCACCCGACCCAGGCCCCGCCGATGCCGTAGTTGCCGGTGGAAGGCCAGACCAGGGTGTGGCGCGAGGGGTCCACTTCGCCCGTCAGTTCCTTCTCCACCAGGACGGAGTAGGCCGCGCCCACCTTGTGGCTGCCGGTGGGGAAGTCCTTGGAGTAGAGGACGACGATGGGGCAGTCCACCCCCGTCAGGGCCTTGGGCAGGACCATGTGGTAGATGCGGTTCTGGCCGTCCTTCCAGGTGATGTTGAAGAGGTTGATGGGGTCCAGAGGGTCAGTCTGGCGGGCGGCGAGGGCCCTGGCCCGCACCTCTGGGGCGATCTCCTCCGGGTGCAGCATCTCGCGGAACGTGGGGCCAGTCACGAGCATTTTCGCCTTGGACATGGGTTCGCTCTCCGTAGTTGAGATGGCCAGGGCGTGCCCCCCGGCCTTCGGGACGGGGCCAGCGTGGCCGATTATAACACGGGCGCGGATGGGCGTCAACGGTGCGGCTGCAGGGTCACGCTTCCAGCGCGGCTTGGGGAGACGGGTGTGTAGCCTGTGAAGGGCTCAGGGAAGCGCAGGAGCGACATCGTCCTTGAGGTGCAGGCCAAGGTGGCGGAGGCGGCGCGGCGGCACGGCCTCTTCCCCGGGCCAGGGGAGCCCCTGGTGGTGGGCGTGTCGGGCGGGGCCGACTCCCTCTGCCTCCTGCACGTCCTCAGGGACTTGCAGCCCCAGTGGGGCTACCAGCTCCATGTGGGCCACCTCCACCACGGCCTGCGGGGTGAGGCCGCCGCGGAGGACGCCGCCTTCGTGGAGGCCACCTGCCAGGCGTGGGGCATCCCCGTCACCGTGGAGCAGGTGGACGTGGCGAAGGTTGCCCGAGAAGCCCGCCTCTCCGTGGAAGAGGCCGGGCGACACGCCCGCTACGCCTTCCTGGGGGCGCTGGCGGCCGGGCTGGGTGGGCGCGTGGTTGCCGTAGCCCACAACGCCGACGACCAGGTGGAGACGGTCCTCATGCACTGGCTGCGGGGCGCTGGGCTGGCCGGCCTGCGGGGCATGCTCCCCAAGGTGGAACTTGAGGACCTGCGCCTGGAGGGCGTCTGGGACCGGCTCTGGCCCCGGGCAGAGCACATCACCCTGGTCCGCCCCCTCCTCACGGTGACCCGCGCCGAGGTGGAGGCCTATTGTCGCCAGACGGGCTTGAGCCCCCGGTTTGACCTTTCCAACCTGGACACCACCTACTTCCGCAACCGCCTGCGCCACGAACTCCTCCCCTTCCTGGCGACCTACAACCCCCGCATCCGGGAGGTCCTGCGCCGCTCGGCCGAGGTGATCGCCGACGACTACGCCTACCTGCGGGGAGAGACCCTCCGCGCCTGGGCAGAGGTGGTGCAAGAGGAAAGCCCCCAGCGGGTCACCCTGGACCTCCGGCGCTTCCTGGCCCTGCACCCCAGCCTGCAGCGAGGCCTCCTGCGGGAGGCCATCCGACGGCTGCGGCGCGGCCTGCGGAACGTCAACTGGGTCCATGTGGAGCGGGCCCTATGGGGAGCACGCGAGGGGCCTACAGGGACCCAGATCACCCTGGCCAGGGGCCTCGTGCTGACGAAGGGGTACGACGTCCTCTGGGTGGCCGAGGAAGGGGCTCCCCTGCCCTCCCCGTGGGAGGAAGGGCCCCTTCTGGAGAGGCCTGTGGCCCTGCCGCGGGAGGGCGAGGTGGTGCTCCCGGGCACGGGGTGGCGCGTACGGGTGCGCACCTCGGAAGTCCCCGAGCCTGCGGACCTCCCCTCAGCGGCGCAGGAGGACCGGTGGCGGGCGCTCCTGGATGCGGACGCGCTGCGCGGCCCCCTGGTGCTGCGACCGCGCCGGCCAGGAGACCGCTTCTGTCCTTCGGGCATGGGCGGGGCCTCGGTCCTGGTGCGGGAGTTCATGATCAACGTGAAACTGCCCCGCCAGGTGCGGGACCGCTGGCCGCTCCTCTCCTGCGGCGAGGAGATCGCCTGGGTGGTGGGGTGGCGGGTGGACGAGCGGTTCCTCGTCACCCCGACGACGCGGCGGGTGGTGGAGGTCTCGCTGAGGCGCGAGGCGGACGAGCCCCTTCAGGGAGAAAGAGGCGTGGCGGCGTGCAGGGACGGGTGATCCTCAGGCCCGGGCGGGAGAAAGCCGTGCTCCGGCGGCACCCGTGGGTCTTCTCCGGGGCGGTGGCGCGCATAGAAGGGCACCCGGCCGACGGCGATGTGGTGGCCGTCCTGGCGGACGATGGGACCTTCCTGGCCCAGGGCTACCTGAACCGGCGCTCCCAGATCGTCGTGCGGCTCCTCACCTGGTCGCCGGAAGAGCGGATAGACGAGGGCTTCTGGCGCCAGCGGCTGGAGGTAGCCATCCGCGGGCGGGCCTCCCTCCTCGCAGCCGAGCGGGGGGCCTGCCGCCTGGTCCACGCCGAGTCGGACGGGCTCCCCGGCCTCGTGGTGGACCGGTACGGGGCGTTCCTCGCGGTGCAGTTCCTGACCCTGGGGGTGGACCGACGCCGGCACCTGCTGGTGGAAGCCCTGGCGGACCTCCTGCGCCCGCAGGGCATCTACGAGCGGGACGACGAGGCGGTGCGCGAGAAGGAAGGCCTGCCCCTCCAGACCGGCGTCCTGTGGGGCGAGGCCCCGCCCGAGTTGGTGGAAGTTGAGGAAGGCGGGCTGCGCTTCCTGGTGGACCTGCGCGAGGGCCACAAGACCGGCTTCTACCTGGACCAGCGGGAGAACCGCCAGAAGGTCCTGCGCTACGCCGCCGGCCGGGAGGTCCTCAACGCCTTCGCCTACACGGGGGGCTTCGGCCTCTACGCCCTCCAGGGAGGCGCGGCCCACGTGGTGAACGTAGATGCCTCGGAGCGGGCGCTGGACCTGGCCCGGCGGAACTTCGCCCTGAACGGCTGGGGGGAACCTCAGGCGGAGTTCGTGGTTGGCGATGTCTTCCAGGTCCTCCGGCGGTACCGGGAGGAGGGGCGCCGGTTTGACCTCATCGTGCTGGACCCGCCCAAGTTCGCCCACAGCGCGGCCGACGTGCCCGCCGCCACGCGTGGGTACAAGGATGTCAACCTGCTGGCCTTCCAGTTGCTGCGGGAAGGGGGAGTCCTCTTCACCTTCTCGTGCTCCGGGGCCATCTCGGCGGACCTCTTCCAGAAGGTGGTCTTCAGCGCGAGCCTGGACGCTGGGCGGGAGGCCCAGGTCCTGGAACGGCTGACCCAGGCCTCGGACCACCCGGTGCTCCTCTCCTTCCCCGAGGGGGAATACCTCAAGGGCCTGGTCTGTCGCGTCGTCCCGTTTGCCTGAAGGCGCGGACTTGGCTACAATGCGGCTGCTTGGAGGAGGGAAGCCATCCGTGGACAGGCAGAGGAGGCTCACCTACGAGTTTCCCGAAGGGCTCATTGTCTGCGGCGACAGCCGCGACATGCGGGAAGTCCCCGATGGGTCGGTGCAGCTGGTCGTCACCTCACCCCCCTACAACGTCTCCAAAGGCTACGTCGGCTACCACGACGCGCGCCCGCTGGAGGAGTACCTGGACTTCCTGGACGAGGTCTGGCGGGAATGCTACCGGGTCCTCTGCCGAGGCGGGCGCATCGCCGTCAACGTGGCCAACACGGACCGCACCCCCTACGTGCCTCTGAGCGCGCTCATCACCGTGCGGATGCTGAAGTTGGGGTTCCTCATGCGGGGCGAGATCATCTGGGACAAGGGGCCCAGCGTGGGCGTCTCCACCGCCTGGGGGTCCTTTGCCCGGCCCACCAACCCCGTCCTGCGGGACGTGCACGAGTACATCCTGGTCTTCTGCAAGGAAGACTGGCGGCTGCCGGCCCGGGAGGAGGGAAGCGGCATCCGCAACCAGGATTTCGTGGACTGGACCCGCAGCATCTGGCAGTTCCCCACGGAGAACGCCACCCGGGTCGGCCACCCCGCGCCCTTCCCCGAGGAACTGCCGCGCCGCCTCATCCTCCTCTACACGAGCCGCGGCGACACGGTGCTGGACCCCTTCCTGGGGAGCGGGACCACGGCCGTGGCGGCGGCGCGGCTGGGGCGGCGCTTCGTGGGCTACGACATCTCCGAGGAGTACTGCGCGCTGGCATGCCAGAGGCTCAGCGCCATCCAGGGCACCCTCTGGGACGAGTGAACCGGGCCTTCATCACAGGAGGAGAGGAGAAACATGCTCGCGTACGAAGAGTTCCTGGAAGAGGTGTTGATCCCCGAGGAGGCGATCCAGAAGCGGGTAGCCGAACTGGGGGCGGAGATCTCCCGCGACTACGAGGGGGTGGACCAGTTGCTCCTGGTCTGCATCCTGCGGGGGGCGGTGGTCTTCCTGGCCGACCTGATGCGCAAGATCACCGTGCCCACGGCCATTGACTTCATGGCCGTCTCCAGTTACGGGGTTGGAGCGCGCACCTCCTCCGGCGTGGTGCGCATCCTCATGGACCTCAAGACCAACATTGAGGGGCGGCACGTCCTCATCGTGGAGGACATCATTGACACCGGCCGCACCCTGGATTACATCACCCGCGTCCTCAGGGAGCGGCGGCCGGCCTCCCTCAAGGTCTGCTGCCTCCTGAGCAAGCCCGAGCGCCGCGAGGTGCACGTGCCCATTGACTACGTGGGCTTTGACATCCCCGACCGCTACGTCTTCGGCTACGGCCTGGACGTGGACGAACTCTGGCGCCAGTTGCCCTTCGTGGGCGTCCTGCGGCGCGAGAAGGGCGGGTGACGCCCCAAGGGGACAGGCACCAAGGCGGCGCCTGTCCCCCTCCCCTTTCACCCCTTCCGAGGAAGCCTCGCCACCGCCTCGCGGATCCGCGCCAGGGCTTTCTGCAGGTTTTCCACGGAGTTGGCATAGGAGAGGCGGATGAACCCCTCGCCGTACGCGCCGAAGGAGGTCCCGGCCAGCGTGGCCACGCCCGCTTCGTCCAGGAGGTAATCCTGCATCTCCCGGGCCGAGAGCCCCGTCCCCCGGATCTCGGGGAAGACGTAGAAGGCCCCCGAGGGGCAGGCGCACCGGAAGCCCGGCACTTCCTGGAGGCCCTGGAGCACCACGTCCCGCCGCTTTCGGAAGGCTTCCACCATGCGGTCCACCGGCGTCTGGTCGCCCTGGAGGGCGGCGATGCCAGCGTACTGCACGAAGGTGGCCGTGCACGAGTTGGAGTTGGTCATGAGGCGCGTGATGTGGGGGGCGAGTTCCCTGGGCATCACCCCATACCCCAGCCGCCACCCGGTCATGGCGTAGGTCTTGGAGAAGCCGTCCAGGATGACCGTGCGTTCCGCCATCCCCGGCACCGAGGCAATGCTGTGGAACGCGCCATCGTAGAGGATGCGGCTGTAGATCTCGTCCGAAAGGACCATGGCCTCGGTCCTGAGGACCATCTCGGCAATGGCCCTGAGGTCCTCTGGCCCCAGCACGCTCCCCGTGGGGTTGTGGGGCGAGTTCAGGATGACCAGTTTCGTGCGCGGCGAGAAGAGGTCCGCCAGTTCGTCCAGGTCCAGGCGGAAGCCCCGCTCCATGCACAGGGGGATGGGGACCGGGCGCGCGCCGACGAAGTTGATCATGGACTCGTAGATGGGGAACCCCGGGTTGGGGTAGATGACCTCGTCCCCCGGCTCGCAGAGGCTCAGGATGGTGAAGAAGATGATGGGCTTGCCGCCGGGGACCACCACCACCTGGTCCGCGTCCACGGGGATGCCCCGGGTGCGGGCGACGTAGGCGGCGATGGCCTCCCGCAGGGGCGGGATGCCGGCAGAGGGGGTGTAGTGGGTCTCCCCGCGGCGCAGGGCCTCCACGGCGGCCTCCACGATGTGGGCCGGGGTGTCAAAGTCGGGCTCGCCGATCTCCAGGTGCACGATCTCCCGGCCCCGGGCTTCCAACTGGCGGGCCCTCTGCAGGACCTCAAAGGCGGTCTCGGTTCCCAGGCGATGCATGGCTTGGGCAAGTTTTACCATCGTTCGTCCACCTCTACTTCCTTCTGTGGGGGCACCCCGACCCCCTCGCTACCCATCTTCAGGAGGCCTGAACCGGCCAGGCCCAAGGCGAGGGAACACCCCGCAGCCAGCAAGAACCCTCCCAGGCAGAGCCACACCCCCGCGCCCACCGGGAGCGCTCTGGCGTAGACCCGCTCCAGGGCTGGCTTCACGGCGAAGAACTGGGCCACGGGCAGCACCGCGGCCACCGTGCAGAGGAGGGCCACGAAACCTGCGGCCACCCGCCTCACGCCAGGCCGCAGAAGGAGCGGCGAAAGGGCCGTGGCCAGAAGGCACACCACGATGGCCACGCCCTGCTTCTGGAACTCCCCCCGGAAGAGGGCCTGCGGCGTCCACACGGGAGGGAGCATGAGGAGCGCGACGACCGCCGCCAGAGGCAGGGCCAGGAGGCGCGCCGGCCACCGCCAGGAGCGCTGCATGCTCCAGACGGCCAGGAGGAGGGCCAGGGCGCCAGCGAAGAGGGGCAGGTAGAAGGCTTCCCGCTGGATCCGCACCTGGCCGGCCCGCACCTCCGGCAGGAACTTGACGTACTCCCCCAGGTCCAGGCCGGCGATGCGCAGGGCCGGCGCGGGGTGAGGGACCCAGGCCATCAGGTAGCCAGCCAGCCCCAGGAGCACGGCGATGGCCACGGCCTCGGGCCAGGGGACACGCTCCCACATGCGCCGCCGCCTGCTACACACGGCGGGCCTCCTCCGGCTCCGCGCAGGGGAGGCCGCAGGCCAGTCGGTGGTAGGCATCCAGCAGGGCCTCGGCGGAGCGGCCCCAGTCAAAGCGGGAAGCCTGCACCGGCCCACAGGCGGCCAGGGCGCGGCGGGCAGGTTCGTCGTCCAGGAGAGCGGCCATGGCCCGGGCGATGCCCTCGGGGTCCTCCGGCGCCACGGTGCAGGCCGCGTTCCCCAGCACTTCCCGCAGGGAGCCCCGGTCCGAGGCCACGACGGGGACCCCGCAGGCCATGGCCTCCAGCGGGGGCAGGCCGAACCCCTCGTACCAGGAGGGGAAGGCGAAGAGGGTCGCCATGCTCAGGACGGCCGGCAGCTCCTCGTCGGCCACGTCCGTCCGGATGTGCACGCGCTCCCCAAGGCCCGTCTCAGCAATGGCGCGGCCAATCCCCTCAGACATCCACCCCCGCCGCCCCACGAGGACCAGGTCCTCTTCCGTCTCGGGCCGCAGGCGGAGCAGGTCCGCGTAGGCCCGGATCAGGCCCTCAAAGTTCTTGCGCGGCTCCAGGGTCCCCAGGGAGAGGATGTACCGGCGCGGCAGGCCCAGCCTCTCCCGCGCCTCCGCCAGGACCTGCGGGTCCTCCACGCGGCGAAAGCGTTCGTCGCACGCGGCGTAGACTACCCGGATGCGCTCCCGAGGGACGCCCAGGAGGTCCACCAGGTCGTCCCGGGTGGCGGCGGAGTCGGCCAGGATGCCGTCGGCCTGGCGCACGGACCTCCCCACGGCCCGGACGAGGAAACGGCGCAGGCGGGGGTCGGCGAACTGAGGGACGCGCAGGAACGAGAGGTCGTGCACCGTGACCAGCGTCTTCCCTCCGCGCAGGCGTGGCAAGACGAAATCGGGCGAGTGGTAGAGGTCCCAGGGGCCGACAAGGGCGGCGAGGGGGAGCGGCAGGCCCCAGCGGTGGAAGAGCAGGGTGAACCAGCGGGGGCTCAGGGGGACCTGGACGAGGCGGGCGTGGGGGGGCAGGGCCTGGGCGAACCGGCGCCGGGCATCGGCCCCGGCGCGGGCGTGGAGGAGGGTATAGCGGTTGGCCCTATCCCGCGCCAGGGCGGCCCGGATCAGGCTCCTCGTGTAGCGCCCGATGCCGGCCCCCTGGTGGAAGGCGGCGGTGAAGTCCACCACGATGTGCAGGCCCGAGGCACTGTGCCCGAACACTACAGCCCCTTGTAGGTCCAGACCCGGTTGACGCCGTAGTTCCAGAAGAGCACGATGAGGGTGGCTACGGCCTTGGCCAGATTGTACCCCAGCCGCCCGAAGAGCGGCCCGAACAGGTAGTGGTCCAGGCTCAGGAAGACCACCTGGTTGATGAAGAGCCCGGCCAGGTTCACCAAGGTGAACTGGGGCAGTTGGGTGCGCAGGGGCCTTGCCCGCGACTCCGGGAAGGTCCACAGGCGGTTCCAGGTGAAGTTGCTGAGGACCGCGGCGGAGAAGGAACAGGTGTTGGCCCAGACCTTGGGCATCCCAGCCCCCAGGATGAGGAGGTTCAGGACGCCGAAGTCAATGAAGGCCCCCAGCGTCCCCACCAGGGCGAACTTGAAGAAGCGCACGACCTCCTTCTCGTGCGTCTGGAGGTAGGCCAGCAACTTCTGCCCCAACGGGCGGGACTCAGCCGCGATGAGCAGCCTGGCCGTGAGGGGATGGCCGTTGAGCGTCTCCAGGATCTTCGCCAATTTCCCTTCCATAGCGCTGTGGGGTGTACGTGTGGAGCATTTTACCGGCGGGGGTGGCTTCCGTCAAGTTGGGCGCTGGGCCCGATCCCCCGCTCCAGGGAGCACACCTGTTCGCAAGAGAAAGCCCGCGCCCGGGCCAGGAAGGAGAGCACCGCGGAGAGGAGGTTGTGGACCTCCTTCCGCACGCCTTCGCGCCACCCGCTGGCCAAGGGATGCAGGGTAAAGGCCCCTCCTTGCTGCAGGCGAGCCCAGGCCCCCAGGGCAGTCTGCCAGGCCCACTGGACCCCGCGGGCGGCCGACTCCCGGGCCTGCAGCCACGGGGCCCGCACCCGCCAGATCGGAGGCTCGGCCAGGGCCCGCAGGAAGCCATCCATGCGGAACCAGAAGATGGCGAAGCGGTAGAGGGGCATGGCCAGCGCAGCCCAGGCGCAGTCCTGGACCCGCCGCCGCGTGGCCCCGTCCCCCAGGAGGTAGCAGACGGCGGTCCAGGCCACCTCCACCAGGGCGTAGAAGAGGTAGAGCATGGCGAAGGCCCAGAGGATCAGCGACCAGGGGTACCCTCCAAACCAACCCAGGGCGGGGAAGAGGAACGTCCAGGCCAGGCGGGGGAAGGACAAGGTGTGGTCCACCAAGAGAACCCGCGCCCCGGCAAAGCCCCGCACCTTCCAGGGGGCCCGCTGGCTCAGCCGGGGGTAGAGGCTGGAGACCTCCAGTTCCCCCCGCTGCCACCGGGTCCGCTGGGCGTGCAGGGCGGTCAGGGAGGGAGTCGGCTCCACATAGGCGACGGCCTCTGGGACGCAGGCCACTTTCCACCGGTGCCCCACCCTCTCCCGGAGGGCGAAGGTGAGGTCCGTATCCTCGCTCACCGTCCGCTTGGAGTAGAGGAAGGTCTCCAACAGGGCCTCGCGGCGGAAGGCCGAGAACGCGCCGGCCAGGGTGTACAGGGAGTCCGAAAGGGTCTGGAAACGCCGGCCCACCACGAAGGCCGAGAGGTACTCCAGGTATTCGCAGGCGGCCAGGAGCCGGCGCCAGCCGGAAACCCCGGGAGAGGGGACCCGGACGACCACAGCGCCGGTCGCCGCTCCCAGCGGCTCGCTCTGGAAGCGTTCCACCATCCTGCGCACGGCAGAGCGGTGCAGGACCACGTCCGAGTCCACGTTGATGAGGATCTGGCCTGTGGCGACGTGGATGCCAGCGTTCAGCGCCCAGGCTTTGCCCGAGCGGCCAGTCTGCATCCACACCAGGCGGCCAGGCCAGGCGCGGCCCTGCACGGCCGAGAAGACGTCAAAGGAACGGTCGGTGGTGCCGTTGCTGACGGCGATGACCTCCATGCGGTCTGGGGGATAGTCCTGCCTGAGGAGGGAGCGGAGGCAAGGGCCCAAAGTGGCTTCGCTGTTGTGCACAGGCACGATGATGGAAACGTAGGGAAGCCACACCGAGTTTGGGGCCCCGTGGCCTGCCCGCCGTTCCCTGGCCACAGCCAGCCACACCCCCACCAAGTTGACCAGCGCGGCCATGCCATCCACCAGGATCGGGACGAGGAGCCACGCTCCCCAGAAGACCAGGAAGGCCCACGCGCTCATGCCGCTTCCTCCCCCAGGGCGTGCAGCACCCTCTCCCGCAACACCTGCAGGGAGGAGCGGGTCATCAGGTACCAATAGATGGCCACGGTCGCGGTGAAGAAGAAGGCCCTGCCGAGAAAGGTGTGGGCAAAGAGGAGCGAGTCCTTGCCCGCGAAGTGCAGCACGGCGACGATGAGGAGAACCCGCAGTACATTCGCAGCATAGGTAGCGACAAGGCCTGCGGCCAGGCTCAGGAGCCGCCGCAGGAAAGGCATGCCAGGGTAGAAGAGCAGGAGGCCGCTCAGGACCGACAGTTCCAGAAGCCCCGAGGATTCCAGCCCGATCTGGAGGGCTGTCCAGCCAGACTGCTGGGCGATGACCAGCACGAGGAGGAGCCCTGGAGCCGACCGGAACACCCGGGTGGGGATGTCCAGGAGGTTCGCCAGGGAGTGGGTGCTGTAGGCGGTGGCCATGGCCAGCGTGGCCTCTCCGGGGAGGAGTTCCCGCAGGAGGAGGACCAGGCCGAAGCACCACCCCACGGCCGCCACCAGGTAGTAGAAGAGCCAGATGCGGCCGCGGCGCAGCGCGAGGACCAGGGCGAGCCACACAAGAGCCCCCAAAAGCGCCCAGGCCCATGTCAGAGGGTCCGCATGGCCGCGCCACAGGCCCATCGCGCCTTACCTCCGTGCCCCGTCAGAGGACCGGGCGGGAATCGGCACGGCCCTCCGCTCCCGGGCCCGCTGGGTGAGGGTCAGGAGGACCACCCCACCCCCGAGGAACATGCCCAGAAGGCCGTAGCCCAGCGCGTCCACGGGGGACCACTGCACATCCCCCGCGTCTGGTGCCCGGTCGGAGATCAAGTTCCCCTGGCCACCCGGGGCCGATTGCAGGAACATGCGGATGGCCTGCCCCGCGGTGATGCCCAGGTCGTCAAAGGAAACGCCGAACTCGCACCGCGTGCCCCCCTCTTCACGGCTGTCGCCCCAGTCTCCCCCGTAGGTCCGGATGGCCTGCCCCGTGCCAGTGAGGACCGTGACCAGCACCACGCTGTCTCCGTTCTGGGCATGGTACAGCACTAAAACCAGGCGGTCCTGGGGCTCGCCGTACTGGCCGTTGTTGTCCGTATCCACCCACAGGAGGTAGAGGACCCCGCGCGGCTCGTGCTCCTGGGCCCGCTGGAACATGAAGTACGCCGTGCCGTCGCCAGGGTTGGTGGCCCAGTAGAAACGCGCAATGTCAGTGGAGGGGATGTGGGCGTCCCCTATGGGGTCGTCCAGGTAGGCCTGCCCGTCCCAGTCGCTGAACTGCCCGTCCACCACGATGGGCCCGGCGGCGAGGGCAGGCTGGGCCGTGAAGCCGAGGAGGGCCAACGCCGCGAGCAGGAGGCCAATCCCCCGGCGCCAGGGCCATCGGCGCACGGCCCAGAGGCCCCCCACGAGCGCGGCCACCAGGGAGATGCCCGTACCGGCCAGGCGGCCAGGCGGGAGACGGCTCCCCACCTCCAGCACGCCATCGCCCGCGGGCAAGTGGACCCAGAGCAAGTCGTTCATCGGCAGAGCCTCCACATCTGCACCGTTCCAGCGCACGCGGACATCATCCCGCCAGGAGACCGGAACCAGGACCCACCCGCCCGGCAGGTCCCGCAGGTGGAACCGGTGTCCCTCCGGGCCGGCGGAATAGGCCGCGGCGGGGATAGGCAGCCGCAGGGGCCGTCCCCCTTCCTCAAGCCCCAGCAGGTACCCCAGGAGCGCCCGCGAGGCCCGGTCGCCGGTGACGCGGGCATGCCAGGGGAGGTTCAGGCCCACGAACCAGACCGTGCCCCGCCCAAGTCGCATCCGGCCAACGGCCGTGGCCTCTTCCCCCAGGTATGAGAAGGTCCACACCGGCTCCAGGCCCGGACCCTGGGGCGTGTGGGCCAGCCAGGGGCCCTCTTCCTGAGGGGGGAAGGGGGCGAGGTGCACGTCTCCTGCCGGGCCGTGGAGCACCTGGGGCCCCTCCAACCAGACCGGCTCGGCGTACACCCCCAGGAACTTGGGGAGGCGCGCCCAGACGTCCTGGGGCGACCCCGTGAGGTCCACCACCACCGTGCCCCCGGCCTCCGCGTAGGCGCGCACCAGGGCTTCGGCCCTATCCCGATCGCGCCACGTGGCCCGGGAGAGGAACAAAACGCCGAACTCCTGGAGTTCTTCCAGACGGTAGTCGTCCAGGGGGCGCTCTCCCCCCACCCCCATCTGAGGCCACACCGGGGCCACGTTGTAGGCCCCCGTGCCAATGCCCAGGACTGGGTACGCCACCCAGAAGACCCTGGGCCCCAGGCCGTCACGGTGGAGCCACATCTGAGGGCCGGAGGCAGAAAGGACCCGGAAGCCAGCCGCCTGTAGGTCCTGCAGCACGTTCCCCTGGGCTGGCGGCACGTCCAGCCAGAGCACGTCGTCCACGCCCATCTCGTCCAAGCGGTCCACCACGTAGGCTCCCAGTCCGGAGACCAGGGCCTCGTTCAGGCTGGCCACAGCGCGGGCGTTGGGCGCGCCCTGATAAGCCCATCCGTAGACCTGCTCCCGCGGCAAGAACCGGGCGGGCTTGGATCCCATGCGGGAGAGGTCCAGGGTGGCCGCGCGCCAGCCGGGTAAGCCCTGCATCTGGGCAGCAACGGCTTCTAGCCACACTGGTGGGTCCTGAGGGCGAGCTAGGGGGATGGTCCCCCAGGCATCTACCACCAGGACCAGGGCCAAGGCCCCCACCCCTGCACGCTGCGCGAAGCCTCTGAGGCCATGGAGGACAGCCGCCAGACCCAAGGGCAGGAACGTCCCAGCGAGGGAGGTGAACCGAATGGGCCACAGGAGGTGAGAGCCGGGCAGCGCGCTCCACAGGCCCCTCACGGGCGAAAGGGGCATCAGGCCGGCCAGTAGGCCCGTCAGCACCGCCCCTCTCTCCAAGGAACGCATCCGCTTCCAGAAGGCCAGCGCGAGGAGGCCGAGGAAGAAGGACACGCCAAGATAGAACGCCTCGGGGTTGGCGAGGCGCGAGAGGGGGTTCAGGGCCTGGAAGGGCGGGAAAGAAGCCTGAGCCTCACTCATGGCTGCCGCGCTGAGCCCCGTGATGCCGCCACGGAGGCTGGGAAGCAACCACCAGGCGGAGAGCGCAAGGCCCAAGCCCAGCGAGGACAAGAGACGCAGCAAGCCCTGGGCACGCTGCCTGGACCAGAGGGCGCACAGGATGCCGAAAGACAACAACACAGCCACGGCGATGGCGGCGGCCATGGCGTGGCAGAGGACCATCAGGGCGGTGAGACACCCCAGCCCCAGAAGGCGGCGCATGGAGCCCTTCTCCCCAGCGTAGAGTGCTTCGTGGGCAAGCCACACGGCCAAGGGAAGCAGCGCTACCACGGTGAGCCGGGGGAGGTTGCCCTCGGCAAAGGCCACGCGCCAGTGGTCGGGGTAGAATGTGAAGAGGAACCCGGCAAGGCTTGCAGGGACTAGCCCCAAGCGTCTGCGGAACAAGAGGAAGGAACTGCCCCCGGCCCCAAGGGCCAGGACCACGTACCATTGGGAAGCCCGCGCAGGGTCTCCCAACGCGGCCAAGAGCAAGGCCAGGAGGATGTAGGGCACGGGCGCGTAATAGCGGAAGAGTTCATGGCCCAGGTACCAATCGGGGTATATGGTGGGGAAGAAAACCCGTTGCTTCCAGCACCGGAGGAGGTACTCGGCCTTGGCCACGTGCCCCCACGCATCGGAGGACCACGGCCCCACCCAGCCGGGCGCCAGGGTCACCCTCCAGGTGGCGGCCAGGAGGCAGACCCACAGGACAAGCAAAGCCACCCCTGTCGCCAGGGGCTCCCTCCAGCGTCGTCCCCCCAACACGTTCAGCACTCCGACAGGCGCACGAAATGGGTCGGGTTCTCCCATATGGTCACCGAGGCCAGGCGGACCGGCAGCCCGGCCAAGGCTTGGCGCACAGCCCGGTGCAGGCGCAGGGCGGCGTTCTCCACCGTGGGCTGGACTCCTCGGAAGGCCGGCAGGTCGTTCAGCACCTGGCCGTCCCAGGCCCTGGCGATGGCCTGCACCCGTTCCCGCACCACGGCGAATTCCACCAGGACGTCCTCGTGGAGGTCGCCGCGCAGCGCCTGGCAGACCACCTCAATCCGCCACGAGTGGTCGTGGAGCGGCCCTGTGCGCCCCCCGATCTCCACGTAGTGGCGGATGTTCACGAAGACATCCACGCCCAGTTCCATGAGGAGCCGGGGCTCCGGCCCCCCAGCCTGGAGGGTCGGGGCCTGCTCCTGGGCTTCGTGGAGCACCGCGTCCATCGTGAACAACCTCTTGCCCGTGCAGCCGCACGGGCTCTCGCTCTCTCTCGCTCTCTGGGGATGTGGCTCGGCTCTTTGCCGGAACAGGGGGCTGCTTTTCGTGGCGGAGGGGCTGGCTCCCTCAGGAGGTCCCGTCGTCCCCCGGACAACCTACCTGAACAGGTACTGACGCCAGAGGGACCAGTACCCTCCTGAAGGCGGCGGGCTGGCCGCCTGGGGCTGAGGGGAGGTGTCCTTGGAAGCCGGCCCTGTCCCCCCGGACGCCGCCTGGGCCGGCACGTAAGGGATCCAGCGTTCCTCCCCTGGGAAGCCCATCACCATCTGGTCGTGCCCAATCCGCCTCATGTGCTCCGGGCTCCGCACCACATCCAACCACCTCTTCAATTCGTCCCGCTGCTCCCTCAAGTCCGCCACCTGGGCCTGGAGGACCCGCAACGTCTCTTCCTTCTGGCGGATGGCCAGGGCCTCTCGGCCGAAACTGACCGCCAGGAACAAGGTGGCCAGGACGAGGACCAGCGCCACAGACCGGGAGCGGATGCTCGTCGTGGGTTTGGCGTCTTGTGCGGTGTTGCCGGTCTGTCTCGGTGGTTGACCCAACGGTTCCTCCCCTCGCCCGAAGCGACTGAGCCGGATTATGTCGTGTTGATGTCAGTATACCCCACTTTCTCGGCCCTGTCAAGCCGGGCGAGGCGGCCCCGGGCAACCCCCGCAGTCCTTACCTTTATGTTAAGGGATAGCATGGAGGCCGTCCATAGTACCTTTGGGCCAGAGGCGCGCCTTACGCGTGTCCCGCGGGCGGGGGGAAAGGGTGCCCGCCCAAGCCCCGAGCGGGAGATTTGACAGTTTCTCCGTCCGATGCTACTATGCCCCTGCTCTGGCCCCCGGTTCCCCAACCCACTGGGGTGAATCACCACTGGTGCACGGGCAGCGAACGTGGAACCAGTCCGAAGGCGACCCAGACTGCTGGTAGTGGACGACGAGGCCGACATCCGCGGCCTGGTCATGGACGCCCTGAAGGCATCGGGCTACCAGGCAGACGCGGCCCAGAACGGCGAGCAGGCCCTGGAACTCCTCTCCGCCATCCGCTACGACCTCGTCCTCACCGACCTCAAGATGCCCGGCCTGGACGGGCTGGGGCTCCTCTCCCGCATCAAGGAACTGTACCCGGAGACCGACGTCATCCTCTTCACCGGCTACGCCACCATCCGCACCTCGGTGGAGGCCATGCGGGGCGGGGCCTACGACTACCTGCCCAAGCCCTTTGACCCAGAGGACCTGGTGCGCGTGGTCCGGCGCTGCCTGGAACGCCGCGCCCTCCTCCAAGAGAAGGAACGCCTCTCGGAAATCGTCGGCCTCCTAGAACTGGGCCGCGCCCTGACCTCCAACCTGGACCTGGACGCGCTGGCCCGGGAGATCGTGGAGCAGGCAGGGCGCACCTTCGGCGCCGATTGGGTCTCCCTCTTCCTGCGGCGGGAGGCGTCCCACACCCTGACCCTTTCGGCCGGTTGGCACGCCAAGGCCGAGGGCGTCGACGGCACCCTCTGCCCCACTCCTGCGTTTCTGTAGCGGGTGGTGGGGCAGATAGGCGAGGAAACCCTGTTCGGCGGGGTAGAGGAAGCCTACCTGGACCTCGGGCGCGAGACGGCTGGGCTGCACTCGGTGATGGGGCGGGGCCTGCGCGCGGCCGACCGCGAGATCGGGGCCATCTTCTGTGCGCGCCGGGGGAACGGGTTGCCCCGGTACACGGCCCAGGATGGACAGTTGTTCGCCGTGTTCGCCTCCCAGGCTGCGGTCGCCCTGGACAACGCTCTCCGCTATGCAGAACTCAGGGCGCTGGACGCCCTTGGGCGGCGGCTGGCCGCCTCCCTGGACGTGGAGACCTTGGTGGAGGAAACCCTGGCCGCGGCCATGCACTTGGTCTGCCCCGACAGTGCTGCGGTGTGGGTACGCCACCCCGAACCCCTGGCGCGGCGTGCTCACGTGGCCCGGCGCGAGGGTGTGCCAGCGGACGTGGGGGAGAAGTGGCTGGAAGTGCTGCGGGAACACACCCCAGGGCCGACCGAGATCGCCCTGCGGCGGGTCCAGATGGGCCCTCCAGGCATCAGGTTCCACCTGCAGGCCAGCCGCAGGGGGAGCCAGGCCCTGCGTTCCGTGCTCATCTACCCTCTGGAGAGGGAGGGCGAACTCCTGGGGCTCCTCGGCGTGGGAGGGCGGGACCCGGAAGCCTTCACCGAAGGGCACCAGCGAGTCCTCTCCACCCTGGCCAGCAGCGTGGCCGTGGCCCTGAGCAATGCCCAGACGTACCGCGAACTCCGGGAACTGAACATCCAGACCATCGCCGCCCTGGTCAACACGGTGGAGGCGCGCGATCCCTACACGCGGGGCCACTCGGAGCGGGTGGCGAGGTACGCCGCGGCCATCGCCCAGAGGATGGGCCTGCCCGCGGCCCTGGTGGAAGCATGCCAGGTGGGCGGGCTCCTGCACGACATCGGCAAGATCGGCATCCGCGATGCCATCTTGTACAAGCCCGGCCAGTTGACCGACGACGAGCACGAATCTATGGAGGAGCACCCGGCCATCGGCGCCCGGATCGTCAGCGGCGTTGAGCGCCTGGCCCACGTGGTGCCCATCATCTACGCGCACCAGGAACGGTACGACGGTTCGGGCTATCCCCAGGGCCTGAAGGGAGAGGCCATCCCCCTGGAAGCCCGCATCGTGGCCGTGGCCGACGCGTTTGAGGCCATGACTGCGGAGCGCCCCTACAAACCGGCCATCCCCGTGGAAGAGGCCCTGCGGGCGCTCCAGGCAGGGGCTGGCACGCGGTGGGACC
>Ga0123519_10007096_pt1 | contig 17461 bp, 15 predicted proteins | sample YelNatPaOPRAMG02_FD_87396 | JGI IMG/M metagenome (GOLD analysis project Ga0123519, IMG submission 87396) | Hot spring microbial communities from Yellowstone National Park - Yellowstone National Park OP-RAMG-02 (version 2) | ecosystem: Environmental > Aquatic > Thermal springs > Hot (42-90C) ... | reverse complement strand
GGCCCACTCACTGGTGCTGTTTCCTTTTATCGCATAAATAAAATTTCCCCCATCCCAGACCAGCGAGCCACCAAAATTAGCTCCACTAATAGAAAGATTGGCATTAATGACACTCCAATTATTTCCGCCGTTATAGCACTCTAATAAATTTCCTCCAGTTATATCGTTGCCCCGAAAGGCGTAAATCCAGTCACTATTTCCATTCCAGCAAAGAGCCCCGCCACCGTTGCCTATTGTATAAGCAAGTGCTGTGGCATAGGTTGTCCATGCCCCGGTATTTTGTCCACCAGTAGCATCATACTTATACACATCCTTATTAGCCGCTCCTCTTACCGCATAGATATTACTCCCTGCGCCCCAGGCAAGACCCGAACCATAACCCCAGGTTTGTGGAGCATTGGTTGCTACATCCCAGCCGCCATTGCCGATATTATATCGCAAAAAACCATTACTGGTGCCACTGCCGGTAATTGCCCCGGCGGTAAATCCCCGTCCAACAAAAATATAATTTCCTCCGTTCCAGGCCAGAGCCGCTCCAGTATTTAAATTTCCCGGGGCATTTGCCAGACCAGCCCAGGAGTTGTAGACAATATCATAGCGCATAAAATTATTGCCATTTCCACCGGTCACTGCATAAATATATCTGTTGCCAGTATATCCTGCCACACAAACCCCATTCCCCGGAGTTGCCCCATAACTCGCCAGGGCCTGCCAGGTATTTGTCTCCAGCGCCCAAATATTTCTGGAAATACCCACTATTGCTACCAAACTAATCAAAAAAGCAACAACCGGTAAAGTAATAACATTTCCCAATTCTCTACTCAATCCCCCCCTCTGACTTTCCCTCTGGTAGTCGGCACTTAAGTGCCGACTACCTAAAATATGGAATCTACCGGCAATTGCACCCATTCTCTCCTGGCTCCGTAGTACTGATGATAACTGGAAAACTCATATTTTTTTGGATGGTCAACAATGTTTTTCTTGACGGCATTCCAGTGAATATACTCTAAGCAACTCAAAATTTGTTTTTCATCACGCATACCAACATCATAAAATCTTTCTTGCCACACTGGCTTGTAAATTTTCCCATTCATCTCTTTTTTGTAATCGGCACTTAAGTGCCGATTACGGAATTTTTGATTTTTGGGGGTTATTTTTATCCATTCATTATATTTTCTTGCAAAATTCCCTTTGATCTCCTGCATAATTTTTGACAAATTGTATTTATCAGAAGTCGGTTGAATTAATAAGTGTAAGTGGTCATAAATAATAGTGTAGCCGAACAAATTGAAATTCAACATATACTTGTGATAACCAATACACATCAACAGAAATTTACAGGCATTCACATCACGGAAAATCTCACGTCTTCTATAAGTGTTCGTTGTGACAAAATATATTGCTCCATTCTCCAAATAACGGCGTATTCTCCCCATAAATACTCCTCCTCTCTTATGCGGCACTTAAGTGCCGACTACTTTATTGCCGACAGGATTTTTTCCTTTAATACACTTACCTCCATCGGTTTGGCCAGATAGTCGTCGGCCCCGGCGGCAAAAATTTTCTGGCGGTTCTCCTCACTGTCATAGCCGGTTATCGCCAGAATTTTTACCCCGTCAAGATATTCAATCTTTCGGATTTGCTGACATACCTCAAAACCATTCACCCCCGGCAACATCAAATCCAGTATCACCATATCCGGCAAAAATTCCCCCAGAGCCTTTCCGGCGGAAAAACCATCATAGACCACCTGCACCTCAACCTCATTTTTCCCCTGCCGGTTGATTTCCGCAACTATATCACTGACCAGATTACCCACCTCCGGTTCATCATCAATCACCAGCACTCTTTTTTTCTGGAGATATTTTTTTACCTCGCGAATAGGCACCCCTTTATTATTAACTAAATGCTGGATTCGCCGGACAAGTTTTTTGGTGGTTTTCAAATCATAAAGCCGCTGGCCACCTTTGGTATGTTTTTGCGGCTTGATTAATTCCAGTTCCGAATAATAACGAATTGTAGACGGCAATACTCCTAACTCCCGGGCAATTTCCGAAATTTTCAATAACTCACTCATACATTTTCTCCCCTCAGGGACTGGCCCTGACTAAACTATGCTGTATACTTCCTATTATTATTATAGCACAAAAAATGTCAGTTGTCAAGCCCCAATCTAAAATAGCCAAAAAATCAATAGTTTTTTACCATGCCATTTATGATTATCAATGGCTGTGGAGGTGGGAGAATTTTTTTAGTTCCAATCCCATATCCGGCGCCCAAAATTTTGACCTTTGGCATATCGCCAAAATCATCAACCACATTAGCCACAATTGCCAGGCCAGTTGGTGTCGCCATTTCCTGACGGGGATTGCTGGAAAAAACTGTTATGTGTCTCATCCGGACAATTTCCAGAGTTGCCGGGGCCGGCCGTCCGAGATTTATCGCCGAGCAGATAATTTTTTCCGGAGATAATTCATTCAAGAGATAAGCCGCACCCAGAATATCTATCAGCGTATCAATAGAGTTAATTTCGTGAAAATGAACATCTTTTGTTTTAATCCGATGAACCCGGGCCTCCGCAGTAATCAGGGTCTGGAGGATTTTACCGGCGAGTTTTTTTACTTTACTGGCCAGGCCAATGCCGGATATTATTTTTTTCATCTCCGACGGCGATTGCCAGTGCCCCTCGCCAACTATCCGGACTTTTTTCCCTGGCAGATGATTGACCTCGCTATCCTTTACCAGTAATTTCCAGTCCGGACAACCAGGCGGAAGAGCCGCCTTGATTTTCTTCTCCACTTTTTCCGGACTAAAGCCCAATCCGAAAAGTGCGGCTAAAATCATATCCCCGGCCACTCCACCCGCACAGTTAATATATGCTATCTTCATCTCCTGCCTCGTCGGTAAAATATATTAGTATATTCTAATATTATAATATACTAATATTCTAATATAATAATATTAGTATACAATATATGAGCGGATATTTATATGTTCACCAGAGCGACAATTTTTTCAATATCTTCCATTGTTTCCACCTGCGATATTATCCGACGGGCAACACGGGCATTCGGCAAATTCAAAAGATAATAAGGAAGTGCCGGACGAATTTTTTTTAAGGCGGTCTCAGTTCCATAATAAGCAATAATGGTTTTTGCATGTTCTGACAAATTTTTCAACCGCTTATCCGGAGAATTTTCCCGAGAGGTATCCTGACCATTGTTCAAATATCTTTTTATCTGATTAAAAATTTTCCAGTTGCCAATCGCCGCCCGGCCAATCATCAGCCCACCGCAACCGGTTTCCTTCAGACATCTTCGGGCATCTTCCGGACAATTTATCCCCCCACTGACAATAATCGGGATTTTTGTCATCTTGACCGCCTGACGAATAATTGACCAATCCGCCACCCCATCGTGAAAATCATCGGCATATCGGCAATGAATAGTTATTCGGTCAACCCCGGCATCTTCCAGAACCGGAATAATCTTTTTTAGTAAATTTTCATTTTTATTTATCCCCGGACGAATCTTGGCTGAAACAATTATATCCGGAGCGACCCGCCGGACCTGCCGAACAATCATCTTTAACAATTGAGGATTTTTCAATAACTCCGCCCCGGCCCCACTGCGCCGGATTTTTGCCACCGGACAGGAAAAATTCAGGTCAATCCCTTCGGGTTTTACATAGCGATAGACATAGCGACTGGCTTCGCCAATAATTTCCGGGTCATCACCAAATATCTGAACACTAATCGGTCGTTCGGATGGAGTAATTTTTAACATCGCCAGGGTTTTTGGGTTTTGCCAGACAATTCCCCGGGCCGAAATCATTTCGGTAAAAACCAGATCCGCCCCACCCCGCAAGGCCAGAATCCGAAAAGGCCCGTCGGTAATTCCGGCCATCGGCGCCATTAATAGTAAAGTTTTTAATGATTCCACGAATGCCAGCGCAGGTCCGGTTTACTTTCTACCGTTAAATCAGCAAATATCTTTTTGCGCCAGTAGTGATAGGCAACTGCCCCAATCATTGCCGCATTGTCCAGGCAATAAGGCAATTCCGGTAAATAAACTTTTAACTTTTCTTTTTTTGCCAGTTCGGCGATTTTCTCGCGCAACCGGGAATTAGCCACCACCCCGCCGCCCAGAACAATTTTTTTAATTTTCTGACTGGCTGCGGCCAGACGCAATTTTTCCACCAGAGTATCCACCACCGCATTTTGAAAAGAAGCCGCAACATCCGCCACCGATATTTTGTCTGATTTTTTCCGGTCTCGCCAGAAATAATAAACTGCGGTTTTCAGACCCGAAAAAGAAAAATCATAACTTCCGGCTAAATACGGACGGGGAAATTTTATTTTTTGCGGATTGCCTTTAACCGAAATTTTTTCTATTGCCGGGCCGCCCGGATAGCCCAGACCAAGCAGTTTGGCCACCTTGTCAAAGGCCTCGCCGGCCGCATCATCGCGGGTTGCTCCCAGCAGTTTATATTTTCCATAGTTCTCAACCTTTACCAGTTCTGTGTGACCTCCAGAAACCACCAGTCCGAGAAAAGGCGGTTGCAGGTCCGGATAAGTTAATTTAGCCGAAAAGAGATGACCTTCCAGATGATTTACGGCAATCAGCGGAAGTTTCTTTAAAAAGCAAATGGTTCTGGCCGCTTGACTTCCGACGAGCAATGAGCCAACCAGACCCGGGCCACGGCTAAAACCCACCGCCGAAATATCCGAAAAGCCCACCGGTTCTATCGCCCTTCTTATTACTTCGTTAATCGCTTCAAGATGCTGCCGACTGGCGAGTTCCGGAACTACTCCCCCATATTTTTTGTGGACCGGAATCTGCGAATAGACCACATTGGAAATGACTTTAGAGCCATCCTGGACAACGGCAGCGGCGGTTTCATCGCAGGTTGTCTCTATTGCTAAAATTTTTATCACTGGAGATACAAATCTTTGAGCGGGACAAACTGAATGCCGGAGGAGATGAAGTCATTTTGATATTTTCTGAGTACCGGCAAAAGGTATTTCCGATGGCAGTGACCAATGGCCACAGTCGACTTTTTTCGTCGGGCGATTACCTTTAATCTCTCCATCTGCCGGCTGATGGCCGCCTCACTATCTTCGTTATCTAAAAATATATCGTTAACCATAACCGGCAGCGAAAAATTTCGGGCGACCCTGGCGGCCATTGACCGGGGATTGGTATGTGAGTCAAGAAATACCAGTTGATTTTTTTTGACCAGCGGCAGCAAAATTGACAAATCCTTGACCGAGGCCGTGTAGCGCGAGCCCATATGATTGGAAATCCCAAATGCTCCCGGAACACTTTTTATCGCCTGATTAACTTTTTTCTCCACTATTTCTTTTGGCATTCCGACTAACAGAGCGGCCTTTCCCGGATTGATTTTTGGATAGCCAATTGGCTCCATCGGCAGATGAATTAAATAGGTGATGTTTTGCTGACGAAATTTTTCCGCCAGCAGCGTTGAATATCTTTCCTGCGGCAGGATTGCCGGAGTTATAATTATCCCACATTCAATAAACTTTTCTATCGTCGGTTCATACCCGAAATCGTCAATGACAATTGCGACCAGATGTTGCCCGGGCTTTTCGCCACTAATCTTTAATACCGAAAAAACAATTTTGGTAAAATAAAAATCTATTCCCGCATTTATCTGTAAAGAATCGTTCTCTTTCGCCTCCCAGAAACTTACCGGAAATTTTTTAATCTTTTTTATTGAACCGGTCAGATTTTTTTGCTGATTTTTGTCTAACCGAAGTGTCCGGTAAGAGGTTATCCAGTGAAAGAACAAAAATTTATTTTCCTGACGATATTGTTGAGAAACATTGCTCTCAGTAATTTTATTTTGTAAGAGAATTTCCACCACCCTTTCGTCGGTCTTCACCGATAATTTATAAAAGTTGAGCGAAGAAAAATAACTGCGATAATGCCAGACCAGATAGATTAAAATTGCGAGTAATACCAGCCGTCCGAGATATTTCATCGTACTCTTTTATCCTTCCTGTAAGGAGCGAATAATGTCCCGCATTTTCAGCAGGTCAATTGCCTTTTGCAGCGCTTCATCAGTGACCTTTTCTTTGGCCTGACTGGTTTTAATAGTTGCGGTCGAAACACTGGGCGGAATGTATATCTCTTCACTCTGTTGATATAACTTTATCTCAATATCTTTTGGGACTTCCACTATCACATCCGGGGTTATTCCACCGGTGCCTTTTTTTTCATTGTACTGAATATCAGTGCCGGCCGGGGTATAGTAATGAGCCGTGGTTAAGCGCAGGGCATTATTTTCCGAGAGTGGGAAAACCGACTGAACACTGGCTTTGCCAAATGTCCGCGAAGCAATTATCATTGCCCGCTTATTGTCTTTCAGGGCCCCGGCGACAATTTCGGACCCGGAAGCCGAACCGCGATTAACCAGAACCGCCATCGGAATTGTGCCATAGGGCGCCACTGCCCCACTGCGATATTCCTGACGACTGTCTGGCCGGCGGCCCTGGGTATAGACAATCATCTGGTTATGTCCCAGAAATTTTTTACAGACATCCACCGCGATATTCAATAGTCCCCCGGGATTGTTGCGCATATCCAGAATGAGTGCTTCGGCTTTTTGTTCATCCAGCAATTCTTTCAGGGCCCGGTCCAGGTCGTTGCTGGTATTGGCATTAAATTCAGTAAGACGGATATAAGCAATTTTATTTTCCAGCATTTTAGAATAGATTGTTTCAATCTTGATAATATCCCGGGTAATTGTAAAGTTAATCGGCTCGGCTGATCCCTGACGGGCAATAGTGATATTTACCTTTGTCCCCGGTTGCCCCCGCAGTTTTTTCAGGGCCTCATCCATAGTTATTCCCTCGGTGCTTTCGTCTTCTATTTTGATTATCTTATCTTCCGGTAAAATTCCGGCGCGATAGGCCGGGGTTCCGGGCAAAGGCGTAATCACCGTGAGAATATTGTCCCGCATCGCAATTCTTATTCCCAGCCCGCCGAACTGGCCCTCGGTCTCGGTTTTCATTTCCTTGTATATTTCCGGTTCCATAAACTGACTGAACGGGTCCAGGGTTTTTACCAGCCCGTTAATCGCCCCGATCAGCAATGTCTTATTGTCCCGTTCTTCCACATAATTATCCTTAACCAGAGTCATTACCTCAATCAATAATTTTAACTGTTGATAGGTGGCATCACTCACCGCGACCAATTTCGGCCGTTGCCAGATGCCAACACTCAAAGCCATCAATAAAATCAGGATAATTAATCTTTTTCTCATTTACTGGCTTCCTCCTTTTCTAACCAGTCCAGCGGGTTAATCGGTTCATTGTTTAATCGCAACTCTAAGTATAGCAAATTTCCCCGGTTAATTTTTCCCACTTCCTGACGCCCAGCCACTTTCATTCCTTCTTTTATCAGAATGCTATCCAGTTGCCCGTAAACGCTGTAAAATCCGCCACCATGTTCAATTACTATCATCTGGCCATAGTTGCGAAATGTTCCGGTAAAGATACAACTGCCCCGGTCAATCGCCAGAACCGGCTGGTCTTCAGCAACTTTTATTTTTATCCCGTTGGAAACAATATAGGTATCCAGTTCAGGATGAGGAATCCGGCCAAATCCGGTTATGACTTTCCCGTTCACCGGCCAGAAAAGGTGGCCTTTCTTTCGGGCGAACTCTTCCCCGGCAAGTTTACTCAGCCGCATTTCTTCCTCGGTCTGTTTTTTCTCCACGGTTAATTTGTTAATCAAATCTCTGAGGGCTTTAGCCGATTCCCGGAGTTGCTTTATTTCTTCTTCCAGGGCTAATCGCTGGCCCATGGTTGTTTTCAGAAGTTCATCTTTTTCATCTTTCTTTTTAGCCAGCATCTGCCGGTTATTTTCCTGGTCTTCTTTTAATCTTATAAGATTTTCCCGGATTTTTTTCAGTCGCTGCAATGACTGCTGACAGATCTCTTGCTGCCTCTGAGCCGAACTGGCCAGATTTACTTTTTGCTGGTAAGAAGCCCGGCGGATACTTTCTTCGGTCGGGTCGCCAAAAAGATACTTGTAACTGTAAAGTTGCTTGAACCATTCCCACAATTCCTGACGATAAACCTGTTGCCAGTGCTGCTGAAGCTGACAGGCCTGCTGATAATTTTTTTCGGCAATTCTGGATTCTTTTTCCGCCCGACTAATCTGTAGTTTAATTTTAACCAGTTGATTTTCCAGATTATTAATATCGCTATTCAACTGCTGCAATTGCTGACGGAGTTGTCGTTCCTGTTGCTGATATTTTTCCTGTTCGCTTTGTTTATTTTTAATCTGGCCTTCAATATTTTTCAGGTCGCCGGATTTAGTCTCCAGTTCTTTCTGGTATTCTTTAATTTTCTTTTTGTAAGGGTCAGCCGAAAGTCCGCCAATCCCCAATAAGAAAATGATTATCGTCAGGTAAAGAGAACCGATAGTTTTTTTATCTGTCATTTTCAAATTTGTATGGCCGGTCAGTAATTTTCAGCGGACATTTTAAGTCCCCGACCCGGCCACGAACCCGAGCCGGATTACCATAAGCAACCGAATAGGGAGGAATATCTCTGGTTACCACGCTTCCCGCGCCAATCAAAGAGTGCTCGCCAATGGTGACGAACGGCAGGATAGTTACATTGCCACCAATCTGTGCTCCCTTTTTTATCGTCGGACCGCGCATACATTTTTGGGAATAGCGACAGCCTGGATGCGGGTCATTAGTAATAATTACTCCCGGAGCCAGGAAAGCATCATCTTCTATAGTGGTATATTGAGCAACATAGCAATTACTATGAATTTTTACATTATGGCCAATTTTGCAGCCATAGTCAACCACCGAATTAGCCCAGATAGAAAAATTATTTCCAATGACATTTTTTTCCCGGATAACCACATTGTGGCCGGTTTCCAGATTATGGCCAATTTTTGTTCCGGCATAAATAACTGTATTGGAACGAACCCGGGCATTATTGCCAATCCTTAACTTTGGCCGAAGGCTCTGGCCTCCCGGCGAAATTCCCAGAATAGCGGTCTTATCAATCCGTCCATTTTTGCCAAGTAAATAATTTTTCATCGGTTCACTCCGTATCTTTTTATCCAGTGATAAAGTTTTCTGATACCAGTCAGATAATCTACTTGCGGTTGCCAGTGTAATTCTTTTTTCAGTCGGGAATTGTCCGAGATGAAAATTTTCTGGTCGCCCGGTCGCCAGTCTGCATAACTATATTTTACCGCCAGGTCAAACTCATTTTTTATCAATTGGCAGAATTCCCGCAAAGACAGGCTATTCTTCAGTCCGCCGCCGATGTTGTAAATCTGCCCGGCAGTTTTTTTGATGTTTTTTATTGCCAGTTCATAAGCCGAAAGCAAGTCCCCGACGTAGAGCACATCCCGCACCTGTTTGCCGTCGCCATAGATGGTAACCGGCCGACCGAGTAAAACCTGTTTAAGAAAGAACGCTACCCAGCCCTGGTCCTCCACTCCCCACTGATGTTCGCCGTAAATACAACTCTGCCGGAAGACAATTGTTTTCAATCCGTAAATCCGGTGATAGTCGCGAACATACTGGTCCGCTCCACCCTTAGAACAACCATAGGGCGAGTGAAAATCCAGCGGCCAGTTTTCCGGAATTCCCCTTTTCGGCTTAAGCAAATGATAACGCCATTTCCCCTCCCTTAACTTTACATTTTCCAGTTCGCCGTATACCTTGTTGGTAGAAGCAAAGATAACTATCGCCGCTGGACAATATTTTCTTACCGCCTCCAGCAGATTAATGGTCCCGGCCAGGTTAACCACAAAATCTGTCCGCGGGTCAGTTACCGAAGTAGTCACCGCCACCTGAGCCGCCAGATGATAGACAATATCAATAGCGTGGTTGCGACGGAAAATATCTTCTAATTTTTTGGCATCCCCAATATCAGTCCGATAAAACTTAAATTTTTTCTTTAACCCCAGCAAAAACTTTAAATTATATTCGGTGCCCGGCCGCGAAAGATTGTCCACAATAATTACTTCCGCCTTTTTTGCTAAATACCTCTCAGCCACATTTACTCCAATAAAACCAGCCCCGCCGGTAATCAAAACTTTCATTGCTTCACCTCTTTTTCTAACAATTTATTCTTAAAGATATGGGCTAATGTTCCCGAAGCCAGAATAATTAAATACGACTCCAGCGGTAGGCGATAGCGAATCTGCGACCAGAAAAGCGCATAGACCAAGGGAAAAATCAACAAAGGAAGAACCACGACGAAAATTTTTTTCAGCGGGAAAATAAAAAGTCCGATGATTGCCAGCCCAAATACCGGACCATAGGATAACAAACTAATCCCGCGTAATAATTTCGGCGAATGACCGTAACTCGCTCCGGGCCTGGGATAAAAATTCCAGAGTTTGAGGTATTTTCTTAAAGTCAGTAAAAGATAATGCCCGGGATGTTTTTTAATATATTCTACCGCCACCCGAAAATAATACCGGTCCCTTTCCACCTCTCCAGAAATTTTCTGGGCTTCAAGATACACCGGATGTTTCTGACGAAATTCTTCCTCAGACGGCTGACCTCTTATTTCCCAGGGAATAATATCCGTGCCATCCAGAAATGTTGCTCCTCCATTAGTCGAACCAATAATAACTTTTTTGAATACCTGATAATTCCGCAGCGGCCAGAAACCATAAACCAGCAGAAAAACGACCAGACTAACTATCAGAAATCGCCACTGCTTTTGCCAGAGATAAATGAGCAAAATTGCCAGAACAAAAAGCAAACTCACGCTATTGGTCAGGCCTAACAAAGCCAGCAATACCGCCGTCGCTAAAATATATTTTTTATTCACAAACCAGACCGTCACTAACAACAAAAAGGTAAAAAATGTTTCCCGCAAAAGTGCCGCGGTATAATAAATAAACGCCGGATAGATTACCGCAATCATCAGAGAAATCCCGGCGGCCGCATGTCCAAAAATATCTCTGGCCAGTAAATATATCAGATAACAACTAACCACTCCCAGAAGTGCCTGAAAAATTCTGACAGCAATAACACTATGTCCAAAAATTAAATAGACCATAGCCAGAAATAAAGGATAACCCGGTTCCCGGTGGGCAGTTGGTTTATCTTTTTCATAAGCCAGTTGGTGATACTGAACCAGATTATAGCCGAGAATATCATAACCAACCGCATCGCCTGAAGGGACATTCAGCGGCGGCGCAAAAAATATCCCGTAAACCAGACGAATAAACAACCCCGCCGTCAAGAAAATCACCGGCCAAATATCTTTTTTATGCCAGTCCATATTTTTTTAGTTCGGCGTGGGCTTTTTCATAATCATCGCGGGCTTTAACTGTTTTTGCCCAGGCAATTAACTTTCTCATTCCCTCTCGGAAATTTGTCTCGCAACTAAATCCTAGTTGCCTTTTTATCTTAGAAATATCGGCATAGCAATGACGAATATCCCCTTTGCGATACTTTTCAGTAATTACTGGCTGGATGTCTTTCCCATAAAGCCCGGCAATTGTCCGGGCAATCTCTTTAATAGTCAATGGCTGGCCCGAACCGACATTAAACACCTGATAGTCTGCCGCTTTTTTCTTCATTGCCAGAATCAATGCCCGAACCACATCCGTGACATAAACAAAATCCCGGGTCTGAAGTCCATCCTCAAAAATCACCGGGGGATTATCATTTTTTATTCTGGACATAAATATCGCCGCTACCCCGGTGTAGGGATTGGAAAGCGACTGTCTCGGCCCATAGACATTAAAAAAACGCAAAACTGTCGTCGGTAAAGAATAAGTCCGCCCGATAACTAAAGCCATCTCCTCCTGAACCTTTTTGCTCAACGCATAGATAGAATAACATTTTTGTTCGGCGGTCTCCGGGGTAGGCACGGGAACTAAAATCCGGCCACACTGGCAGATACATTCCCAGATTTTTTTCTTTAAATTTTCTTCCGGACGCATCTCGCCTTTAACCACACCACATTTCGGGCAGCGATACATCCCCTCGCCATAAGAAGACATTGAACCAGCCACAATCAATTTTTTGACCTTATTTTTTGTATTGACCAGCACATCCAGCAAGGTCGCCGTTCCGCCGATATTTACCTCCACATACTTTTTAATCTGATATTGCGACTGGCCAACCCCCACCATCGCCGCCAGATGAAAAACAACCTCCACCCCGACCAGGGCCTTTTGGATATCAGAACTTTTTCGCACATCCCCATAGATAAACTTCGCCCGCTGGTTGAGATAGTTCGGCATTTGTCCGTCGGGATGCACCTGCGGCTCCAGATTATCCAGAACAACCACCGAATGTTTCTGCCGGACCAGTTCATCAACCAAAAATGAGCCGATAAAACCCGCCCCGCCAGTTACCAGAATTTTCATTTATCCATACCTCCAGACTGAATATTTTATCAAAACTTAAATTTCTTATCAATAAAAACCTGATGCCACAACTCCAGCACCAATAAAGCCCAGAGTTTATAGCCATGATTACCCTGACCACTTTGATGCTCGGCCAGCAAATTTTTTATCTCGGCGATATTAAAATAACCCCGCTGGACTGCGGCTGGTGAAAGCAAAATATCCCGGATATAGCCGGACAACTCCTGCCGGAACCAGTTATCTAAAGGAAGGCCGAAGCCCTGTTTCCGTCGGCGACAGATTTTTGCCGGAACTTTTTTCGCCAGCAATTTTCGCAAAAAATATTTAGTGGTAAAATGATGAATTTTCCAGCCGGGCGGTAAAGTTATTGCCCACTCCACCAGACGATGGTCTAAAAACGGCGACCGGGCTTCCAGGGAATTAGCCATTGTGGCAATATCCATCTTCACCAGTAAGCACTCCGGCAGATAGCCCGTCAAATCAGCATAAAATGATTTTTCGACTATGTCCTGGGCTGGCGCCTGGTTGAATTTATCCAGTAAATAATTCTCAGCCGGTGGAAATTCGCTCAGTCTTTCCTTCATCTCCGCCGAATATATTTTATCCCGCCAGGTCTTATTGACAAAACCATGCCACAGAAGATTTCGCTCGGCCGCCGACAGCTGCAGGGCCGCCGCCATTCGCTGAAAATAATTCCAGAGTTTTTTACCAGTTAAATGAGCCGGTAAAGATGTTCTGGCCAGAAACTTTAAAATCGGCGCCAATCCGGGAAATTTTTCTATATCCTGACTTATCTTCAGGGCCAGATAGCGCAGGTAGCCCCCGAAATTTTCATCACCGCCATCGCCATTGAGCGCCACCGTCACATATTTTCTGGTGAGTTGCGCCACATAATAACTCGGCAAAGCCGACGGGTCAGCAAACGGCTCGGAGTAATGCCAGACAATTTTTGGTAAAATCTCTATAGCCAGCGGCTGGACAATAAACTCCTGATGCTCGGTATGAAACAATTGGGAAATTGTCCGGGCATATTCAATCTCGGAAAAATCCCTGTCGCTAAACCCGATAGTAAATGTCTTTACCGGCCCCGGAGATAACTCACTCATCTGCGCCACCACCAGCGACGAATCAATCCCGCCACTCAAAAACGCTCCCAGCGGCACATCCGAAATCAGCCGCTGCTTTACCGCCGTGCGAAAAATTTCGGTAAACTGCTCCTCGGCCAGCGCCCGGTTATTCTTTTTTGGCTGGCGAAAATCTATTGACCAGTAATTTTCTGTTTTTATCTTGCCATCTTCTCTAAGTAGCAGAAAATTTGCTGGCGGAAGTTTTTTAATCTCGGTAAATACCGAATGGGGCGAGGGGATATACTGATAGAGCAAAAATAAATCCAGGGCCGGATAATTAAGCGAAAAATTAAATGGCAACTCCAGCAATGCCGATAACTCCGAGGCAAAAGCAAAAGTCCCTTCCTGCTGGAGGTAAAAAAGCGGTTTCTTTCCCAGGCGGTCCCGGGCTAAAAATAATTGTTTCTTATGATTATCCCAGAGAGCAAAGGCAAACATACCCACCAGATGTTTTAAACAATCCGTCCCGTACTCTTCATAGAGATGAACTATTGTCTCGGTATCGCTTTTGGTATAAAACCGGTGTCCGCGCTGGATTAAATCCTGCCGCAACTCTAAAAAATTATAAATCTCCCCATTAAATACAATGGCCAGGCTTTTATCCTCATTATAAATCGGCTGATGGCCAGTTGCTAAATCAATAATTGCCAGCCGCCGCATTCCCAGACCGAGAGAAAAATTTTTCCCCTCAGTAAAAAAATACCCTTCCCCATCCGGTCCCCGGTGAACCAGTTTCTGGTTCATCCGTCGCAAGATTTCCGAATTTACCGGTTCATTCCGGGCAAAATTAAATATTCCGCAAATTCCGCACATCGGCTATCTAACCCTTTCTTTAATCCCGGCTAACAACCGGAGAATTTTTCCGCTGCCTTTTCCCAACTGTAATGTTTCAGAACCAACTGTCGCCCGGCAGCACCCAGCCGCCGGCGTAAATCTTTATCTCGCAAAAGTTGGACTGTTTTTTCGGCAAACTCGTCAGGACCGGCGGCGATTAACCCATTTTCCCCATCTTTTAACTCGGGAATTCCTTCCGCCGCAATCGGAGTTACCACCGACGCTTTTTCCATCGCCATCGCTTCCAGTATCTTATTTTTTATTCCTGAACCACTTATCATCGGACAGACATTGACAGTAGCCCTGGCAATATAGCCCCGGATATCCTCCACATAACCGGTGACTATTATTTTTTTATCTCTCTGGCCAAACCTTTGAATCTCCGGTTCGGGGTTTGGCCCAACAATATAAAATTTCACCTCGGGAATTTCCTTCCTTATTATCGGCAAAATCTCTCGCAAAAAATACCAGCAGGCATCCCGGTTGGGTGAAAAATTCATAATCCCCCGAAAAATCAGAGACGGATAGTCTTCCGCAACCGCCACCGCCTGGGGTGAAAAATAATTGACATCAACGCCATTCGGGATAACCACAAGTTTATCTTCCGGAACGCCGGACTTCTCCTGCAACCACTTCTTATCCACTTCTGCCACCACGCTAATTTTATCAAAATATCCTGGCAGTTCATATTCAAAGCGAACAATCTTTTTATACTGACTCCGCCAGTAAAACTTTTTTAAGTAATTCCTTTCCACCAGAAAATTGCGGTAAAACAGCATACTCATCGCATCGTGATAATGAAGGATTGATTTAACCGGACTATCAATAAACTTTTTATAAATTGCCGTAGTGAGAAAATCAAAAAACAGTAGCGAATATTTCTGGGCAATCAGTTCCTGCTTAATTGCCGCCAGCATTTTCTGATTAAAAAATTGCCAGACATTAAACGGAAGTTTTGGCTGAAAGAGATTAAAAACTCGTCGGATAATACTTTTTCTGGGATAATAAGGTATCGGGATTATTTTTGAACAATATCTTTTAACTTCAGGGATATACTTCTCTTCCCCGCCTGGCTGGATGAAAGTCACCAGAGTAATTGAATATTTTTTGGAGAATTCTTTAAGCAAATAATATACCGGCAATTTAATTCCTTCCGTCGGCGGATAGGGAAAAGTATGGGAGACAAAAAGAAGTTTTTTTCTACTGTTATCATCTGAACTAATAATTATTCGCTCCCCTTGAATGGCCACTTGATATTTATTTCTCAAGATAAGCATTCTCCGAAAACTTTCCGAAAATATCTAAAAAGTCTTTAACTGTTTTTTCCCAGGAAAACCTCTTCGCCTGCTCAAACCCTTTTTTAATCATTTGATTAAAAACAACATCATCGTTTAAAACGTTTAAAACATTTAAAACTTTCAAAACTTCCTGGGCAATATTTTCTGGCTTATCCGGGTCAACATAAATAGCCGCCTCACCACATACTTCTGGCAGAGAACCTCTATTGGAAACCACCACCGGACAACCACAGGCCATCGCTTCCAGTGGCGGCAGGCCAAATCCTTCGTGCCAGGTCGGAAAAACAAAACATTTTGCTCCGGAATAAAGAATATAAAGTTTATCATTGGGAACATGGCCAAGAAAAATCATACCGTCGGATAGTGGCAATTTTTTGTCAGCATAGCCAGCAATCACCAGATTTATTTTATGATTTTTCCTGATCAGGGAAAATGCCTGAACAACGCCAGAAAAATTTTTCATCGGATGGCTATGACCAACGGCCAGAATGTAGTCCCCAGCAATTTGATATCGTTTTTTAAACAATTCAATTTCACTTTCCGGTGCTGGATGAAAAATTTTTTGATCAACCCCTTCATAAACCACCGAAATTTTTTGCGGGTCAAGAGAAAACATGTTTACCAACTCTTCTTTCAAGATATTGGATACAGTAATAATCTTACATTTTCTCAAGATCTTCGGCAATAATTGATAAGTATAAAACCGGTATTTCGTCGGAAAATCTGGAAATAAAAACGGAACAGTATTATGAACAATAACCATCTGTTTATTTATAAACAACGCGGCATCGTATTCGGTTAAGGCCACGGTTAAATCATACTTTCTGGCCAAAAACGGAAAAACAAATTGGGTCCAGAATATCCGCAAATAATCGGCCAGAAAATTTTTTAAACCTGATAATTGATTAAAAATTTTATGTTTTAAAGTATCAGTGTGGTTTGGTGTCTTAGCGGCTGATCCGGCTATTTTCCAAAACAAAATTTTCACCTGTTTTATATTTTCTTTTTTTACTTCGGGAAAATGTTGAGGATAGAAAGTGTATATATCAAAGTCAATATTTAATTTCTGGGAATATACATATCGGGCAAACTCGTTGACAAAGTTTATGATAAAAGTATCAAAACCTGAGCCAGCCCTGTTTGAAACCCGGATTGCATTAAAGGCGATTTTCATAAAATAGATTTTATTGTTCTTACAATTTTAAGTATCGGTTTTGTGTAAAAATTTAAAATTAGCCACAAAATTAAATAATGAAAAAGCCCAAAATGTTTTTTATAATAATAAAGTAAAGAGTTAAAAAATATTTTTTCCTTTTTTTCTTTACCATGTTTATCCATGGCCACCTGCCAGTAATGAATAATTTGTGCTTCAGCGACATAATAAATTTTATATCCGGCTTTGAGGATTCTATTACACCAATCAACTTCTTCCCAATAAATAAGGAAATCTTGGTCTAACAACCCAACTTTTTCTACCACTTCTTTTCTTACTATCATACACGAACCACCGACAGAATCAACCTCTCTGGTTGAGTTCCTATCCCATTCAGGATAAATGCGGTATTTTTTTATCCAGTTATTGGGAAACAGCGTATTGATAAACAAAATCTCAAACAATCCGTATAAAAAAGTTGGCAGTCTATCAGAAGACCTTTGTAGACTCATATCAGGATTTAACAATTTTGGTCCACAAGCACCACATTGAGGATTGTCATCCATAAATTTTAATAACTTATCAAAGGCACTATCTAAAATTATTGTATCGGAATTTAAAATCATTAAATATCTACCATTTGAAATTCTTAAT
>Ga0123519_10007093_pt1 | contig 17464 bp, 12 predicted proteins | sample YelNatPaOPRAMG02_FD_87396 | JGI IMG/M metagenome (GOLD analysis project Ga0123519, IMG submission 87396) | Hot spring microbial communities from Yellowstone National Park - Yellowstone National Park OP-RAMG-02 (version 2) | ecosystem: Environmental > Aquatic > Thermal springs > Hot (42-90C) ... | reverse complement strand
GGCAGCGACGCCAGCCGCAAAGCGGCGTAGCTCATCCCCAGGGCCAGCACGTCCAGAAAGACGTGCGCCGCATCCGACAACAGGGCCAGGCTGCCGGTCCACAGCCCGCCCACCACCTCGGCCACCAGCACCAGGCTGGTGAGGGCCAGAGACAGAACAAAGCGATGTTGGGTGCTATGCGTGTCGTGGGTCACCGGTACGTCTCCCTGGCAACATTGATGTCCATTGCCCTCTCCACAGTCTCACATCGCGGCCGACGCCAATCGGGCGGGTCGGCACAAGCCACGCTTGCCTACAACACGAGGTTGAACAGATATCCCACCGCCACAATGCCCGCGGCCACGATGCCCAGGAAGACGGCGATGAGCTGCCACTTGAGCACACGGCGCAGGATGATCGTCTCGGGCAGCGAGAGCCCGACCACGCCCATCATGAACGCCAGCACCGTCCCCAGCGAAGCGCCTTTCTCCATCAGCGCTTGAACCACCGGGATGACGCCGGCCGCATTCGAGTAGATGGGCACAGCGAGCAAGACTGCTGCTGGCACCGACCACCAGGCCCGCTTCCCCATGATGTGCGCCAGGAAATCCTCGGGCACGTAGCCGTGGATCAGCGCCCCAACCGCGATGCCCGCGATGACGTAGGGCCAGGTACGGCCGACGATGTCGCGCACTGCCTGCCACCCTTCGCGCACCCGGTCGGCCCAGCTCTGCTCGTGCTCCACCAGGGCCACGTCACCCATGCGCAACTCGTACACCCAGTCTTCCACCCAATGCTCCAGATGCAGCCGCCCAATCACCCATCCCGACACCATGGCGATGGCCACGCCGGTGCCCACGTACAGGAGAGCCACGCGCCAGCCGAACAGGCCCAGGAGCAATGTAGCAGCCACCTCATTGATCATGGGCGCCGCGATGAGAAACGAGAGGGTCACCCCCAGCGGCACACCCGACTCCACAAAGCCCACAAAGAGGGGCACCGCCGAGCAGGAACAAAAGGGAGTTGGGATCCCCAACAGCGCCGCCAGGATGTTGCCCACTCCCTCACGTTTTCCACCCAGGATGTTCCTGGCCCGCTCGGGCGTCACGAACGAGCGCAGGATGCCCACCAGAAACACGATTGCCGTCAGCAAGAGCAGCACCTTGGGCACGTCATAGATGAAGAAACCCACCGCGGAGCCCAGGTGGCTCGTAGCGGTCAAGCCTAGGACCCCATAGGCGACCCACTGGCTGACCGGCAGCAGAAAGTGATACGCCCCAAACCACAGGAGGCCGGCGACCGCCAGCCCCAGCGCCAGAGACCCTGGTTGGCCGAGCCGCCTCTCAATCCGTTCCGCCATCGCGAATCTCCCCTCTGAACGAGTGAACATCCACTGATCAGCCCCCGCATGCCAAGGCAGGCAGAGTCACCGATGAAAACGCCCGGTTTTGCACCAGCCCCATCGCCTCAGGCTCCTTCCCACCCTGCGAGAAGGGGGGATCCGGGATGAGGGGGTGCCACCCACCACCGCGGGGGCGGAGTCAGGGGTGGAGGGCCGCATAGCCGCGCGGCCCGCGTTCTCACGGCAGTCCATCCGCAGGCCCAACCGGAGGTGGCTACGCGCAGCCGTGCAGGCGGCAGGGCTGAGCCGCGACCTGTACCCGTCTCGTGCACAGCCCGGCCGCTCCCAGCACGGTACAGACCCTGGCATCGCTCAGCCGGTAGTAGATGCGTCGTCCTTCGCGCCGGCTGGCCACCAGCCCCGCGTCGCGCAGCTCGGCCAGTTGCTGCGAGATGTAGGGTTGAGGCCGGTCGAAGCGGGCCATCAGCTCGCAGACGCACTTTTCCCCGCTGCAAAGCGCCAGGAGCAGGCGAAGCCGGATCGGGTGGGCCAGCGTCTGGAAGAGGCTCTGCGCGCTGTCGACCGGGTCGTAGTTGTGGTTCATATCGGCTCCCTCGCGCCATCATACATGCAATGGTGTGCATGTATACTACTCCCGCTGTCCCCTTTTGTCAAACCGCCGGGGGGGCCAGGGGCATATCCCAGAATCGTCGGCGTGAACTCCGGCCGTCGGAGGCGTCGCAGCCGTCGGGCGCGGCGCGAGACTGGCTTGTCACCCTGAGCGGCTCCTGCGGCCTGCTCTCAGCCCTGCGCCAAACGAGCGAAGGGTCCTTGCTAGCCATGGCGGCAGGCTCGGAGTGGTTTGGCGCCATGGCAAGCACCGATTCTTCGCTGGAATTGGCGCTCCAGCGCTGCCTGGCCGTGACTGCCGCTGCTCATGAACTCGAGTGGCCGCCGGGCCAGGCACCGGGCTACACAGTCCGCGCCCCGCCCGGTGCGGAACCGTTTGGCGCCGGGCCGGGAGCGAGGGCAGCTCAATACCCGGCTGCCACCCCTGGATGCAAAACATAGTCTGCGTTATTTGACGCACATGCAGGGGCGCCTATAATGGGGGCACCAACGCTCTACCAGCACGCAAGCGGCGGGCTCCTTCCGCCGCTATACCGACGCCTTGCCGTCGATCGCGGGGTAGATGAGGCATGCGTATATTCTCGAACCGGACACCGGTGAGCACCGCCCCTGGAGGTTCGGACTCACAGCCCGATAGCATGGCCCTTTTCTGGCGGGGCTTTGTCCTTTCCATCGCCGGCATCCTGGCCGTGTCGCTGGCCGTCCTGGCCCTCGGCCTGGGCGCCTACGTCATCATCGCGCTGCGCCTTCCTTCGCCCACCGAGCTGCGGGCACGCGCAGCCTCCTTCGTCAGCACCAAAATCTACGACAGCAACGGTGAGCTCCTCTGGGAGATCTTCGACCCTACCGGTGGCAAGCGCACGCTGGTTCCGCTCAACGAGATTCCCGACTCTCTGAAGAACGCCACCATCGCCACCGAGGACCCCACCTTCTACTCCAACCCCGGCTTTAGCCCGCTCGCCATCGCCCGCGCCTTCTGGCAGGACCTGAGCCAGGGCGAGATTGTCTCCGGCGGCAGCACCATCACCCAGCAGCTCGTCAAGAGCCTGTTCGTCGGCCGCGAGGTCACCCTCAAACGCAAGATTCAGGAGGCCGTGCTCGCCGCCGAGATCACGCGCACCTACGACAAGGACACCATCCTCGAGATCTATCTCAACGAGATCTATTACGGCAACCTGTCGTACGGCGTGGCTGCCGCCGCCGAGACCTACTTCGGCAAGCAGGTCAAGGACCTCACCCTGGGCGAGTCGGCCCTGCTCGTGGGCCTCGTCCCTGCGCCCGTCGCCTACGATCCCTACCAGAACCTGCCGGCGGCCCTCGAGGCCCGCAGGGTCGTGCTCGACCGCATGGTCAAGCACGGCTACATCACCGAAAAGGAGGCCGAGGCTGCGGCCGCCGAGCCGGTCAAACTCAAGCCCCTCAAGTACGACCTCAAAGCGCCGCACTTTGTCTTCTACGTGCGCCAGCTCCTCGAGCAAAAGTACGGCACCGACCTGCTCTACCACGGCGGCCTGCAGGTCTACACCACCCTCGACCTGCGCATGCAGCAGATCGCCGAGCAGGTGGCGCAGCAGCAGATCAAGAACCTGATTCCCCACCGGGCCAACAACATCGCCCTGGTGGCCATCGACCCGGCGACAGGCGAGATCCGCGCCATGCTGGGCAGTGTGGATTACAACGACGCCACCATCGACGGCCAGGTCAACGTCGCGGTGCGGCCACGCCAGCCTGGCTCTGCCATCAAGCCGCTGACCTACGTGGCTGCCTTCGAAAAGGGCTGGACCCCCGCCACCATGATCATGGACGTCAGCACCAGATACCCCGACCCATCGCAGCCCAGCGGCTTCTGGGAGCCCAAGAACTATGACGACAAGGAGCACGGGCCCGTTTCTGTGCGCACCGCTCTGGCCAACTCGTACAACATCCCCGCCGTCAAGGCCCTGCAGTACATCGGCGTGGATTCCCTCCTCGAGATGGCCCGCCGCCTGGGCATCAAGTCGCTGAACCAGCCCTACTATGGCCTCTCCCTCACCCTCGGCGGCGGCGAGGTGACCCCGCTCGAGCTGACGGGCGCGTACAGCGCCTTTGCCGCCGGCGGCATCTTTCGCGAGCCCACCGCCATCCTGCGCATCACCGACTCCACCGGCAAGGAAATCTACAAGTACGACCCGGGCCAGGGCCGGCAGGTGCTCGATCCGCGCCAGGCTTACCTGATCACCAGCATCCTCTCCGACAACAACGCCCGCGCCCCTACCTTTGGGCTCAACAGCGCGCTCAAGCTGTCCGAGCCGGCGGCCGCCAAGACCGGCACGACCAATGACTACAAGGATGCCTGGACCGTTGGCTACACGACCTCGCTGGTAACCGGCGTGTGGGTGGGCCGCACCGACAACAAGGAGATGGACCGGATCGCCGGCTCCTCTGGTGCTGGCCCGGTGTGGCACGACTTTATGGAGAAAGCCCTGCCCATCATGGAGGCCGAGGGCAAGAAGGCCACGGCCTTCCCACGGCCCCAGGGGCTGGTCGAGGTCGAGGTCTGCTCTGTCTCCGGGCAGCTGCCAACCCCCGACTGCCCCGACCGGCGCAAGGAGCTCTTTGTGGCCGGCACCGAGCCCAAGGAGACCTGCTCGGTCCATCGCAGAATCAAGGTCTGCACGGTCAGTGGCAAGCTCGCCACCGAGTTCTGCCCGGCCAACACGGTGGAGGAAAAGCTTTTCGAGGTCTACCCGCCCGACGGGCAGGAGTGGGCCCAGGCCCACAACAAGCCGCAGCCGCCCACCGAAAAGTGCGACGTCCATACCGGCCAGTTCAACGTCGCCATTACTTCGCCGCATGATGGCGATACCGTCAGCGGCCAGATCGAGATTCTCGGCTCGGCCCAGATGAGCGACATGCAGAAGGTGCGCGTGGAGTACGGCGTGGGAGAGGACCCGCAGGGCTGGGGCCTCATCTCCGAGTACGGCACGAACGGCATCGCCAGTGGCCACATCAGCGGCTGGAACACCACCACCGTGCCCAACGGAGTCTACACCATCCGCGTGCGCGCGATGGATAGCCGCGACAACTCGCAGGAGGCCAGGATACGGGTGCGGGTCGCCAACCAGGCGACGCCGACACCCACCCCCTTTCCGACGGCGACCGCCACGCCGACGTTGACCGAGACGCCAACGCCTTCGCGGACGCCGCGCGCTTCGGCCACGCCACCACCCACCGACACGCCGCAGGCCACGCCCAGCGCCACGGCCGTCCTGCCCGAGAATGGCACTGCTGCGCCCACGCCCAAACATTGACGCGCAGGCCTTCCAGCCTGCGCCTGCTTCGCCTCCGTCAATCCAATGTCATTCTGAACTGCGGGCGCAGGTGGCTTTGGATGCAGCGCCCATCCCCAGTGGCCCCCTTCCCGCGGGGCGGGAAGGGGGAGAAGCAGCGAAAGGGGGTTTGCGCGGGCGCAATGCGCCCGCGCAAACCCCCTCATTCCTGTATTCCCCGCCCCCCGCGGGGGCGGGGTTAGGGGTGGGGGTACCCATAGTCACGAAGCTGCGTCGCTACGTAGGCTCGCAAACACGACCTAGGGCAGGTAGTTGAGCGGGTTCTGCAACACCCCGTTGTGGTACACCTCAAAGTGCAAGTGGGGCCCCGTCGAGTTCCCCGTCGAGCCCACGCGGCCGATGAGCTGGCCTTTCTGCACCGATTGCCCGGCCTGGGCGATGATCACGCTCATGTGCCCATAGAGGGTCCGGTAGCCATTGCCGTGATCGATCACCACGTGGAGGCCGTAGCCCACGTTGGTCCAGCCGGCCTCGAGCACATACCCGGCATCAGCGGCGTAGATCGGTGTCCCGGTCGCCGTGCCGATGTCGACCGCCATGTGCCCCCACCACGGGTACTGGGTGATGCGCCCCGTCGTGGGCCACATGAAGGTGCCCGTCGCCGGGATGGCCGAACGCCCATTGGCGTCCGTGGCTGGTGCATAGCGAGGTGCCGCCGGTGCGGGCAGCCTGGCTCCCGGCAACAGGATCTTCTGGCCCAGCTGCAACGTGTAGGGCTCGCTGAGATGGTTGTCGGCATAGGCCACGATGGCGCTGACATCGACCTTGTACTGCTGGGCGATCGACGCCAGGGTCTCGCCCGGCTGCACTTCGTGCAGCACGCCCGACACCGGTAGGATGGTGAGCTCCTGGCCCAACTTGAGCAGGTCGGGGTTCCCGGCCAGGCTGGGGTTGGCCGAGAGGATGGTATCCGGGGTGATGCCGAAGCGTTGGGCCAGGTCAAAGACCGTGTCGCCGGGCTCGACGATGTACGTTTGGATGCCCCGGGGCGCCGCGGTGGCCGCCGGCGAGGGCAAGGGGGTGGGCGTGTCGCTCAGTTCGGTGCGTGGCTGGGCCGCCCGCACCAGGTAGCCTGCGAGGCCTCGCGAGCTGGCCTGCCGCGCCGCCGCCACCGGCCCTGCCACCGCCGCCCCGGCGGCCTGAGCCCCGCCGCGCGCCGGCACCAGCCCCGTGCCAGAGCCCAGAATCGCCAGCACGGCCAGCCCGAGCACACTCGCGTGCAGGCCCCATCGCGACACGGTGGGGCCATCCCGCCCCGCGGCGACAATCCGCCGCCCGACCATCCGGAACCGCACACCCCGCGGGCGCTTCGACCCGCCTCGCGCACCATCCACATTGGGGTCCATGGTACCGACGCGTCCTCTCTCGTCTCTCTGCCCCGCGGCCGCGATCCGCAGCGCCCCGCCGGTGAAGGGCGGAGCGCGAGCTTTGTGCCGCAGTCGCCCGCTTCACGCTCTGCCAGAACGCCTCTAGTCTCGCATGGCTGCTCAAGGCACTCGCACGCCAGGGCCGGGGAACCGGGGGGTCGAGAAGGATGGGACGAGGGGACGAAGGAGGGCACGCGGGCCCCGCAGAGGAGAGAGGCGCAGGCCACAGTAGGCTGTGGCCCGCTCTTTCCATCCGATTCCGGTCTTGTTCGGCTATAGCCACGCCCTGCGACAGGCAGGCTCCACGCCGGCAGCAACCCAGGTCGGCCGGCCCCGAGCCCATCGGACCCCCGCCCTCCCTCAGGGGCGCAGCCGGCACGTGCAGCCCACCCGCAAGCGCCCGCCTGCGCAGCCTCCCAGCCAGGAGCTTACTCCTTGCTCAGCGTATTCAGGAACTCTTCGTTGTTGCGCGTGCGCGCCAGCCGCTCAATCACCGGCGCCAGCGCCTCATTGCCGCCGATGGCGTCGATCATCCTCCGCAGCGTCCATATCTTCGACAGCGTCTCGGGCGGGATCAGGAGCTCCTCGCGCCGCGTGCCCGAGCGCTCGATGTCAAAGGCGGGGAAGATGCGACGCTCGGCCAACTTGCGGTTCAGGTGCAGCTCCATGTTGCCAGTGCCCTTGAACTCTTCATAGATGACGTCGTCCATGCGGCTGCCGGTGTCGATCAGGGCGGTGGCGATGATGGTCAGGCTGCCACCCTCCTCGATGTTGCGCGCGCCACCAAAGAAACGCTTGGGAGGGAAGAGCGCAGCCGGGTCGAGGCCACCGGAGAGGGTGCGGCCGCTGGGCGGCACGATCAGGTTGTACGCGCGCGACAGGCGGGTGATGCTGTCGAGGAGGATCACTACGTCGCGCCCGCCCTCCACCAGGCGCTTGGCCCGCTCCAGGGCCATCTCGGCCACCCGCACATGGTCCTGCACCGGGTCGTCGAAGGTCGAGCTGACCACCTCGGCTTCCACCGAGCGGTCCATGTCGGTGACCTCTTCGGGGCGCTCACCGATCAGCACCACCATCAGGTGCACGTCGGGGTGGTTCGCGCTGATGCCGTTCGCGATCTGCTTGAGCACAGTCGTCTTGCCGGCCTTGGGCGGCGAAACGATCAGCCCGCGCTGGCCGCGCCCGATCGGCGCCAGCATGTCCAAGAGGCGGGTGGCCAGGATGTTCGGCGTTGTCTCCAGCTTGAACTGCCGCAGCGGAAAGATCGGGGTGAGGTCGCCAAAGTGGGGCCGGCGCTTGGCCGCCTCGGGGTCCAGGCCGTTCACGGCCTCCACGCGCAAGAGGCCGTAGTACTTTTCCGTGTCTTTGGGCGGCCGCACCTGGCCGATGACCATATCGCCGGTCCGCAGCCCAAAGCGACGGATTTGAGACTGCGAGACGTACACATCGTCGGGCCCGGGCAGGAGGTGGTCGGAGCGCAGGAAGCCAATGCCATCCTGCACGATCTCCAGCACACCGCCGCCAAAGATCAGGCCCTGACCCTCCGCTTGCGCTCGCAACAGGCGAAGGATGAGGTCGGATTTCTTGAGCCGGCTGTAGCCCGAGATGTTCTGATCCTTGGCTATCTCGCGCAGCTCACTTAGAGTTCGTTCTTCTAGCTCTGCGATATCCACTGCCTACTCCCATTCACGCCATGCATTCAGCGTGACACCTGGCTTCTCTGTTCTTGTTTCGAGTGAAAGCATACATCGCCGCCGCAGCCGCCCACGGGGCGCGACCAGGGGCGATAAGGCTACATCAAACACACCCGCAGGCCAGCCCGGCGCCCTGCCCGCCACCACCCCACACAGAGGCGATGGCGGAGGCAATCCTTGCTGCTCCACGGATGAGTTATTGGGCCCTGCCCAGACGCCTGCACTGAGGCCCACGGCAGAAATGGCAGGCAGACACGAGGCCCCGGGCTGCAGCAGACGGGCAGGTCCTTAGGGGTTAATACCCATGGGAAGACCCTAACGGACAATGAGGGGAACTGGACCAGGGGGCGTCTCACCGGCACTCGCCGTGCCCCCGGCATGACGCTGAAGGCGACCGCTCTGATTACAACCGATTATAACACCGTTCACGCCATTCGTCAAACGCGACTCCGCCCGTACCTGTTCAGACTCACGCTCCGAACCCTCGGGGGAACGATCAACACGGATGGAGAGGATACACGGGATGATGCCGCCCCATCCTGTCCATCCTGTGTATCTCTGTTCCTCCCCGTCGTGCAGGCGCTCGGCGCCCCGAGTCACGGCGGGGGCGCGCAGCTGCTTGGGTTCCCTATACTCGAGTCTGAACAGTTTGGGGGCAAGCCGGTATGCCAGCATTCGGTGTAGGGTGCTGCCCCCACCCCCAGCCCCGCCCCCAGGCGTGAGGGCGGGGGGATGGGCCTCATACCTCTCCAGAACGCTGGTCGCTGGCTTGCCCCCAAAATGAACTACACCTTGGCACCCTCACCCTCCCAGGGGATACGCGAAAAAGACGGCGATGTCCTGGCTCGCGTAAGACTGGTCGTTGAAACCGCAGAAGGTGCAGCCCAGCCGCTGGCAGAAGCACAGGGCCGGATAGTTCTTGGTCGAGCTTTCCAGCATCAATTGCCTGACGCCGCCACGGCGCGCCCACTCGCTCGCCGTTTGCAGCAGCCGGGTGCCGATGCTCCGCCGCCGGTACGGGCGCGCCACCACCAGGTGGTGCACCCAGCCCACCCCGTCCCACGGCTGCACGCGCACATCCACAAAGCCCAGCACCTCTACACCCTGCGTGGCCACCAGGAAGCACTCGTCGCGTTCCCAATCCTCCTCCAGCCGGTCCAGCGGCCGTGGGTACGCCACCCGCATGGCACGGGGCAGCCTGGCTTCGCGGAAGACAATCTGCAGCTCATTCGCAGCGCTGCGCTCCTCCATCTGCCAGACGTGGTCGGTCTCGGTCGATGCGTCCATCCCGGCGCAGATGGCCAGCTCTTCGGGGAAAGCACGGCGGACGATCACGGTTGTTCTCCTGAAGTGGCGCGCGTGTTGGTCGACGCGACAGTGGGTGCCATCTCTGCGGCGGGGGGTTCATCCCAGATTTTGGCGTAGAGATAGCGTACGATGATCTTGAGCGCAGAGGCGGTCGGCACGGCCACGACCAGCCCGGTAAACCCGGCCAGGCGCCCCCCCGCAAAGAGCGCGAACAGTACCAGCAGCGGGTGCAGGTCCACGATCGGGCCCACCAGGTTCGGCACTACGAGCTGGTCTTCGACTTGCCGCAACACAGTATACGCCACCACCACAGCCAGCGCAAGCGTGAGGTTCGACCAGCCAAAGGGCGTGTTGGGTTGCACCAGGGCAATCGACACGGCCACTCCCCCCGCCACAAGGGGCCCGAAGAAAGGCACGACCTCGAGCACACCACTGATCAAGGCCACAATGAGCGCATACTGCACCTGCAGGATGCTCAAGGCGATAAAGATGGCGACGGCCATGATGCCTATGAGGAGGAGCTGCCCACGGATGTAGGCGCCAACTACCCGGTCGATCGCCCCCGCCAGGCTGAGCAGCTCCTGCCGGTACGCCGGGGGTATCAGGCGCGGCAGGCCCGCCCGCATGCTCGGCCAGGCTCGCAACAGGTAAAAGGTCGAGATCAGGTACAGGATCACCTGCCCCACCGCCTCCAGCACGTTGAACACGGCCGGGATGGCGTGGCTGGTCAGATAGGCCACCAGATTCTGCAGGTTGCGCATCACCTCGTTGGCCAGCACCTGCGGGTCGAGCGTCAGGCCGTAAAGGTGGATCTCCTGCGCCAGCAGGTACTGGTTGGCGGCGGCCAGCCGGTCGAGGAGCGCGCCCAAAATGCGTGGCGTTGCCGCGGCCAGGCCCTCTGCCTGGTCGATCGCCAGGGGCACCAGCGCCGTCATCGCCCAGATCACAACCCCCAGGCCAGCCAGGTAGAAGAGCAGCACGGCCCAGATGCGCCGCAGCCGCAAGTGCACCTCTACCCAATCCAAGAGAGGGCTCACCACGTACGCGGTGATCAGCGCCCACACGAACGGCCCGAGGATGCTCTGCACGCGCGCCAGCAGCCACACCGTGGCCGCCAGGCCCACGAGCAGAGTGATGGTCTTTGCTTGCCTGCTGAAACGCAGCGGCTGCGAAGCCTGGCTTTCCATCGTGCCACTTCCCGCTTCGTTGTTGCCCAGAAAAGCGTGCGAGGGTCGTCGATGTCGCCCGGCAGCAAGCCCCATTGCCTGCCCAAGGGGGCCGCGCCCCGCCCTCACGAGGGCAAGGCAGGGGCTGCCAGGGCTGCCGCCAGCGAGTCGCCCTCGCGCACCCGGTAGGCCAGGATGCCCGCGCTCGCCAGCGCGTGAAGGATGCCCCCTGCCTGCTCCCGCGAGCCAAACCCCTCAGGGTCGATCACCACGCCAATGCCGCGCACCCCACGCCGGCTCAGGTCGCGCAACACCGAGGCCCACGCCCTGTCGGTGGAGGGCGTCACCACCACCATGACCGAATTACGCCCCAAGAGCGAGCCCTCAGCCGCCAACACCCGGTCGATGCTCACCCTGCCCGTAGCACGCAACACGGCCAGCGTCTCGAGGATCTTGCTGAGCTGCCGCTCGCCCCGGTCGGGCTGCACCACTTCGCGGCTCTCGCCGTAGGCTACCAGCCCCACCGCCCGCTTCTGCCGGATAAAGTACCGGGCTATGCTGGCCGCAGCAGCCACCGCATACTCCTCCGTCGCCGGGTCCAGCGCCGTCGCGCGGCGTGCCGGCAGCACAGGCAGCTCCCCGTGAGCGTCCCGCGGCTCCTGCACCGGTCGCTCCACGTGCACCGCCCGCTCCATATCCACGCAGACCCACACGTCGGCCGTGGGATCCAGCTCGAACTCCTTGACGATGAGCCGCCCCGTCCGCGCTGTAGACGGCCAATGGATGCGGTTGAACGAATCGCCGGGATAGTACTCGCGCACCCCGGCGACGTTGGTGGTCACATAATGGGTCCGCCGGTGCAGCGTCCCCCCGCCTGCCAGTTCGCCGCTGACGGCACCAAAGGTCGGCAGGTCCACAACCAGGGGAAACACGACAATGCTCGAGACCGGTGTCAGCTCGCGGCAGCGAAGAAAGAGGCCAAAGGGATCGCCGCTAATCAGGCTGAGGGGGCCCAGCCGGTAGCGCCCCCGGCGCCGGCAGGTGGTGCGCACAGTCCAGCCATGCTCGCCCCCCGGCGCCAGCGAGTTGATGACCATGCTCGCCCGGTGCTCGGGCAGCTCCGAGTGGTCGCGCACCTCGAGCCAGAGCTTGGGGAGCAGGCCACGGTTGCGCAGCACGAACCGCTCCTCAGCCACCTTGCCCACCTGCGAGCGCCCCGAGAGCGTCTCGCGGTCGACCTGCACCCAGCTCACGTTGTACCACGCCCACACGTATGAAACCAGGGTGATCCCAAGCAGCGAGTAGCCGAGGTTGAAGAAGATGGGCTTGCCGGTGATCAGCGCGCCTGCCGCCGCCACCGCCAGGATCACGAGGATGACCCCGCTGTTCTTCACCCTCCTGCCTCCTGCTCGTCCGGGCCTGAGATTCGGATAGGCGTCTAGGCTACCTTGCGCCTGGCCAACCAACGGCGCACCTCGCCGCTGAGGAAGAACCAGGCCGCGCGCGGCACGTTGAGCTTGATCAGGCCCACCGGCAGTTCGAGCTCGCGCTTGTCGCACACCGTCGACATGTTGGCCTGGTCGACCAGTGGCTTGAGTTCGCTCAGCCGGGCCCGCCGCTCGGCCTCGGGCAAGGCCATGATGCGGTCGATCTGCTCGCTGAGCGCCACCGCCGCCTTGATGCGCGCCTCGGTCGCCGCAGCCTGCTCGGCGCCAACCAGGCCAAAGCGAGCCTTGAGCCGGTTGAGCCGCAGCCCAGCCTCATAGGAGCTGGCCACAATCTCGTCTCGCGTCATCCAGCGCGTCTCGTAATTGAGCACGTACTTCCAGCTCGGTTGCAAGAGCGCCTGGCGGTGCTCGGCCAGGGTCCGGTAAAAGAAGCGGTAGCCGTAGCGCTCCGGCTCCTCGAACACAGCGCTGCCCGGGTCCACGAAAGGCGCCAGCGGCGAGATGAACGGGAACAGGCGGCCGTCCTTCCCAAAGCGTTCGAGCAGCTCCTCACAATAGTCGACCGTCGCCAGCACCGAGTCGAAAGTCTGCTCGGGCAGGCCGATCATGAAAAAGACGTCCAGGCGCCGGCAGCCCACGTCCAGCGCCGCCTGCAGGGTCGCCTCGATGGCGCCATTGTCATAGCCCTTGCCAAAGGCGCGCCGCACCTGCGGATCGTGCGATTCGAGCGACACCTCCAGGGTCAGGTTGGGCAGCGCCTCTTTCACCCGCCGCAGGTACTCGGCCGTCGCCGGACGGAAGAGCTCCACGATCACCGGCCCCGCGTAGCCATGCACAGCTTTCAAAAAGCGCAGCGCGTACTCGTCGCCCGCCTGGCGCAGGTCGCCCAGGATGAAGATGGGCCCATTGATGAAGCGCGCCACATTGCGCACGTCCTCCGCCAGCCGCTCGGGGCTACGGTAGGCGGGCCCACCCTGCCGGCAGAACGTATGGCGGAACGTGTAGGCCGAGCCACCGCACGTCACACAGTTCTGCGTGCAGCCCCGCACCGAAAGGGCCGCCGTGATGGGATAGTCGAGCCAGTTGTGGAAGGGCACCGTGCTGAGCAGGTCTCGGTACGTGGCCACCGAACGCACCACGAAACGATAGTCGAGCGCCACGTGGTCGATCGTCTCCGGCAGATAGGTGATCGGGTTGGCGTGCACCGTGCCGTCGGCGCCCCGCCAGGCCACATTGGGCACTCCATCGGGCTCACGCCCCGCCAGGATGCACTCCAGAAGCAGCCGTAGCGGCTCCTCGGCCGAATCGCCGCGCACCACATAGTCCACATAGGGCAGGCGCAGCAGCTCCTCATAGTAGTAGGTTGAGGAAAAGCCCCCCAAGATGACCGGCGTCTCGGGGTGGTAGCGCTTGACCAGTTCGGCCACAGCCAACGCCCCATGGGCGTGGGGCAGCCAGTGCAGATCAATGCCAAAGGCCGCCGGGTGCAGGCGCGCAATCATCTTCTCCGCGTCAAAGCGCGGGTCGCGCAGCATGCGCAGGGCCAGGTTGACGATGCGCACGCGCCGGCCATGGCGCTCGAGGTGCTCGGCCATGGTCGTAAAGCCAATGGGATACATCTCAAACACCGGCGTCGACGGCACCAGGTCGCTCACCGGACCATAGAGGATCGATTCCCTTCGGAAATCGTACACGCTGGGGGCGTGCAAAAGCACCAGGTCAAGAGACGGCATGAGGTTCCTTACTCAGTCTACGCTACGCCCTTCCGGCTGCGCGCACCCGCGTCCCCGGCACCGGGGTGGAACGTACTATCTCGTCGACCACCGCTCGCGCATCCACGTTCTTGATCCGCGCCGAAGGGCTGATGATGATGCGATGGGCCAAGACAGGCTGCACCAACGCCTTGATATCGTCAGGGATCACATAGTCGCGGCCCGCCAGGGCCGCCCAGGCGCGGCCGGTCTTGTACAGAGCCAGCGCGCCGCGCGGGCTCGCGCCCAGGTACACGTCGGGGTGGCGCCGCGAGGCCGCCACGAGATCGATGATGTACTCCTTGATCAGGTCGTCGACATGGACCTGGCTGATCTCATCCTGCAGCTCGCGCAGTTCCTCGATGGCCATCACCTGCTCGATCCTATCGAGCGGGTGGCCCACCTGCTGCGAGTCGAGGATGGCGATCTCATCCTGCGGGCTCGGGTAGCCCAGGCTGATGCGCATCAGGAAGCGATCGAGCTGGGCCTCGGGCAGAGGGAAGGTGCCCTCGTACTCGATGGGGTTCTGGGTGGCCAGCACCATAAAGGGCGCGGGGAGGGCATAGGTGACCCCATCCACAGTGACCTGGCGCTCCTCCATGCACTCCAACAGAGCCGACTGCGTTTTGGGCGTGGCACGGTTGATCTCGTCGGTGAGCACGATGTTCGCCATCACCGGCCCCGGCCGGAACTCGAACTCGCGCGTCTTCTGGTTAAAGACCGACACCCCCGTGACATCGCTGGGCAGGAGGTCGGGGGTGAACTGGATGCGGCGAAAAGCCCCGCCGACCGACTTGGCGATCGCCTTGGCCAGCACCGTCTTGCCCACCCCAGGCACATCCTCGATCAGGATGTGGCCCTGGCACAGGAGGGCGGTGATGGCCAGCCGCACCTCATGGTGCTTGCCCAGGATGACGCGGTCGACATTGGCAATGACGCGCTCGGCGATGGGCGCCAGGTCCCTCATCAGCGACTCCTTGCCCTGGTGGAGGGCCACGTGCTTTGTTCGGCGGCAGTGAGCGCTCCGGGCGTGGCGTCCACCGGCAAAGCTATGCCGGGCTCCCCCGCGCCAGATGCGCCCGACGGCCCGACACCTGCAGACCGACGTGGAGGTACCATGGGGCGGCCGACTCTTCTTCGCGCCCGAAGAGCTTGGGCCACCTCTACCCCGGCGGGTAAGATACATGATACCGGAGCAAAAGTCAAGGAGTCTCCACAGCCGCCCCACGCTGCCTGCAGGGCGCGTGAGCAGGCCGGCAGCCAGCGGCATGTCGCGGGTGCCCTGTCGGTGACCGGGCTTCACGCTCCGCACTTTACCGGTGCCGACCCTTGGAGGGGTTGGCAGGCTGCACCCCAGGCCATGACGCGCCCTGGGCGCACCCCAGTCCTCTTCTGACGCAAAAAGGGGGCTGCGGTTCCAAGCCGCAGCCCCCAATCCGGCCGGCTCCACGCCCCACCGCGCTCAGCGGGCCTGGATCTTGATCTCCTTGGGCTTGGCCTCCTCGGCGACCGGCAAGGTGAGGGTGAGCACCCCGTTCTCGAAGGTGGCCTGCGCCTTGCTCGTGTCGACGGGGGTCGGCAACGTCATCGAGCGGCTGAACGTGCCGACGCAGCGTTCGCGCCGGATGACGTTCTCTTCCTTGACCTCTTTCTCCTCTTTCATCTCGCCCTTGATGGTCAGGGTGTTGCCCGTCACCGACACGTCGATGTCCTCCGGCTTGACTCCCGGCACCGACGCCTTGACAATCACGTTGCTATTCTGCTGGTACATGTCCACGGGCACCGCTGCCGGCGTGGTGCACAGCACCCGGCTGGGGCGTACAAAGCTCTCCTCGAACAGCCGGTTCACCGCGTCGCGCAGGGTCATCAGATCGCTAAAGGGCTCCCAACGCGTGATGCTCATGGTCACACCTCCTGTGTTCGACATTCGCTCTCCCAGACACACCTGCCCCTGCCGGCCCGTTGTTGCCGTCAGGCCGCTACGGCGAGACGACGATCCGGTTCTCGACCTCCGACACGCCCTTGGTCGACCAGGCCGCCGCCTCCACCTGATCGCGCTCGGCCATCGAGCGCACCCGGCCAGTGAGGATCAGCTTGCCGTCTTCGACTTGGACGTTGATGCGCTGGGCTTCGAGCTGCGCGCTGCGCTCGAGGGCCCTCTCGATCCTGGCCTTGACCTCCGCAGGCGAGATCTGGGGCGCTGCCACTTTGATCAGGTTCGTCACCCCGCGCACGCCCTGCAGATTGCGGACGTCGCGCTCCGCCGCCTCCTTCTGGTAGTGCCAGTCGACCGTCCCCTCCAGGGTCACCCAGCCGTTCCGCACCACGACTTTGATGCGGTCGCTCGGCACCTGGCTATCCCACTCCAGCGCATTGGTGGCAGCGGCAGCAATGTCGGTGTCAGAGCGAACGCCTGCTGACGGCACCCTCACTTCGATGTCGTTGGCAATCGCGCGCACGCCCTCCACGCGGCGCGCCGCCTCCTCCGCCGCCCGCTTGACGGGATACGAGTCAACCACGCCGCTGAGCGTCACCACCCCGTTATCGACCGCTACCCCGATCTGAGAAGCCTCGGGGATCGCAGGGTCCCACTCGAGCTCGTCGAGCACATCGTCGCGGATCTCCTCATCGGTCCGCACCCGTTCCGCCATCATCTCCCTCCTCGCGTATATTGCCCGCTCCATGCGCGCCACCCATGGTCCCAGCACCAACCGTGCCAGCCGGCCGGGCAGAGTCCTGTGCGCACCCCCCGCCGCGGGGCTGGGCCACCGGCAGCGTGAACGAGAAGGTGCTGCCCACCCCCAACTGGCTCTCGGCCCAGATGCGCCCGCCGTGGGCCTCCACGAGCTTGCGGGCAATGTACAGGCCAAGCCCCAGGCCGCCGGCGCGGTCCTGTACGGCCGCCATACGACCATAGCGCTGGAAGAGTTTCGGCAAGTCTTGAGGCGCGATGCCAGGCCCCCGGTCTATGACGGATGTCACCAGCTCGCCGTTGCGCTGTCGCACCGACACCCGCACCTCGCTTCCGGGCCAGGAGTACTTGAGGGCGTTCGAGAGCAGGTTGGTCACGACCCGCTCCAGCCGGGCGGGGTCGGCCAGGGCGGGCGGCAGGCCCTCGGGCACCTCCACGCGCACCCGCCCCACCTCCATCGCCGGGGCCAGGCGCCGCAGCAGGTCGGCGATGAACGGCCCCAGCTCAACCGGTTGCAGGTTGAGCCGCAGTTGCCCACTCTCCAGGCGCGCCGCCTCCACCAGGTCTTGGATCATCGCATTCATGCGCTGCGCGCTGGCGGCGATGGCTTCGGCGCTCGCCTGCTCCTGAGCCAGCCCGGCCCGGCCCAGGCGCCTCTTCAGGATCTCGGCCTGCCCCAGGATGGCGCTCAGGGGGTTGCGCAGGTCGTGGGAGATGGCGCGCAGGATGTCCTCGCGCTGCTCCTCCAGTTCGTGCTG
>Ga0123519_10007086_pt1 | contig 17476 bp, 20 predicted proteins | sample YelNatPaOPRAMG02_FD_87396 | JGI IMG/M metagenome (GOLD analysis project Ga0123519, IMG submission 87396) | Hot spring microbial communities from Yellowstone National Park - Yellowstone National Park OP-RAMG-02 (version 2) | ecosystem: Environmental > Aquatic > Thermal springs > Hot (42-90C) ... | reverse complement strand
GCAGCGTCTCTCTTCTTTTTTCAACCCCTGCCGACAAATATGTTACTGTATCAGTGCCGTGGCATTTTGAGAGACTGTTGTCTTATATGAGTGTTTGGTTTAACATGTAATTTAACCGGAGAAAAAGGGGGTAGGCGAATGTATAAGAGGATGCTGGTTTTACTGGACGGTTCCAGACTCTCAGAGACCGTTTTTTCTTATGCTCGCGAGCTATCTGCCAGGTTGTGTTTGAATCTGGATTTACTGCATGTCTGCTCACCGGACGAGTCCGAGCAGCTCCCCATGTGTCAGGCGTATGTTGAACATATGGCAGAAATGCTGAAAGCCCAGTCAGAAAAGATTCAGAGAGAATGCGGGATTGGACAGGCTGCTTCTATAATTGAAGCGCGCAGTCTGGTGGTTATCGGTTATCCGCCTGAAGAAATCCTGAAGTATGCTGAAGCAAATCATATTGATTTAATTATGCTTTCCACCCACGGTCGTTCCGGTATAAGGCGTTGGGGGCTTGGCAGTGTTGCTGACAAGGTGATTCATGAAGCCAGAGTGCCTATCTGGCTGGTGCCTGCCGAACTGCGTGAAGATATTATTTACGATAGAATGCCGTCCAGAATGATAATGGTGCCACTGGATGGGTCAAAATTGGCGGAAAATATTTTACCCCATGTTGAGGAACTGGTGAAACAACGGGGAGTGGAGGTCGAAGTGGTTCTGTTAAATGTCGGCAGGGAGGTGACGATGCCCCGGGATTTATGGGAAGCCAGCAGAGAATTTATCGGAGAGGATATCTCAGCCTTCCGACTGGCAAGTGAAGTTTATTTGAATGGCATAGTAAAACAATTACGGGCAAAGGGGATCAATGCTCGAGCCGAACAATTAATCGGCGATCCGGCAGAAGAAATCATCCAGTATGCTGCGGATAATCATCCGCAGTTGATTGCCATGTCCACACACGGGAGATCTGGTTTCCGCAGGGTTGTCTTCGGTGGCGTGACGGAGAATATATTACGCAGATTGAAAAAGACTCCGGTATTTCTGGTCAGACCCGGAGAATAATTAAGAAAGGGCTAACAATGAAGGCAGCAGTTTTTATAGGAGAGCGTCAGTTTAAAATTGAGGATTTACCTGTTCCGGTAGCGGAGCCGGATGGTGTGGTGGTCAGGGTCAGGGCTTCCGGTATTTGTGGATCGGATCTGCATCTTTACCGCCATGCACGGGATGTTCGTCTCATATTTGGGCATGAGTTCAGCGGTGATGTAGTAGCGGTCGGTGAGCGGGTTGTGGGTGTCAAAGCTGGTGATCGGGTGACTGCAATGAGCGGTCGCGGCTGCGGTGAATGCTATTTTTGTCGCAGGGGCGATATCGTGCACTGTTCAAAATTACAGCTTCTCGGCTACGGCGTACCGGGAGCAATGGCGGAATATGTTTCAATCCCGTTTTTTAAAATGGGAGTATATGCTGCCATTCTGCCTGGCCATATCAACTACGAAGAAGGAGCAACTGCTGAACCGCTGTCGGTGGCTTTGTATGCGGTTGATCAAATGCAGCCTCAAGCTGAAGATACTGTGGTCGTGATCGGATTGGGCATTATCGGATTGTGCATTATTCAGATTTTAAAGTCCCGCGGGGTGAAAAATGTCATCGCCAGTGGGAGGAGAGCGACCAGATTGAAATTAGCCGGAGATTGTGGAGCCGCAGTTGTCGTTGATGCTGAGAAGGCAGATGTGGTCAGGGTGGTAAGGAATTTTACCGGGGGTACAGGCGCGGACATCGTTTTTGAATGTGCTGGAACCCCGGATACATTTCGGCAATCTCTGGAAATAGTGCACCGTGGAGGGAAAATCAATATCGTCGGTCTATATGAGCAGCCCGTGAACTGGAGCCCTTCAATCATTGTAAGCAACGATATTACCCTGGTGGGTTGCGGGCTGAAGTTTGATATACCGGGTGCGGTGAGCCTGCTGGCGGAGAGAAAGGTTGACACAAGGCCTTTTATCACCCATGAGTTTCCTCTGGAAAGAATTAAGGAAGCTTACGATACTCAATTGCAAAATAAAGAAGCGATTAAAGTGGTTGTCAAGCCGTAGTTACTGCAGGCTATTTGAATCGTTTATAATGATGAGCGGTATGTCTAAAGGAAATGTATTTGTCGCAATGAGCGGAGGGGTAGATTCTTCGCTCAGCGCTTACCTGCTGAAGAAAGAGGGATACCGGGTTAGCGGGATACACCTCGAGATGAAAGCGGAAGCTCAGTTCGTCCCGGAGGAACACGCTGAACTGGAGCAAACCTGTCAAATTCTCGAGATACCTCTGCATTACCTGCACGTTGAGACGGAGTTTCGTGAACGTGTAATCGAATATTTTTGCGAGGAGTATGCGCTGGGCAGGACTCCAAATCCGTGTGTCTGGTGCAATCGCAGGATCAAATTCGGGGTTTTGCTGAACAGGATCCTGGCGATGGGAGGGGATTTTCTGGCAACCGGCCATTATGCTCGGGTACGTTATGCGGATTCGTTATACCACCTGCTGAAAGGAATTGACAGAGATAAAGACCAGTCTTATTTCCTGTATATCCTCGATCAGAGTGTGCTATCTCGTGTCATCTTTCCACTCGGCGGGATGTATAAAAATCAGGTTAAAAAGATGGCTACTGATCTCGGCTTACCGGCAGCAAAACGGCAGGAAAGCCAGGACATCTGCTTTTTACCGGATAAGGATTATGCCGCTTTTGTGGCTCTGCACCGGCAGCCGGTAACGGGAGAGATTGTAGATACAACCGGCAGGGTTCTAGGTCAACATCGCGGCCTGATATATTATACGGTAGGGCAGAGACAGGGGATAGGTATCGGTGGTTCCAACCGGATGTACGTTATCAGAAAAGAGGCTACTACCAACCGCCTGATAGTAGGAATCCGGGAAGAGCTTTATCGGGACAGCCTTCTGGCAGATAATTTAAACTGGATCTCCGGTATGGCGCCGGCGGGCAAAATTGAAGTCACCTGCAAGATACGCTATCGTTCCCCTGAAGTCGAAGCCACAGTGGAAATGAAGGGGCCAGTAGCAGAAGTGAGGTTCAAAGAGCCTCAGTTAGCCATAGCGCCGGGGCAATCTGTGGTTTTTTATCGCAATGAGGAGGTCATCGGAGGAGGTATCATTGTCGGGTAACAGGATGATAGCTCCAGATCTGAAACTTACAGAAGAAAAACTCTGCCTTGAGCAGGGGTTCAGCCTCATCGCCGGTATTGATGAGGTCGGCAGAGGTTGCCTGGCAGGACCGGTCGTAGCGGCGGCTGTGATTTTACCTCTCGGAAGATTACCTGTTTGGGCGCACAGGGTTAAAGACAGCAAATTGCTTTCTCCTGAGCAGAGAGAATCTCTGGTTCCTCTGATTCAAAGGTTTGCTGTATCCATCGGAACCGGGATTGTTACTCCTGATTATATTGATAATTATGGAATGACCAGAGCGGTACATCTGGCAATGAAACGAGCAATTAAAAAATTATCTCCTCAACCGGATATGGTACTGGTAGATTATCTCACAATCCCAAATCTGGAGTTACCTCAAAAGGGTCTGCCGGAAGGTGATTCCCGCTGCTTTTCAATTGCCTGCGCTTCAATTATTGCCAAGGTTTTTCGTGATCATCTAATGGCAGAAATGGATGGGAAATTTCCGGGATACGGGTTTGCCCGGCACAAGGGTTACGGTACAGAAGAGCATCTCGAATGCCTGCGGCGACTGGGTCCTTCTCCGATCCACAGGAGGTTGTTTGCTCCCGTGAGAGAATGGGCACAATTATCCTTCGGTAATCTGTTTGAATTGAGCGGAAAGCGGTGATAAATTGGAGCGTAAAAATACAGGGCAACTGGGTGAAAATATTGCCAGAGAGTTTCTGAAGAAAAAGGGCTATAATATACTGGAAAACAATTATCGCTGCCGCGAGGGTGAAGTCGATATAATTGCCAGGAAGGGAGAACACCTGGTATTTGTGGAGGTACGTACCAGAACAAGCCAGAGTTACGGTATGCCCGAAGAATCACTTAATGCTGAAAAAGTAAGGCACCTGATGACCGCTGCAAATCACTATCTGCAGAAAAGCCATAGGGCTGATTGTGCCTGGCGTGTTGATGTTGTAGCAATTGAACTGACACGGGATAACAGTGTTAAACGGATAGAACTGATTGAAAATGCGGTTGAGGGAAAGTAAGCTATGCCGAAAGGGAAAGCGGATCTCAGGGATATTTTAAAACTGGCGGTGAAAAAGGAAGCTTCCGATATCCACCTGAAATCAGGAATTTCACCCGTGTTCCGGATACATCGCGAGATTTTTACCGAAAACAGCTTTGCTCCCCTTACCAGCGACCAGATTCGGGAATTTCTGAACCAGATTACCATAGAGGAACAGAGAAGGCTTTTTGCACAAAACTGGGAACTTGATTTTGCCTACAGTCTGGATGGCATCGGACGTTTCAGGGTTAATGCCTATTTTCAAATGGGAACAGTTGCGCTGGCTTTTCGTCATATCAGCCCCAGGATCCCTGGATTCAAGCAACTGGGTTTACCAGATATTTGCCGTAAATTGTCATTGCTGGAAGCCGGGTTGATCATTTTAACCGGTCCAACCGGTTGCGGGAAGTCTACCACACTGGCTGCTATGATAAATTACATGAATCAGAATATTAGAAGAAGTATTATAACCATTGAGGATCCAATCGAATACCTGTATGAAGATAAAAAATGCATTATCTCTCAGAGGGAGGTCGGCGTTGATACTGACTCATTTGCCAGTGCCCTTAAGCACGTTCTCAGACAGGACCCGGATGTCATTTTAATCGGGGAGATGCGTGATCTGGAAACGATGGCGGTTGCCCTGACCGCTGCTGAGACAGGGCACCTGATACTGACCACCCTGCATACTCCCAGTACATATGGGGCAATAGACAGGTTGATTGATTCATTTCCATCCCACCAGCACCGGCAAATCCGCATTCAACTCGCCAGCGTGCTGCAGGCAGTGCTGTATCAGGTACTGGTTCCCCGGATTGATGAAGAAGGAGTTGTCCCGGCAGTTGAGGTTCTGGTTGCCTCTCCAGCTATAAAAAATCTGATCCGGGAAAACAGGACATATGAAATCCCGAGCTATTTGCACAGCGGTAAGGAACTCGGTATGCAAACACTGGATCAGTCGTTAATTGATCTGTTCCAGAGTGGGAAAATCAGCAGCAGAGAAGCTCTGGCACATTTGCGTGGTTACAACAATATAGAGGCATCGGCAATCTTGACGTAAATTATTGCGAGAGTTGATTCGAGGCAGACTGAAGTTTTCTTCAGTCTTATTTGGGAATGATCGCAATAACATCTATCTCGACCAATTTTTCGGGTGAACTGAGGGAAACCGGTTGAACCGTCGTGCTGGCAGGGGGTTCTTCCAGCAGGCGGGGAGCGTATTTCTGCCAGTATTCCCGCTCAATCTGGCGCATTAAATGATAATCCGCCATATTTTTCAGATAAATGGTGGTCTTGATTATGTTTTCCATGGAGGTGCCGGCTTCGGTCAGCGCCGTTCTGATTTTATCCATGGCTGTTCTCATCTGGTCCGGCAGATTGTTTGAGCCAACCTCGCCGGTCTCTTCGAGACGTCCGCTGCATCCGGAGAGAAATACCAGATCTCCGACGACCACCGCCCGAGCAAATTGCTGTTTTTTACCGGCTATGATCAGTGGATATGTCTTTTTCTTCATCTTCCCCTTCCAGTAGCAGGTCAATCGGAGAGAAACCGATTTATATATTATTTATTTTACTAGATTTTCCCCAGCTAAAGGTGAGCGGCCGGGCATTCTTTCGTTCTCCGGACTACCTGCCTAGGGATAAGTCTCCTGCCGGGTTTCAAAAAGGGTATATTCCATCCTGGTTTCCCAGTCGAGTTCTCCATCCCGTTTGACAATCTCACGTACGCGCAGCGTCTGAATGCCGATTCTGCCTCTGGAAAACCGGAAAGGACCGGTTGGCAAATCCACCTCCAGCTTTAAGAGAGCCGCTTTCAGAACATCGGCATCAGTGTTTCCGCCGGTTGAAATCAGGGCTTCCCTGAGAATCCTGGCACAGTTAAAAGCTTTATAAGCTTCCTCAGGGGGGTCAGTTTTATATTTTTGCTGATAGGCGTTTCTATAGGCAACATTTTGCGGGTAATCGGATTCCGGTAGATAGGCTTCTATGGCAGTTACACCGATCAACACATCCCCTATCTGCTGGCTGGCAGACCTGGAAAGCGACCGGGGTTCAGCCAGAAAAACCGGGTATTTTTTATCAAGTCCCAAACGGGCATATTCTTTGAACAATGCGGTTTTGGCTTCGTCTCCTGGAACTATCAATACCAGTCCCTTTGCAGGGAACAGATTGGCAAGATAATTACCGTAGTGCGTTTCCTGGGGAGCCAACCATTGTTCCTGTACAATTTTTCCTCCGACCGCCTTGAAAGCACTCTTAAAGCCTTCCGCGTAGTCCAGTGCCAGCGGCTCATTGAGGCCCAGCATGGTAATACTGGTAATACCTTTATAGTAAGCATAGAGTCCCAGAGGGTAAGTATAGTCCTGGAATAGCGGTGTGGTCCAGAATGCGTATTTATTACCCAGTTCTGTTTTGTTAGCAACCGGTTCGCTCCATCTCAGGTTGACAACAGGTACAGATGAGGTATAATTTAGCACTGCCAGAGCTGATGCTCCGTGAAATGGTCCCACGATGACGCCGGATTTGTCGGATTGTACGAGTTTACGCGCTTTTTCCACAGCCAGAGCCGGATTTCTGCCGCCTTCGTCCTCAAGGATAACTTCTACCGGGTGTCCGTTAATAAGCTCCTTTTCTTCAGGATCAAAAACCAGGTCAAACGCATTGCGGAACGATTCTCCAGATGGAGCATCAGGACCGGTCAAAGGTAAAAGCATTCCGATACGGACCGGTTGTACCGGTGTCGAAGAGGGTGAAAGTGATGAAATTTGAATCACGGGAGGCAGAGCACATCCGGCAGTCAGTCCCACTGTGATCAATATTAGAGATATAATCAGCAATAAAGCGTGAAAGGATTCTCGATTTCTTTTCATCTCTTATCCTTTCTTAGGAGCTTTGCCGAGAGTCATGGGCGACCACCCTGTTTTGCAGGACGCCGATCTTTTCAATTATGACTTCGACCGTATCCCCGGGTTTCATGGGACCGATACCAGCCGGAGTACCGGTGGAGATCACATCACCCGGCAGAAGGGTCATAACTTCTGAAATAAAGCTGATCAGATTTTTGGTATCAAAGATCAGTTCACTGGTGCTATCCGATTGGCAGGTGATCCCGTTCAGGCGGGTTTCCAGTTTAAGATTATCGGGGTCAATTTCGCTTTCAATCCAGGGGCCGAGCGGAGCAAAGGTATCGAAGCTTTTTGCGCGTGTCCACTGACCGTCTTCTTTCTGAAATTGACGCTCTGTAACATCATTGAAGCAGGTGTAACCCAGAACATAATCATGTGCCTTTTCCCGGGATACAAAATGAGCTTTTTTGCTGATGACAATTGCCAGTTCTCCTTCATAATCAACCCTGTGATAATTGCGGGGTAATACAATGGACTCACCGGGACCGATGACAGCCGTAGATGGTTTAAGAAAGATGATCGGACTGGAAGGTATCGGCTGACTGGTTTCTCTTGCGTGTGGCCGGTAATTCAGACCAAGACAGACTATCTTGGAAGGCAGACAGGGAGCCAGTAATTTTACATCTTCCAGGGAGAAGAGTCGACCGGTGAATTGAATTTGACTACCATCTGCAAAAAAGGAGAAGGGATTTCCCTTGATCTCAATAACATTGCCGTCTTCTTTAAGTACCCCGTAACCCGTCTTCCCCCTACAGGCGAAACGAACAAAACGCATATTCCCTCCTGACCGTTTTACCCTTCATCTGCGTTCGCCGCTTTAAGCTAATGCCATTATCGCTTAAAGTTTGCATGTAGTCAAAGAATTCCACTTACTGTGACATGCTGGATTCCACAGCTACCATGACCACTGCTTTTCTGGTGATATAATGTAATGCATAAGTCGTTTACAAGGAGGGTAAAATGGGATATTTACCGGATGTTTACAAGGATTTTGTTAAACAGCACCCGGATATCAACATCGCTTATGACGCTCTGGCGAATGCCTGCCACAAAGCTGGTCCACTTGATAAAAAAACCCGGCGTCTGATCAAGCTGGGGATTGCTATCGGACTTAATTCTGAAGGAGGGGTACGTTCTCATGTGCGACGGGCTCTTGAAGAAGGCATATCTCCGGATGAAATCCGCCATGCCGTTTTGCTGGCATTTACCACGGCTGGTTTCCCTTACATGATTGCGGCTTATAAATGGGTTGAAGAAGTACTTGCCAGATCAGAAAAATAGTCAGGATGCTAAAATACATTTTCGAAATTGCCGTGAGAGTGATCCGGCTACCCGGGGAAATTGTTTATATAATGTAAGTTGAGAACCCGATCCGTAAGAACAGCCGGATAAGTGTCCGGCTGCTACCGGGATTGTATTCAGGCGAATGACAAGTAGAAGACCCTGCCGGGTTCTAAACTGCTGATGATGCCGCTAAACCCGGCTGGTTACGGGAGGTAAAGATGGGCGCTGTGATGGAGAATCTGGTTGATGCAGGCAAGGCGGACAGCCTCAAACCAGGTGAGATGACCAGAATGTCAGTGCAGGGAAGAGAGATATTGATCGTAAGGGTTGGTGAAGAATACTTTGCTGCCGATAATCGCTGCCCTCATGCGGGTGGCGATCTTTCACACGGCAGATTGGAGGGGACTATCGTTACTTGTCCGCGCCACAAGTCTCAATTCGATCTGCGGGATGGCCGTGTCATCCGCTGGACTGTTTGGCCAGGAGTTGTGGTAGCAGTTGATCAGTTCAGGTCACGCCGGCGTAACCTCAAAGTCTATCCGGTTACAATCCAGAATGGCAGGATCATGTTGAAACTTTGAGCAGGCGGTGAAAATGAATTTTGAGAGAATTAAAGCAAAGGGACTGGCGCACAACTCTTATATTATCGGCTCCAGAGGCACTGCTGCTGTAGTTGATCCCAGAAGGGATGTTCAGGTTTATCTTAATCTGGCGGAAAAACGCGGGATAAACATCAGGTATATTCTGGAAACCCACCGGAACGAGGACTATGTCATTGGTTCAACCGAGCTCTCAAAAATCACAGGAGCAGAGATATTGCATGGGCCTGGCATGGCATGGGGTTATGGGTCAACAATCAGGGATGGTCAGGAAATTCGCAGCGGGCGCCTTTTGTTAACGGCAATCCATACACCTGGTCACACACCGGAAAGCATGTCTTATATTCTGGTTGATACGGCAACTGGCAGTTCACCCGTGATGGTATTTACAGGGGATACGCTTTTCGTAAATGAAACGGGGCGCGTTGACCTATACGGGATTGAAAACATGCCGCGGATGGCTTCGGATCTGTACGAGAGTATCTTTAAGAAATTATTGCCACTGGGTGATGGCGTGATCATCTGTCCGGCTCACGGAGCCGGTTCAGTTTGCGGGCTTAAAATTGGCGATCGTGATGAAAGCACACTGGGCATCGAGCGGATTCAGAATCCATCTCTGCAATGCACCGGAAAAGACGATTTTATTAAATACAAAATTTCTGAGAGACCGGAAAGGCCACCTTATTTCTCCCTCATGGAAAAGTACAACCAGTATGGTCCGCCACTGTTGGGGCATTTGCCGGCACCTGCTCCGCTTTCTCCATCTGAATTCAGATTGGCACAGGAAAGAGGAGCACTGGTAGTTGATACAAGCCTGCCGGCGGCTTTTGGATCGGCACATATTAAAGGTGCTTACAGCATCTGGCTGGAAGGACTATCGGCTTTCGCTGGATGGGTATTACCTTATGATAAGCCGCTGATACTGGTACTGGAAAAACAGGCAGATCTTGATCAGGCAATCCGTTACCTGATCAGGGTGGGGTACGACAACATCAAAGGTTTTCTCAAAGACGGTATTGAAGGATGGTACTCTGCCGGTTTACCCGTTGAAAGGTTACCTGTGCTTTCGGTTCAACAGCTAAAAGAAATGCTGGATGCCGGAGATGATCTCCTGATTGTGGACGTCAGGGATCAGCAAGAGTGGCAGGAGGGACATATCCTTGGTTCAATGCATATTTACGTGGGTTGCGTGGAAGAAAAGCTGGGTGAAATTCCCCGTGATAAACCTATCGTGGTAACCTGCAGCATCGGTCACCGTTCAGGTCTGGCTGCCAGCATTTTACAGCGAGCTGGTTATCAGAGAGTCTTCAATTTGCTGGGAGGCATTACTGCCTGGAGGAATGCGGGGCTGGTTCTCGTGGCCAGTTGATGATTTTGAAATTGGCTTAGAAGTAACGCACGATTACCTCTTGACTCAGGGAAGTCTTAATCATAAGATAAAGTTAGCAGTCCTATATGATGATTGTTTGGATTGAAAGAAGGAACCTTCTGGTATTTTGAATGAGGAGTAAGGAGAGAATGTCCGTGGCTCTTTCAATTCCGGATTTGTTTTATATTGCTGTTGGCATTGAGAAAAAAGGAATCGCTTTTTACGATATCATGGCAAGATCAAGCCCGCAGCAGGATGTCCGTGAAGTATTCCTTTACCTGACCGGAATGGAAAGAAGACACGTGCAGATTTTCCAGGAGGCGTTCCATCTGCTGAGCAAGTCCCAGTTTTTGGCTGACCGCGATTATCCCGGCTATGTCCAGACCTTGCTGGATAATTCAGTTTTTACCGATGAACTGGCGGATAGCGAGATAGTTAATAATCTTACCTCAGATATCGAGGCGATTGAACTGGGAATTCAGGCGGAAAAAGATTCAATCCTGTTTTATTACGAAATGCTGGATCAGGTTGATGAAACAATCAGAGATGCCATTAAACGCATCATAATCGAGGAGAAGTCCCATCTGAAACAACTTTCAGAAATGAAAAAAATATACAAAGGTAAATAGTCCGGGGGTGGCCACGTGTTTAAATTCGTGAAGGAGAGGTTAATGGTTAAGCAATTAACTCTGGTCGAGGTGCTTGAGGAGGCGATTCAAAAAGAAATTCTGTCCCGTTTTCTCTATGTAGGCCTGAGGCAGCGGGTGAAAAACCAGGCGAGTAAAGATGCCTTCCAGGCACTGGCAGACCAGGAAGAGATGCACCAGCGGTTCCTTGAAGATTATCTGCACGGGAAAGTCAAGGAGGGTGCACTGAATGCAGATCTGGTGGTTGATTACAAGATTGCTGATTGTCTCGATCAGCCAGAAATTTCACCCACCATGGATTTGAAAGATGTATTTCTGCTGGCAGCCAACAAGGAAAAAGCTTCTCACGATCTTTATAGGGGATTGGCTGAGATCCATCCACCGGGGCAGGTGAGACACCTGCTGGAAGCGCTGGCTGCTCAGGAGATGGAGCATAAAAACCGCATCGAGACTTTGTATACCGAAGTGGCTTTTCCTCAAACTGATGGGGGATAGATAATTCAGAAAAGAGAATTCAGCAGGACGATAAAATGAACATCTTTCGCTCCCTTCTCGGAGGTCAGATTATTTTTGTGCTCGGTGTGGTAAATTTCTTAATGGCGCTGGCAATCCTGACAACCTGCCGCTGTATTCCAGGTTCAAGCATTTTTAAAAAGTTCACCAGGAACAGAGTTTATCAGAAGTTTTTCAAGGTTCACTGTTATCTCTGGTGGATTTTCTGGCCTTCGGTGATAGCCCATGTTATTTTCACCATCATGCGTGTTGGAGTTCCTTTTTAAGCTTCAAAAGTTCGTGCATTGCGTGAAGATTTAAAAATTTGTTACCATATTGATAAAGGTTGTCTGCATGGGGAGGTGGTGAAGATGGTTGATCAATGCAAAACCAGAATAACAGGGCAGATCTGCCCTGCCTGTGGATGTACCGTCGTTGGAGAAGGCGTAGATAAGGGCGGAGTGATATATTGCTGTGAACCCTGTTCGGAGGGGAATACAGGCGCCTGTGAATGCGGTTGCTGTAAGCCGGTGGAAGGTCAGAATCCGCCAAAATCCGGATGAATGATATTTAGGCTTTGCTAACCTCCGGTGGGTTTTGCCCGGAACCGGTTTCAGAATTTTCCTGCTGGTTATTGTTCTTACGCAGTTTCTCCCATTCCGACCTGTGGATCACCATCATCAGGAAAATGGAGCCATCCCGACTGATTTTACCGCAGGGGGTAAATCCGCATTTTTTGAAACATTTTTGAGCCCGGAGGTTCCATTCCAGGGTTGTCAGGTAAACTTTTTCAAGACGGGTTGTCTGGAAGATGTGGTCGAGCAGGGCATCAACTGCTTCTTTCCCGTAACCCTGATTCCAGTATGCCCGGTTACCGATCATAATGCCCAGTTCGGCTTTGCCTTCGTAAGTATCCACATTATAATAAACGCAGTTTCCGATGTGTTCTCCCTGCAGGTTTTCAATGGCAAATTCATATCGGCCGGTTGTCGGATAGCATAACTCAAAGGTATATTCAGCCAGATACTGCCGGTAGCTCATCTTAAGTGCCTCGGCAGCGTCCAGCCTGCACAGTTCCGGATCGGTTTGCCAGGCGTAATCTTCTCTGGCATCGGAAAGCTTCTTTTGTCTTAACCTGATGCGTCGTTCAGTTACCATTTTTCAGAATCAATTTACAGTATAAACGTGTCTTCTTCGATTTCCAGTTGTCTCAGTGCTTCTTCGGCCGCTTCACTGACAATTTCATCCGGGCTGTTGAGGCATTTAAGCAGGTGCTGTTTGGCCTTGGCTCCTCCGATTTTGCCCAGAGCCTGAATGGCAGCCTGCTGAACCTCCGGATCTTTATCTCCTGTGAGCTTGATCAGCAGGGGTACGGCTCCCTCATCGCAGATTTCGCCGCAAGCACCAGCAGCTTCGTAGCGGGTTTCTGGATCCGGACTGGTCATTTCCTTGAGCAAAGTGGGTAACCAGGAGGAATCGCAGTTTCTGCCCATAGCGAAAATTGCGCTGTTTTTCAATCGTGGATCATTGCTCTGGTAGGCTTCCTGAATAGCTTGCCTGACTTCAGGGATGCTGAGTGGTGCTGCTGCTTCAAGCGCTCTGCGCCAGACTTCACGCGGTCTGGTTTTATCAGCCAGAATTGCGAGCAGAGCCTGCGAGACACGGCTGGCACTCGCCGGCCCCAGCTTTTTCAGTTCTGCCAGCATGGCATATTTGCTGAGTGCTTTAGCCGCAGCAGCCTGTACCATTTCAGACGTGTCTTCGTTCAGCATGCGGATTAACGGAGTTATCAGCGACGTTTCCTCATTTTCCCAGAGACCCTCTATGGCTTTAACCCGTATTTCGGGATCGCTGTCTTTGAGACAGAACTTGAAGATGCCGTCAAAATTCAACTCGAAGTTTTCCTCTGCCAGTTCGACCAGCCGGTTGATGATTTGCCGGCGTCTTTCCACGCGGATGGCAATCCAGTTATGCTCAAAATATGCCAGGTTTTCCGAGCTGATGTTGGATAAATCAGCCAGCCTCGAATTTTGCAGAGGCTTCTCCGGATTCGCTATGTCCTCAATTACCTGTTTAATTGTGAGCGGTCTCTCCATAGCCCTCATTCCTCCTCCCCGTCCTCTCCATCATCTTCCTCGTTTTCCTGTCCCTGTTCCCAGATAGGCTGGGTGAAGTAATCAATATACTGACCCATTGCCTCGGCTGCAGCCTGTTTCATCTTTTCACGGGTTTCCTCCGCCAGGCGAGCCAGATCGGCAGTATCAACTTCTAGATCAAGCATGTTCGCCAGCACACGGATGACTGCCAGTGCTGCCATGGGATTTGGCATTCTGGAAGCATACATAGGCACTTCTCCCAGCAGGCACATGCCATCGATTTCCCTCTCCTTGGCTACGCCGAGAAGCAAACCGTTTAAACCGGCAATCTGCAGGTTGCCTTTTTGCTTGAGGTTAAGCTTTTTCAGTTCCTGTACCATCGCAAGATTGGTACCCACGCCCCATACCTTGGGCATTTCGGTATGGTGAATCCTGGTCAGGGCTGCGGCGCAGGTATAGACTCGCTTCACGTGGAACCTCAGAGCTACATCCAGAACACAGTGCGCCAGTTCATATCCCTTGGTGGCAGGCTGGTCGTCACCCAGGAACAGAATCAGGTCTTTCCCACCGGGTTTATCGGATTTCCGGTAGTAGAAACGGCTCTGCGGGAACTGGGGCTCTTCGATAATTGACTCCTCTACCAGAACACCGGTAGGATCAAAAAAATAAGCTGGGTCTATTTCAGCCAGATCTTTAAAAGTGAGCTTGGAAGTGAGATAGGTGGCGATAATGATGGCCACATTGCCCACGCCTGGCCAGGCAGCCAGCAGGTTAGGTTCATTTAACTTGGGACGCGCGTAAATTTTAACAATATCTCTCATAATATTTTCCGGTATTTTTCTCACTCTTATTTTACATTAATTTCCCTCTAGAGGTGTAATCAACACGTCAATGGTGCGATTTTTTATTTGCTTGCCACAGAAACTGCCGGAACGTAGATATGGGGAGCCAGCAGGGTTCCACCGACCCATTTGGCGGTTTTGCCGAGAGCGATCACCTCTTTCAATACCTGATAAACGTTCCCGGAGACCATGGTGTTTTTTACCCTGCCTGTGATTTCTCCATTTTCAATTTTATAGCCCAGCAGGACATTGCCGCTGAATTCACCCCCCAGTACATTACCCTGTTCGGCACCCATTAACTGTTCTATAATCAGTCCTTCTTTAACATCTTTCACCATTTCCTCGAAAGAGGCTTCTCCGGGCGGAATGATGAAGGCACTCGGTGCCGGTGAAATCAGTCCGCCCCTGCCCCGGCTGCCATTTCCGGTGCTTCTGGTGCCGGCCTGTCCGGCAGTCTGTAAATCGTAAAGAAAATTTCGCACCACTCCATTCTCTATCAGTGGGGTGCGCTGGCTCGCGATACCTTCATCGTCACAGGGACGGCTGTTAGGAGCGTATTCGATAGTCGGGTCATCGTAAAGAGAAATTTTAGCATCAAACAGCTTTTCTCCAATGCGCTTACCGATGGGAGATGCTCCTTGCAGAACCACTTTACCGTTAAAAGCTGACATTAAAGCAGGGATGAAAGCACTGAGGACTCCATCAGGGGTGAAGATCACCGGTAGCGGTCGCGTGGGTATCGTTGCCAGGTTGCGCGCAAGTTCGAGTTGGCGCAGGACAGTTGCTATGATCGACTTTGTATCCCGGATGGGGCGGCAGGACTCCTGTCCTTCTCCCACGAAGAGCATATCTGTATCTCTGACCAGAGTACCGCTCACTCCCAGCCCAAAGGTGGTTTTCCGGTATTCAGCTCTGCATCCCCGGGAATTAATCAGCTGTACCATCAGGGAATCTCTGGAGACTGCTGCATCGCAGACAATGCCGGGAGTGCTTCTAGTAACCGGTTCAATCAGTGCTTGCCCGAGATCTATCATTTCCGCCGTGCTGATTTTCTCCACCTCCGGATCAAACACCCCGATGCCAGGAAGTTGTGTTGGTCCCGGGAAATTGAACTGGGCGGGCATGCCAAACCTGGCGGTTTCAAGAGCGTAATCAACCAGCTTGCGTGGTTCTATCTCGCCGCTGGCGGCTGCATAACCAAGCCTGCCGTCTTTGATAATACGGAGAGAAATGCTGGTGCTTTGTTTGCGCTGGATTGCTTTCAGCCGGTTAGCTTCGAAGTGCACCGGCAGTTCCTCAGAGATTACCTGAAATACCTCGGCTTCCCCGGCAAGCTGACGGGCTAGTTCCAGGATTTCTTCCATTTATCTTCCTCCCACTAGACAATGCTGAATTCGGATATGCGGGCTGCCGTTTGAGACGGGCAGGGGGGATTGCCCACCTTTGCCACATCCTCCACCCTCATTCATATCCAGGTCGTTGCCGATAGCATCGATATTCATCAGAGTGACAAAAACGTTGCCAGTCAGTGTAACCGGACGCAAAAGCTCGGCTATTTTGCCGTTGCGGATCATGTAGGCTTCTCCTGCAGAAAAAGTGAACATCTCCATGCTGGTTGTTCCGCCATACCAGTTGCGCGCGTAAATACCCTCTTTGATATCTGCGATCATTTCCTCAAAAGAAGTGGAACGCGGTTCAATGTAGGTGTTGGTCATGCGCACGATCGGCGGGAAGCGGTAACTGATTGCCCTGGCGTTACCGGTAAGGTTTTCCTCCATCCTGGCGGCGGTCTCACGGGAATGTAGCCTGCCCGTTAAGATCCCTTCACGGATCAGGTAGGTTCTGGTAGCCGGTACTCCCTCATCATCATAGGTATAGCTGCCGCGCAGACCCGGGACTGCTGCTCCATCTACCACATTGAGTTCATCGCAGCCAAATTTCTTCCCGATGGTCATAATTTCACGCAATCGGGGGTTTTCATATACGTGATCTGCCTCTGAGAGATGCCCGAAGGCTTCGTGGATGAAGACACCTGCCAGTACTGGATCCAGTACTACCGTATATTCCCCTCCCTTGACATGCGGCGCAACAAGCATGTCAACGGCACGTTGAGCCATCTCTTTAATTTGCCGGTGCAAGTTCTTGATCCGGTTAAAATCGCCTCGATTGCCCAGGCTGAGTCCCACTTGCTGGACTTCTCCGTTATCGGTAGCGATTGCTGTCGTGCGCAGGGTCACATCAGCCCGTTCCTGCTCGATGAAACTGCCCGCTGAATTAATGTAGAGGTATTTTCGGTAATTATCGCTATATCCGATGACCGAAGTCTGAAGTTTTGGTGTGCTCCAGATGACCGAGTTGTATTCATCGAGAAGCTCTTTTTTTTCTGCCAGCGGGATATCCACCGGGTTGAGGGCGATATCCCCCGGCACTATATCAACCACCGGCTGAAAAGGTTCGACCCTGGCTTCACCGCCACTTACGAAGCGCGCCTGCTCAATGGCCTGTTCAATTTTGGCTTTCAGGTTATCAAGGCTGTTGAAGCTGACAAATCCCCAGCCGCCTTTTACCAGTGCTCGAATGTTTCCTCCGACTGCGCTGGTTTTATCCATGGATTCCAGTTCTTTACCCCGATAGGTGAGATGACTTGAACGGTTTTCTTCCAGGTGGGCTTCAAGGTAATCGGCATCAAATTTGCGGAGCAGGTCTGCCAGATCATGCCCGATTTCACTGATATTCATCGGCTTATCCTCTGGTAAATTATTATTTAATTAACATGATATGACCTATTTATGCACCTTGCAAGACATGTAGTTATACAGGGGCGGTTTTGTTTGAGATTTTCACTGGAAACGTCATTGCGAGGAGTGACCGCAAGGAGCGACGTGGCAATCTCAAGGAAAAACAGCCTTCTGCTTTATAGAAGATGATTACCGGAAGTTTATTTATTCAGGAGGTTCCCACGTCGTCCTTCTGGCGAAGGACTCCTCGGAATGACAGCATGGAAAAAAACTGCTGAAAG
>Ga0123519_10007082_pt1 | contig 17478 bp, 14 predicted proteins | sample YelNatPaOPRAMG02_FD_87396 | JGI IMG/M metagenome (GOLD analysis project Ga0123519, IMG submission 87396) | Hot spring microbial communities from Yellowstone National Park - Yellowstone National Park OP-RAMG-02 (version 2) | ecosystem: Environmental > Aquatic > Thermal springs > Hot (42-90C) ... | reverse complement strand
GGGGCTTGAGAGAAGAGAAAAGATAGGCTAAGGGTTTTGCCTGTAGTGCCTTATCTTTGGGCTTTTAATCCCTTTATATTGGCTTTTCCCTCTCCAGCTTTGCTGACTTTCTCAGCACTCTCCCCTGCAAAGGAGGGGGAAAATTTGGCGAGTGATTGGAGGAGAGGTTAACCCCACCACGAGTGGGACCCAATACGCTGGCGAACCCAAAGCCTACGGGGGTGGGCAAAGGGGGGTCCAGGGGGCTAAGCCCCATGGCGGGGGGTTGTGGGGGGTGTCCCCCCCACAAAACCAAAAGAGGGAGCGAGTTGCCCACCTTAGCAACCCCACCACGAGTGGGACCCAATACGCTGGCGAACCCAAAGCCTACGGGGGTGGGCAAAGGGGGGTCCAGGGGGCTAAGCCCCCTGGCGGGGGGTTGTGGGGGGTGTCCCCCCACAAAACCAAAAGAGAGAGCGAGTTGCCCACCTTAGCAACCCCACCACGAGTGGGACCCAATACGCTGGCGAACCCTAAGCCAACGAGGGTGGGCAAACGGGGGTCCAGGGGGCTTGCCCCCTGGCAGGGGGGTTGTGGGGGGTGTCCCCCCACGAAACCAAAAGAGAGGGCGAGTTGCCCACCTTAGCAACCCCGCCACGAGTGGGACCCAATACGCTGGCGAACCCAAAGCCTACGGGGGCGGGCAAAGGGGGGGTCCAGGGGGCTTGCCCCCTGGCGGGGGGGGTTGTGGAGGGTGTCCCCCCACAAAATTTTAGGAAAGGTGTTTCCTGCGTCCCCACATCCTTAACCAAGCCGCCTACGGCCTGGCATTTCCCCGAAAAAGCTATTTCTGGTAAAATAGTGGCGCAAAAACCGTCCTGGAGGGGTAAATATGAAGTTGGCGTCACGAATGCTCAGGCTCGGAACCGAAACCGCTTTTGAAGTCCTCGCTAAAGCTAAAGCCCTTGAAGCCCAAGGCCGTAAAATCATCCACCTGGAAATAGGGGAGCCAGACTTTGATACGCCCCACCATATCATAGAAGCAGCCTACGAAGCCATGAAGCAAGGCTATACCCACTACACCCCCTCGGCCGGAATTTGGGAAGTGCGGGAAACTATCGCCGAATACGTTTCCGAAACGCGGGGAATTGATGTAGGGCCAGAAAATGTTGTAATAGTTCCGGGCGGGAAGCCCATCATCTTCTTCTCCATAATGGCCCTTTGCGAGGAAGGGGATGAGGCAATTTACCCTAACCCCGGCTACCCAATTTACGAGTCCATGATTAGGTTCACAGGGGCAAAGCCTGTGCCAATGCGCTTGCGAATGGAAAACAATTTCTCCTTTGACCCCGATGAGTTCCGAAGCCTCATCACCCCTCGCACTAAGCTGATTGTGATAAACTCCCCAGCTAACCCAACCGGCGGGATTTTGTCCAAGAAGGATTTGGAGATAATAGCCGAAGTGGCAATTGAACGGGATATAATGGTCCTGTCGGACGAAATCTACAGCCGAATCGTTTACGAAGGGGAGTTCTACAGCATAGCCAGCATCCCTGGGATGAAGGACCGGACCATAATCCTTGACGGCTTCTCTAAGACTTACGCCATGACCGGCTGGAGGCTTGGTTACGGGGTTATGCCCACTTGGCTTGCCGAGCACGTCACTCGGCTTATGACTAACTCCAACTCCTGCGCGGCAGCTTTCACCCAAATTGCCGGGATGAAGGCGCTCAAAGGCCCACAGGACTCAGTGGATAGGATGGTCCAAGCCTTCAGGGAGCGCAGGGATGTGATAGTGGAAAGGCTCAACAAGATACCGGGGTTCAAGTGCCTCAAGCCCGCCGGAGCTTTCTACGCCTTCCCCAACATTGAAGGAACCGGTATGAAGAGCAAGGAACTGGCCGATTTCCTCCTCTACGAAGCCGGGGTCGCTGTCCTTTCCGGAACTTCGTTCGGAGAATACGGGGAAGGGTTCCTCAGGATTTCCTACGCTAACTCCTTGGAGAACATAAACGAGGCCTTAGACCGGATTGAGGAAGCCCTCAAGAAGAGGGGGATAGGCTAAATTGGAGAAGGGTGCGGAGGAGGGTTGGGGGATGCAGGAGCATGTTCACGTAGCTGGCATTAGCCATGGGGCAATAGCATTCGCCAGCTTTTATGCTCCGACGTATTTCCTCAACCCTCTCCCCAAACCATATAGGCCTTAAATCGTAACCGTATTCCCGCAAATTTCCTACGGGCTGGGCACGCGTGCAGCAGGTCCAGACATCGCCATCGGGGGCGATGTGGCCGGAAGCCCAGCCTGCATAGCAAGGTATTACTTGCCTCCTCTCCCTCAGGATTCTCTCGGTAAGGAAGTAATACTCGTGCCGGAAAGCTTGGGTAAGCCTGGGCAAGCCGCTGAACTTAGCCCCCTTTATCGCTTCCATGACCTCCTTTATCGCCTGCTGGTATTCCTGGGCCGAAGGAGTTATGGGCAGGCCGATTGTGTGCAGTTCCTCCCTCTCCTCCGCTACTTCGGTTATGTAGGAATCGGGCTTAAGGCCTATTAGAGCACGGGCTATTTCCCCAATCCTTCCTACGTTGAAGCGGGAAATGACGGTATGGATGCTCAGGATGAGGGCAGGGTGGCGGATAGCCCGCAGCGCCCAATAGGTCTCCATAGCTTTCTCCCAATTCCCAGGGACGTTGCGGATGCGGTCGTGCTCTTCCCCTACTCCGTCCAGAGAAAGGTTTATCCCAAGCTTCGTTCCGGCAGGCATGTTATCCAGCATTTCCCTGACCTCGCTTGGGATGCGTCGGCTGAGGAGGCCGTTTGTGGGGATGGTGATGAGAGCAGGCCTGAGGATTCTTGCGGCCTCGGTCACTATCTGGGCGATGTCATCCCTCAGGAATGGCTCGCCACCGCTGAACGTAAGGTAATAGAGGCGGGTGTGAGGGGCAAGGTTGAGGAAAAATTCCCTCCACTCCTCAAAGCTGAACTCCTTCGCCGAGCGCTCCCAGACTCGGCAAGTTGAGCAACGCGAGTTGCACCGGTAAGTGAGGCTTATCACCAAACTGAAGGGCAGAAGCTTTGGCCTGCCTATCGCTCGGAACAAGGGATAGAAGGCTAAGCGCAGCATCATATTACCCTCAGGATAAGGCCTTTGAGGTACTCACCCTCTGGGAAATTGAGGGAGAACGGGTGGTCTCTCGCCTGGCCCATTTTCCCTATGACTTGGACCTCCTTACCAGCGTCCAGGGCAGCCCAGAAGACAGCTTTCTGGAAGAGTTCGGGGGGCACAAGGCCGGAGCAGGAGAAGGTGAATAGTATCCCGCCAGGCCTCAGTAATCCCATGGCCATAAGGTTTATGTCCTTATAACCCCGAACCGCATCGTCTACCTGTTCCTTTGAGTGCGCAAACTTGGGAGGGTCCAGCACTATCAGGTCAAAAAGCCTCCCTTCCTTCCGCCATTTCCTCAAAACCTCAAACACATCCCCCTCAACAAAGTCCTCATCCCGAACGGGGAAACCGTTGAGTTCCACGTTGGCCTTAGCCATTTCCAGCGCATCTTCTGAAGAATCCACGTGCACTACCCGTTTTGCTCCCCCCGAAAGGGCGTAGACCCCGAAAGCTCCAGTGTAGCAGAAGGCATCAAGGACCTCTTTGCCCGAAGCGAACTCCTTCACCCTGAGCCGATTTTCCCTCTGGTCCAGGTAAAAGCCGGTCTTATGCCCACTTTTGACATCAACCCAGAACTTTAGCCCGTTCTCCCTTACCTCCAGCCTTTCTGGAGGTTCTTCCCCGCGCAAAAGGCCGGCCCTTGGCTCAAGTCCTTCCTTCAGCCGGACATCCACATCGCTCCGTTCGTATATCCCTTTGGGCTTCACAAGCTCCCACAAAAGCTCGGTGATTGTGTCCTTCCACCGTTCAATCCCCAAAGTGAGGAATTGGAGGACTAAATACTGGCCGTATCGGTCTACCACCAGGCCCGGTAATCCGTCGGATTCGGCGTTAACCAGGCGGACGGCCTCAGTGTGGCCGGGTAGGAAGAGGCCCTCTCTGGCCCTAATGGCTATTTCCAGCCGCTTTTGCCAGAAAGCAGAATCTATTTCCTCCTCTTCCCAGGTTAGGATGCGGACGGCAATTTGGGAGCGGGAGTTAAAGTAGCCTCGGGCCAGGAAGGTGCCCTTCGCATCCACAACATCTACCACATCCCCATCCCGACAAGGCCCCTCAACTCGCTTTATCGCTCCGGAGAATATCCAAGGGTGCCGGCGGAGGAGAGATTTCTCCTTGCCTTTCTTGAGCACAACTTTAGCCAAGGCCTATTTCCTCCAAGAACCGCAAGAATTTATCGGCCAAGTTATCCCACAAGAAGGAACTGAGGAGCCTTTCCCGGCCCTTTGCCCCCAGCTCCCGTGCTTTGGCCCCGTCTCTCAAAAGCATTACCACCTTCTCTGCAAGCTCTTCGTAATTGCCACTATCCACCAGAAGCTCAGGGAGAACGTAAGAGGAGGCTTCGCCAACGGCTTCGGCCACTACTGGTAGGCCTACGCCGACAAGCTCGGCCAGCTTTGCCGGGCACTTTGCCCGATTTATGAGGTTATCGCGACAGGGCCAGATGGCAACCCGCGCCTCGGCCAGCAAAGCCAAGGCCTCATCCCTCTCCATCCACCCCATCACCCGAACTTTCCCCCCGATTCCGGCCTGGGCGGCTTTGGTCAGGAATTCTTCCTCCTCGCCTTTGAAGCCTTTCCCCACGATGATTAGCTCTGCCTCCGGCTCCTTCTCCAGGATTTTAGTCCAGATTTTGAGGAGGTCATCAGGGGCGAATTCCACGAACCTGGTGTATAGGGCTACGGCTTTCTGTTGGCCTGGTCCCAAGAGGGGCAAAGGTTCAACTCCGTTGGGAAGGTAGAGGACTTTGGCCTCTGGGAACCCCATGCTCCAGATTATGGACTGAAGCGTCCTGCTGGCCGCCGTTACGGCATCGGCATGGGTTAAACTCCATCTCTCCTGAACCGGCATAATGGCACGCCAGAGCAGTGGATATGGGTTCCTCTCAGCCCACCCCCCCTTACCCTCCCAGTCATCGGCATCTACTATCACTGGGACTTTGAAGGGCCTGAGAAGGGCAGCTGCCAGGCCGGTATAACCTACAGGCTTGAAGAGCCAGATGATGTCGGGCCGAAAGGCAAGGCAGTTTCGGGCAAGGCTTAGGGAGATTAGGAGGTGGCGGATTAGGGGGATGGAGCCAGGGAGGCGCAAATTGTGCACCTCCACTCCCCCAATCACCTCCGTTCGGCCTGAATCCTTAGGTGAATCCCAAGGGGGGATTAGGACCTTGGCTTCAATTCCCATCTTCTTCAGAGCCGAAGCTAAGGGTATTATCCTCGCCCTTGCCGTGCCCTTCACCCTCAGGCCAAAAGGGCCGGCCATCGCCAAACGCAACTCAATCTTCACCTTACCCTTCTCTCTATCGCTTTCCTTATCCTTTCGGCGGCGGCTTTTATCTGGTTTGGGTCGCCGGGCCTCGGTATCCAAGGAGGCCTTATCCCGTCCCCAAAAGTGCGGGGGATTAAGTGGAGGTGGAAGTGGAACACGCTCTGGAAAGCTGCTGGCTCGTTGGCATTGAGGACGTTGAGGCCTTCAGCCCCCATGGCTTCTTTAATCGCTGGGGCAAGCCTCACGGCCACTTTCATCAGGTAAGCTGCTACTTCTTCGTCTAAGTCAAAGATGTTGCGGAAATGGGCCTTGGGGACAAGGAGGGTATGGCCTGGGTTTGCTGGGTTTATGTCCATGAAAGCCATGACCTTATCATCCTCGTAGACAATTTCAGCGGGGGCTTCCTTTCGGACAATGCGGCAAAATATGCAGTCGGTCATCACTCTCCCTCCAGGATTATGTTTGCTTCAGGCAGGAGGAAGCTATCGCCTCCCCCTACTAACAATAGCCGCGGGCCGTAAGGGGGGAGGTAAAGACCCACTTGCAGGCGGTATAGACCCGGAGGCAAGCTCTCCGGTATCGGGATAAAGTGGGGGTCAGCTATGTATTCTCCGGGGACCCAAGATGTGGTAGGGGTCTGGCCGTTAACGGGGGGAGAATCCCCGTAAGCAACGTCCTGCCCTTTCTCGTCTACAAGGTGGACGAAAACGGAATAGAACTTATCAGTGGTGCCGATAGGATGCCAGTAAAGGGTGAGGTGGATTGTCCAGCCCCTCCTTACCCTCAGAGTTCCCCCAGGCTCAGGGCCGATCCTGTCACCGCTTGGGGCCAAGGCTTCAAGGTCATAGCCTATGAGTTCCGCTAAGGAGCCAAAGGTGGCTTCGGCCTTGAAGGTCGGAGAAGGCCTCGCGAAAGCGTGCGGCCTGGGGTTGACCTTTACCCTGGCTATCAGGACCTGGTCATCGCCTTTTGAGGTCCTGAGGCGAGAGCCATCGGCAGGGTTGTAAATCCCGACCACAAGGTTATATGTCCCGGGCTTGAGGGTAGCGGGAATAACCAGGGAATGGACATCTTTAACCACAAGGCCCTTTCTCCAGAGCGAGGTCGGGTAAAGGGGAGAGGATTCGGTCCCGGCCAAAACTTTCCTGTGGTTATCCTGGAGCTGGACAAAAACCACGTAGTTTGATGCTAAATCTTCTCTGGCTTGCCAGAAGAGGGAAATGGCGAGGGCCTCTCCGGTGGAGAGGCTACGGGAACTTAGAGAATAACCCAGAAGGCGAACTTCTCCCCCAAGCTCTTCCTCCAAGCGGTTGGGAACCTCCAATTTCTCCGGAACGACCGCCGAGGAAGGAGGGCTAAGGGTTAAAGTTCCCAGGGAAAACTCCGGTTCCGGCTCTGGGGGATGTCCGTCAAAAGCATCCAGCGCTGTTCCGGAGGAACGCTCGTAAACCTTGAGGCGCAGCTCGTACCGGCCAGGAGGAGTTCCGGCGGGGATGAGGAAAGCATAGCGGTTCCAGAAAGCCAACGGGAAATCCTGCTGCGCCCACGTCCGGCCGAGTGAGTCGGTTAAGCGCAACTGGAGGTTGAGGGGCGCATCGGGGATTTTACCCCACTGCAAGGCAATCCTGACCGTTCCGGGGGCAGGGCTGGCTTCTTCGTCCACCAGGGCAAATCCGGCAAGCTCCACCTCTTGGCCGAATCGGACCCTTACAGGCTGGAAGGAGAAAGCTTTGGGCGGGGCAAAAAGCAAGAGCCTGGTAGTCCCAAACCACTTGCTCATCCCCACGAAAGCTTTGGAGGAGGCGTAATCTTCTATCTGGCTCTCTAAAATTGCCCCCCTCGCCTGGAAAGCCGGGAACCAAACCTTCCTACCCTCTCGCCAGAAACTTTCCAGCTGGCTTATGACCTCATGCCCCCACTTGGGCGAGCTTACGAGCACAGGCTTGGGGCAAAGCTCAGGGCAATAGCTGAGGAAGTAGCCGATTTGCCAAGGGTAAACGCAGAGGACAACATCATCAGGGGATGAGAGAGTGCTCACCACTTTGGCCAGAGGACGGTAGTCATCCTGAGGGTAGCGAGGGGTGAAGTAAAAGCTGGCGAGGGAGATAAGCATGAGGGTTAGAGCAGCGTTCAGGGAAAGGTAGGGCTTGAAAGAAGATATGCCGCAAGCTAAGAGCAAGAGGAAAGGGGGAAGGGAAATGAGGAGGATTCGCTCAAAGTAAACGGGATGGAAGGGGTAAAACAGGTTTACGGCAAAACCTCCCAGCAGGGGGACGAATAGGTAAAAGGAGAGCGACCAGAGGGCTTCAGGATTTTTCCTCAGCGTCCAAATTCCTACGGCCACCAGAGCGGAGAGGACGGCCCCGCCAGCCCAGAAAAGGGGCGCAAGCCTAAGAGGCATATGCCCCATCCCAAACGTTGCCAGGTGTCGGGCCAGGAAGTAATGCAGGAGGAGAGGGGAATACTGCTCTATAGCCTTCTTGCCCTGCACGTAGAGGAAGAGCCTCTCCCCGGAGTACATTACCCAGGGCAAATAAAAGGTCAGGGAAACAAGCAGAGCCACAACGGCCACCTGAGCCTGGTCCTTACGCCGATTCGCGAGGATTATGGCCGCATGGGCCAGAAGGATGAAGGCAGCATAGTATTGGGTATAGAGGGCCAAAGCGGAAAGGAGGATGTAAACGGGGATCAAGGCCATTTTATCCCTGAGGACTAAAAGCAAGGCCGCGGTAGAACCAAGCCCCAACAGAGTGACGAGGCCATACATCCGTATTTCCTGGGAGTAGTAGACGTGGAAGGGTGAACAAGCCAGAAGCAATGCCGCTACCTGAGCGATGGTTTCACCCAAGAGCATGCGGGCGAAAAAATAGAAAAGGGGGATGGTGAGGGTGCCGATTAACACTGAAAAAAGCCGGAGGGAAAAGGGTGAAGGTCCGGCCAGAGCAATCCAGCCCCGTAGGAGGGCGTAGTAAAGGGGTGGGTGGATATCAAGGGAAGTGGCTTCTATCATAGAAGGCAAGCTCATGGAGGCAAAGTAAACGCTATAGCCCTCATCCCACCACAGGGGTTGGAAATCAAGCCTCAGCATCCTCAGGGCGAAGGCTGTTAAAATTATGAGGACAACAACCCCCTTCCTGCTCTTCTCCATCAGGCTCTCCGGGTTAGAGATAATAGAACAAAAGCGGGAATTGCGCAAACATACCCCACCCCGGTCAGCCTGCAAATTGCCCTTGCGGCCAGGTTTGGGATATAATTCTTCCCAAGGAGGGAGGAATGACCCGCAGACAGGCTATCTTCATAATAAGCGTGAACGCTGTCATTTCCCTGCTCATAAGCCTTGTGGTAGTGCTTACTCTGGGAAGAAGACCGGTTTATGTCCAAGCAGTTCCTACCCCCACCACGCGCCCCATGCCGACACCGGTGGCTTCCCCCCAGCCCCAGCTCACTCGCACCAGCACTTACATCGTCAAAGAGGGAGATACCCTCTCAACCATCGCCGAAAAGTTCGGGGTATCCTTGGAAGACCTCATGCGGATAAACGCTATATCTAACCCCGACCTAATCTACCCCGGCCAAGAGCTTATCATACCGGGGGGAGAGCTTCCCCAGCCAACCCCTACCTTCACCTTGCCCTTCCAGCCCCCGACCCCTGTCTTCACCCCTATCGCTACCACATTGCCTACCCCAACCCCTGTGCCTTCACCGGCTGCAAGCAAAGAAGGGGTATACATTGAAGCTGTAGTAAATCCGGGGGAGAAGGGGAAAGAGGCCATTCTCATCCGAAGCGTGGCCGAAAAGGTCAAGAACTTGGCCGGGTGGCGCCTTTCCGCCGATAACTTCAGCTATGTCTTCCCCGATTTTCTCCTCTGGCCTCAGGGAGTAGTAACTCTGTACACTGGCCCGGGCAAGAATACTCCAGCCGAGCTATACTGGGGCTTGGATAAGCCCATCCTCCACCAAGTCAAAACCTTAACCCTTTACAACCGGGAAGGCCAAGCTGTAAGTTCCTACCAGGTGCGCTCTCCCTGATTCAGGTGGCAAGTATCGTTGAGCAGGAAGAGGGTGAAGCCTCGCTGGTCGTAACCGAAGATATTGATGCAGCCGTTATCTTGCTCTATCTTCCAGAACCACTCGTTCCCCAGCCGTTCTGCAACTCATAGTCATTTATTTCACCCCTTGCGGTGAAACAAATGACCGGCTGCTTCCTGCTTCCACGAGGGGAACTTCCCCTCTCCACAGGCGTTACTTCCCAGGGAACTCCCGGTAGGGCTCGTAAGGTGAGCCAACCCATAATGCCATAGATTAAGCGCCGCATTCCAATCCCGGTCTATCTCCAGCCCACACGCCTCACAACGGAAAACCCTCTGAGAGAGAAGAAGCGGAGGACCAACTTCTCCACAGTGGGAGCATGCCTTCGTGGAAGGAAAGTCACGCGGCACTACAATTAGCCTTGCCCCATACCATGCGCATTTATACTCCAACATTCGCCGGAACATTCCCCAGCTCACGTCATAAATGGCCTGGGAAAGATGGCCGTTCTGGGACATACCCCGTACGTTCAGGTCCTCAACGACTATGACTGGCTTGGTTTTCGCCAGCCAAGTCGTGACCTTGTGCAGGAAATCCCAACGGATGTTCCTAATCCGTCGGTGCAAACGGGCTAAACGTAATGAAGCCTTACTAAAGTTTTGGGAGAATTTCTGCTTCCGGGAAAGCTGGCGTGAACGGCGCTCCAAAAGCCCCAGAGCCTTCTTAAGAGGCTTAGGGGCCTCAACCTTCGTGCTATCCGAGAGCGTAATAAATGACTCCAACCCCAAATCAATCCCTACAATGTCCTCCGGGCTTCCTGCTTCCCGGATTTCAGGGTCAGGCCGCTCAACCACACAAGTTAGGCTAACAAACCAGCGGTCAGCCTCACGGGAGATGGTAGCCGAAAGGATGCGGGCTTTCCCAGCTTGGAGGAGCTCAAGGAATTTATCGGTCCGCTCCTTAGTCCGCACTTTTCCGATGCGAGGGAGTTTCACATGGCGAGGTGTGACCCGGATGGAGCCGGTCAGGCGGGCTTTGTTATCATCCAAGCTCTTCTTCCGCTTGAAGCGGGGGAAGTTTGCCCTGCCTTCTCGCCAAGCCTTAAGAGCTTTCTCCAAATCCCGGAAGGCTTCCTGAGGGGCGCATTTGGAGACTTCCACCCACCAGTGCGCATTTTTCCTCTTCCAGCGGTTCCACTCCTTGTGGAGCTGGACAGCGGAAGGGAGGGGACGGCCTTGCTCCAAAGCCTCCTTCAAGCGGGCCAGGCCCCAGTTGTAGGCGAAGCGTGCGGCCCCGATGTGCTTGGCTAAGGCCATGCGGGCCTTTTGGTTTGGGTCCAGCTCAAAGCGAAAAGCTTGCCTTACTTCCACGGGTCCCGGCTCCGTCGTGGCTGAAATAGATGATAATAAAATTGCCAACAGTTGTCAACCCCCTGAAGCGGACGTCCTTGTTCCAAGCGGTTCTCCCGTGCCTTATGAGGTAGACTTTCGTCATCACGCTTGAGCTCCTAAGATTTTCTTAGCCAACTTTAAAGCTTTGCGAACTGCTTTCCTCGGGCTGGCATAGCGCTTCCAGAGTTTCCGGACCCTGCGCTTGAAAGCGTTCCAGGGCTTGCGGCGCTGAGATTCCTTAAGAGCCCACATCAGGAAATCGTAATCCAGCCCCTTTATTTTCATCTCCGTAGGATTGCGGCGGTACTGGTCGTGGCTGGTGATTAGGGAAAGGCCGTGCTCTATGCAGTAATCGTAGAGGTCGCTTCCGGGGTGAGGGGTATAGAAAGCCGGGCTGTAGTAATCGGGGTCAATCTCCTTGAGCATGGAGATTGTCTCCATCACTTCCTCTTTCGTTTCGGTAGGGATGCCAAGCATGTAGTTTGCCCAAATGGAGATTCCGTATTTCTTGCAGATTTTGGCTGCCTTGAGGTTTATCTCCCTTGTAGTCCCTTTCCGGAGGAACCTGAGCACTCGGTCGCTCCCTGACTCAAAGCCTATGAACATCCCGCGGCAGCCAGCGTCCACCATCATCTTCACCATATCCTCGTGGCGGACGATGATATCGGCTCGGGATTGGCAGAAGAAGGGCTGGGTGAAGCCTTCGGCCTTGTACAAGCGGCAGAATTCGGTAACCCATTCCCGGTCCTCGGTCAAGCAGTCATCGTGGAACATGAAGCTGGCGAATTTGTATTTTTCCCTGAGGATTTTGAGCTCAGCGATGACGTTTTGGGGGCTGCGGCGCCGCACCCTCCGCCCAAATATTTTGCGCTCAGCAGGCTGGCAGAAGCTGCAGTTATACATGCACCCGCGTCCGGCAATGATTGTGAGGAAGGGTGGGGGAAGCTCCTCCACGAAGGGCACCTCAGGGGAATCAAGGTTGTAGCCATACTTACGCCACTCGTTCAAGAAAAGGTCACGGTCGGGGAAGGGGATGGCATCCAGGTCCGGGGGTTCTCCCACCAATACCCTATCTTTGGGAGGGTTGCCTTCCTCTATCGCCCGGAGCAATTTGGGGAAGGTTATCTCGCCTTCCCGGATGACCACATAATCAATGTTTGGGTTCTTGAGGACCTCATCCAAAGCGACGGTAGGATGTGGCCCTCCTACAACGGTGATTATTCTGCGGTCCACTTCTTCTTTGATTATGTCCACACAGCGCATTACCGGGTTGTAATCTACGCTCATCATCGTTAATCCTACTACCCTTGGCTCGCGCTTCTTCACCTCCTCACGAAACTCTTCCCAGCCGGAAAGGGCTCGCAGGTCTATAAGGTCAACATCAAAGCCCTGGGCCTTAGCCGCCGATGATAAGTGAGCCAAGCCATGGCTTACCCATCCGGCATCCATGCCTTTGCCCAAGGAATTAAAGCCAAGGCCGGATATCCCGGCATATACCAAGGTAACCTTCATGACTTGCACCCCCTTAACCTTTTTGTTGGATTATAGCTTTGGATTGGCTAAATGCCAAACCGGCTCCTATATCCCACAGCCGAATCGGGGTGTCGGTTTGACAAGACTGAAGAGAACCAATATGATTAGATGGCGCAATCGGCAAGAAGCATCTTTGTGGAGGTTGCTATGGCAAACGCAATTGTAGAAGCTGTGCGTTCCCCTGTCCGCTTCCTGCAAGCAATGGGCGTCTCCATCCCCATACAGGCTGAATTGGATGAGCTTGAAGCCTGGTGGGAGGCAGAAGGTAAAGCCATCTCCGCAATGGTTGATAGGATGGGCACGCCGTGGCTGCGCGCTTACGACCGCTTCGGCAAGCGCTTGGATGAAATCCTTTACCCGCCGGATTACTGGAGAATGCTCCTAAAAGGTTACCAGGCCGGTGCGGTATGGCGCGCCTTTGAAGGCGAAGGCTTGTCTGCCACTTTCCTCATCGGTTACGTCACAGCTTTTTACGATACCGGCCTCTATTGCCCTTACACGGTCTCCTTGGCTACTGCCTTGGCCCTTCACAAATACGGCTCTGAGGAGCTGAAAGCTCGCTTCCTCCCGCCTATGCTCCGGCGCGATGAGGGGATCTGGCAAGGTGCTACCTGGATGACCGAGGCAGGTGGGGGTTCGGATCTGGGGACAACGGTGGAAACCGTAGCCCGGCTTGATGGAGGGATTTGGCGGCTAACCGGGGAGAAATACTTCGCCAGCAACGCTGGGGCTGAGCTGGCTGTGGTCGCTGCTCGGCCCGAAGGCGCCCCCCGCACTGTCCGTGGCCTTGCCCTTTTCCTCCTCCCCCGCTACCGGGACGACGGCACTCCGAACTACATCATCCGGCGCCTGAAGGACAAGATTGGCACTCGTTCGGTGCCTACCGCTGAGGTTGAGTTACGGGACAGCGAAGCCTACCTATTGGGCCGCCCGGAGACTGGAATCTACCAAATCCTGGAAGTCCTCAACGTTTCCAGAGTAGCCAACAGCGTAGGAAGCGTCGCCCTCATGCAGCGCGCCATTGCCGAAGCTATGGCCTTCGCCGAGCAGCGCATAGCCTTTGGGCGCCCAATCGGCCAGCATCCGCTAATGCGCCACCAATTTGCCGAGCGCATCCAAGAGTTGCAAGCGGCTTTTGCCCTGGCCTGGACCACAGTCCGCCTGCTGGAGGAAGCCTGGCTGGAACGGCCTCCTTACTCGGAGCGCTACCACCTCTTCCGCCTGCTTACCCACCTTGCCAAATACTGGACTGCAGAGCAAGCGGTGCAGACGGCGAAGTGGGCGATGGAAGTCCATGGTGGGATGGGGGTTTTAGGGGAATATCCGGTGGAACGCTGGCTGCGGGAAGCCATGATTTTACCCATCTGGGAGGGCACTCCTCACCGCCAGATACTGGATGGCCTGGAAGCGATGGCCCGCAAGGGAGCCCACCGTCAGCTCTTCACACTGCTTGCTTCCTGGGCCGATCCCCACACACTGGAAGAAATGGCCAGCCGGGTAGAGGAGCACCTTCAGCTCCCTCAAGAAGAGCAAGAGGCACATGCCGAACCCCTATTCCGGGATTTAGCCCGCTTTACGGCGGAAACCCTTCGCCGGAGTTTGAGCGCGTAATTTAACGGCGAGGCAACCTCCAACAATCGGACACGGGCTCAAACTTGCCACAAGTGGGACCAAAAGCGCTGGCACGCCCTCGGGCCAACGAGGGTGGGTCATGGGGATTTACAACTCTGGGACACACCCCCGGCTCTTTTTAGTCCAACGCATGGAGAAATTAGCGAGCAGTTCTCTATCCCGTAAACCCTGAAAGTTCCACGTGGGGGGTGGGGGAATTCTGCCAGTTTCTCAGCACAATAGCCGTTCAGCCTAAGGGCTTGGAGCACAGGCTCGTCGTCTTCAAAGGGGGCAAAGGCTATGAGTTTATCCCCCGCGCTTCTAAGCCTCAGGTCCTTCAAAAGTTCCGCAGGGGACGGATACCAGCGAGCTTCAACCGGAAGCGAGTAGAGGTAGAAATTTAGGTGCCATCCAAGGTGAGAGTGGTAGATGATGGCCCCAGGCTTGGCTTCCACCTGAAGGTAGTGCATCAGCTCTTCCACCCCATCGTAAAGGCCGTAATTGCTCCCAGCGGGTAGGCCATCCGGCCTTAGGGCAAGCAAGCCGGAGGCTAAAATAGCCACGGTAGCCACTAATTTCCATTTTTGAGAGCCGACACCGGCAAGCCCATAAGCCCAAATCGCTACTAAGAAAGGAACGACCATGAGGATGTATCGGTCCCAAGGCTGGATGTTTAAGAGCCAGTGCACGGTAAACCAAAAGGCCAAAAACCATAAAGGCGCTCGGTCAAGGGGAGCAGGGTAAGATTTGCGCCGGAGCGCGAGGAGGAAAAAGACCGTTAGGATTGAAGCTGGGATGGGGCCGCCTGCGGTCCAGCTTAAGAGTTCAAGCCATTTAAGGAGCCTTGGGCCAAGTTCTGGCCAATGGACAAGGCCAAGCCCTCCGTAAGTGACAAGGCTGCGCTCCCAAAAACTTGGCCGGCCTGCCCACCGGAGCACGTCCCACCACTCCACAACTGCAAAGGGGACGAGGAAGCCAAGGAGCCAGAAGAAGCGCGGTAGGCCAACTTTTTTGCGCTGAGAGGTGAGGAGCAAGGAGAAGGGAGCAAACAGAAGGCCCTGTTGCTTTGTCCCTACCGCCAGGCCTGCACTAAAACCGGCCAGGAAAGCTTTGAGAGAGGGCCTACCTTCAGAGCAAGCCATCCACAAAGATGCTACTATGAACAGGCAAAGCCATGGGTCCGTAAGGGCAGTGGGGGAAAATAGCACCGGCAAAGGGAGGAAAGCGAGGAGGGAGACACCGACGAGGGCGATTTTCTCGCCGTAAGCGCTTCTGAGCCAGGCCCAGACAAGCACTACGGATAGAGTCCCGGCAAAGATTCCGGGAAAGCGGGCGGAGAATTCGGAGATGCCGAAGAGCCTGAAGGCAAGGGCCAATATGTAAAGGAAGACCGGTGGCTTATCCACCCAAGCCGAAAGCAAAAAGGGGTCATCACCGCTGGCAATTTGAAGGGCCCACCATGAATACAGAGCTTCATCCGGGTGGAAAGAATGCCACCTAACAGGTAGAAGCCTGAGGGCAAAGGCTGCCAAGATTATGAGGCAAAGGGTTGGCTTAAGCTGTCTCACCGGCCAAAGCCAGCATCCTTCGGACTTCTTCTTCCACTATTTTCTCATCAAGCTTCTTGAAGGGAATGCGAGGTTCGCCAATGGGCTGGCCCGGCTTGAGAGGCCCCGGTTCCCACCGAATTTTCACATCGCTGAAGTCATATCGGAGGACAAAGTGGGACTTGCGCTCCTCCCGCACTACCTCCACATACTGCCTACCCAAAATATCATCCTGATAGCCCAGCATTCGGTGTATTTCCTGGCTGGAGAATGGGATGAAGGGATAGAATAGGACTTTGAGGGAATCCACGGCTTTAAGCCCGGTGTAAATCACAGGGGCAGCGGAAGTCGGCTCTTCTTTTACCAATTTCCAAGGTTCTTTTTCGTTCAGGTAGCGGTTCACCATCTGAGCCAGGCCCATGGTTTCGGTTAAAGCGGCCCTGAACTTGCAAGCATCCAGCAGTTGGCCCACTTTTTGGAAGCCTTCCTCAATGGTCGTGAGGACCTCCTGCTCCCTGGCGCCGAGTTCCCCTGGCTCTGGGACCCGGCCTCCAAAATAGCGGTTGGCGAAGACCAAAAGGCGGTAGCAAAGGTTGCCCCATGTGGCTACAAGTTCATTATTGTTGCGGCGGAGGAATTCCTCCCAAGTAAAATCAGCATCGCTGGTCTCAGGAGCGTTTATGGTCAAGGTGTAACGGAGGGGATCGGGGTCATAGCGAGAGAGGAAATCGGGGATTTCTATCACCCAGCGGCGGCTTTTGGAAAGTTTGCGCCTCTCCACGTTCAAATACTCATTGGCCGGGACATCGTATGGTAGGTTCAAGCCCCCGTATCCCAAAAGCATCCCCGGCCAGATTATAGTGTGGAACGGTATATTGTCCTTGCCGATGAAGTAGTAGCTGCGGACCGAGGGGTCCTGCCACCATTCTCTCCACGCCTCCGGTTCTCCGATAAGCTTTGCCCATTCAATGGTCGCAGCCCAGTACCCTATTACTGCGTCAAACCAGACGTAAATTCGCTTGTGTTCATACCCTTCAACGGGGACCGGTATCCCCCATTCTATATCCCTGGTTATGGGGCGAGGGCGGAGTTCTCCGCTCCGCAAGGTAGTGAGGGTTAGGTTTAGGACGTTTGGACGCCAGTGTTCTTTGTCTTCCTCGGCCCACTTGAGGAGGGGTTCGTTTAGCTTGGGCAAATCCAGGAAGAAGTGCTCGGTCAGCCGGACTTCTGGGGTTCCTCCGCAGAATTTGCACCTCGGATTTATAAGCTCAATAGCATCCAGGGTTCGCCCGCAAGCATCGCACTGGTCGCCCCTTGCTCCTGGATAGCCACAATAAGGGCAAGTTCCCTCCACATAGCGATCGGCCAAGAATTTCTGGCAGGAAGGGCAATAGAGGGCTTGCATCCAGTCCTTGAAGATGTATCCTTTCTCCAAGAGCGTGAGGAACATTTCCTGAGTGATACGCCAGTGGTTTTCGGTATCGGTCTCGGTAAAGAGGTCAAAGGTTATCCCCAAGCGCTGGAAAGTTTCAATGAAGCGTGGGTGGTACCTGTCCACTACTTCCCTTGGGGTTATGCCTTCTTCCTCAGCTTTGACGGCTATGGGCGTGCCGTGGGTATCGGAGCCGGAAACCATGAGGACCTCTCTTCCTTTCAAGCGATTGTAGCGAGCGAAGATATCGGCGGGAAGGTAAGCCCCGGCAATGTGGCCAACGTGGAGATCACCATTGCAATAAGGCCAAGCCACACATACAAGGACTTTTTCCCTCATATCGCCCCTCCTTTGAATTTAGGATAGCATAAAATTGGCTGTAAGTCAATCGCTGTTTGGCCAAGGCAGGGCTTCTCAACGCTCTAACAATTGTACAGCCAAGCAAGGCCTCGGTCTGGACGAGCCGACGCCGCCCTGCGTCCATCAGGAATGTACCGGAAACCCTGTAAGCGAATAACATTTATCGC
>Ga0123519_10007077_pt1 | contig 17483 bp, 14 predicted proteins | sample YelNatPaOPRAMG02_FD_87396 | JGI IMG/M metagenome (GOLD analysis project Ga0123519, IMG submission 87396) | Hot spring microbial communities from Yellowstone National Park - Yellowstone National Park OP-RAMG-02 (version 2) | ecosystem: Environmental > Aquatic > Thermal springs > Hot (42-90C) ... | reverse complement strand
GTTATTATCCCCTCAAGTGCAGGGCTTATCTGTATGCATGAAGAAGAAATAAATTCCAAAGCAAAATGCGAGTTTAAAGAAGACGATATAAATAGTTATGTTAAAGAATTGGAAAAAGCAATTTCATATACAGACAAAAATGAAGTGAATACCTACTATAATATGATAAGTCTTGGTGAAAAGCTTGATATGGGTCTTCTTGAAAAATGGCTTCAGGCAATTCAGCCTTATGTTGATTCAGGAAAAGTTCAATGGAAAACACTTTCAGAGATGTATGATGCATACATTGAATGGGAAAATAAAAATTAAATAAATCAAGCTTCCTTATGAAATTAAAATTTGTCAGTTTAGTAATTTTTTTAACAATTTTTGTCTTGGCCATTGCCATTGGAATTGTTGTCATAAAAGGATATATTAGTCAGAAGCAATTGTTGCCAATAACAGAAAAAGAAAAACCAATGGCAATTAAAAAAGAAAGTGAAGAAACCTTAGTCTATCTAACATTTGTTATAAATGTTCATGATTTTGTGAATCTTACAGAAAGCGCTGATGTTATTAAAAAAGCAATGGAGGTATACAAAAAATATAATGTAAAGGGTGAATTTTATCTAACCTCGACGATGTGGGAAAAATATAAGGAAAATTATCCCGAAATAATAGAACTCCTAAAAGACGAAAAGCATGCCACGGTTTCTTATCACATAAGACCTCCGCATCCAGTTTATCCCGGTTTTACTTCAAAAATAGAAGGCTTAAATAAAGAAGAACTGAAGGAAATTTTGAGGAAATACGAAACCCATTCTCTTAATCTTGAAACAGGAAATTACGAAAACAAAGAAGGCGGATATGCACTTATGAAAAAGGATTTAGGTTATGCGCCTCCTTCTGCTGGTATCTTTTCAGATAAGCCTGAAATTGTCGAAACGGAGGTAGAAATTCTTAAGGAAATGGGACTTTCAATGATTGTCAGGCATGGAGATGGAGGAAGTCTGGCAGATTTTGGAGAAAAAAAGTATGGTTTATGGATAAGACCGGCAGATTTTGAAATACTTGAAGATGAAAATGGAAAAGCATGGTGGAATACAGACAAAAAACCAGCTGACCTCCTATCAGAAAAAATATCCTACTTTACTGAGAAAAAATATCCTACTTTACTGAGGGTGAACATTTTGGTGTTAGTCTTATCCATGAAAATAATTTCTATATGAAAGACACCCCTTGGGCTCTTATTTATTATACAGATATCAAGAAGACAACTCCCAAATCACCACCATATGACCTTACACAAAAACTTCCACCATCGTTTCAAAGATCTGAAAATGAAATAAATGATATATGGCTAAGATACGAAGAACTTGTTAAAAAAGCCTCAGAAGATCCGAATATTGAAATCGTAACATCAAAAGAACTCATTGAAAAATTGGAGAAAAAATGACTAAAAATTTTGCCCGACTTCAGAACTCTGCGTCCCGATTTATTTGGGAGTTGCCCTTGGGGTCATATAACAGCAGATAAAAGGCTTCGCTATACTTCGCCCAAATTGCCTTCGGCAACTTCTTTTATTCGCAAACCGTTGTACGCATAAATTTTAAGAATTTAGATGACGGCGCAAAGAATTTTATAAAAAACTTTTGGCGAGCGGGCAGAAAAGCCTGACAGCTCGTGGAAATTTTTTATTTTTAAAAATAATCAAAATTTGTTTTTGTATCGGTGGTTTTTTGATAGAATAATGAAATGAATGATTTTGAAAAATTGTACAAAGAACTGAGGAAAAAATATGGCGCTCCGAAGGAGCAGTGGTCTCTCTGGTGTAAAAGGCCAAAGAATGAAAGTGAAAGGGAGGAAGTAGTCATCGGGGCGATTTTAATCCAGAGGACAAATTGGCACAATGTAGAGCTGGCTTTTAGCAATTTAAAGAAAGCGAAAGTAAATTCACTAAAAGATATTTTAAAAACCAAACCCCAAAATCTAGGGAAGTTAATAAAGCCAGCGGGATTTTATCAAGCGAAATCCAAATATCTGGTAGGTTTAGCAAAATTTATTATTAAAGCTTATGGCAGTTTGACGGAAATGAAAAAAGTTGATGGTAAAAAATTGAGAGAGGAATTGTTGAAGCTCAAAGGGATTGGGCCAGAAACAGCAGACAGCATTTTACTTTATGCCTTAGATAAACCATTTTTTGTCATCGACGAATACACGAGGAGATTGGTTAAAAAAAGAAATTTGGCAAAAAATTTTTCTTACAATTTTTTAAAAGATCTGTTTGAAAAAAATTTGAAAAAAGATTTTAGGTTATATCAGGATTTCCATGCCTTGATTATTATAGACGGTAAAAATAGTAAAATTAAACAAAATTAGTTTCTCTTTACCTTGTTTTTATTTTTAAGGTTCGGTCAGTTCGATAGCAGGGAGCAGTTCTAAAAAAGTTTCTTTTTTTGACTTTTATTTTTTGCATTTATAAAGTGAGTTAGTTAAAATGCCCATCGCTGGGTATTTTTTGTTGAATTTTTCGGAAATCGGGATATTTTGAAACAGAACTTGTCCATTTTTTTGCAGTAATATTTGCTTCTGATCCCTACAAATTTTCAAATTCTAAACAATGCCAGGGCAAAGTGGTAGAGATTAATGGTTTAATTAAAAGTTATCAAGGTAGAGCGGAAATTATTCTTAATGACCTTGCTCAAACAAAATTGAAACTTTTAGAAGAATAAAAAACAGAGCACTGAGACATCCTTAAATCTCCATCAATTTTTTTCTAACATTTAAATATACACTTGTCTTATTCTATTGTTTTATTCTTGCTTATTTTGTAAAATCCCCTATGTTATGTACACACCAAACAAATCTATTCTTAGAAAATATGCTGAGGTAATGGTAGATTTTGCACTTGGAAAGGGGCAAGGTATAAAGAGAGGAGATATCGTTTATTTAGAGTACGATTCTGAAGGATTACCGCTTGCTTTAGCCGTTTATGAAAGAATTTTAGAAAAAGGAGGAAACCCCATTGTGAGGTCAAAAGAGGAACTATTTGATAGAATACTGCTTGAGTCGGGAAATGAAGATCAGCTTAAATTTGTCCCCAAAAAATATTTTAAAGCGTTGATAAATACAATCGACCACCGTCTTTATATCAAAGCTACTCGTGATCCTCTATTGCTTAGAAAAGTTCCACCTAAAAGAATAATGCTTGCGAATGAAGGTAAAAAGATTTTTAAAAAATGGTTTTTTGATAAGGAAGATAAAGGCAAATTAACATGGAGTCTATGTCTTTATGGAACAGCTAACATGGCAAAAGAGGCTGGACTTACACTTAAGAGTTATTGGGAACAGATAACCAAAGCATGTTTTCTTGATAAAGAGAATTGTATAAAAAGGTGGAAGGATACGTTTTCTATGATATATAAAATAAAATCCAAATTGAACAAGCTTCCTGTGGACCGATTTCGTGTAATATCTGACAAAACAGATCTTTATATAAAATGGGGTGAGAAAAGAAAGTGGATTGGAGGAAGAGGAGCAAACATCCCTTCTTTTGAAATCTTTACTGCCCCTGATTGGAGAGGTACAAATGGAAATGTGTTTTTTGACTTTCCCTTGTATAGATACGGGAATATTATTAAAAATATATACTTAGAGTTTAAGAATGGCAAAGTAGTGAAAGCATCAGCAGATAAGAATGAAAAACTTTTACATGAGATGCTTAAACAGAAAAACGCAGATAAGATAGGAGAATTTTCTTTAACAGACAAGAGGCTTTCTAGAATAGATCACTTTATGGCTGAAACTTTATACGACGAGAATTTTGGTGGTAAATACGGTAACTGTCATATGGCCCTTGGGTCATCGTATCATGATTGTTATTCAGGTGACAAGAAAAAAATGAGAGAAAATAACTGGAATAAACTTGGTTTTAATGATTCTGGGGAACACTGCGATATCATTAATACTTTGAAAAAAGAAGTTTGGGCATTTTTAAAGGATGGCAGTAGAAAATTAATTTACAAAGACGGGCAATTTGTAATCTAAACCTTACTGTTATGTGGAGATGTTCCGAATTAAGGAGAATATTAACAAGATTAAAACAAACCCGATTTTTGGCCTTATTAAACACAGGGATTTTAGGACAATTTTAATCGGTGAGTTTGTCTCTACGCTTGGTGATCAATTTTATCTTGTAGCTCTTCCTTGGTTGATTTTGCAGATTACAGGGAGTGCTTTTGCAATGGGAACTATTTATGCTGTCGGTACTATACCTTCAGCTTTTTTTGTTGTAGTGGGTGGAATACTGACAGATAAATTTTCTTCTAGGAAAGTGATGATTTTGTCAAATGTTGCCAGAATGATTTTAGTGGGAATGTTGGGATTCATGGTTTTAAAAGGGGCGGTAACACTTCCTATTCTATACATCTTTTCTTTCTTCTTTGGAATAGCTGACGCTTTTTTCTTTCCTGCGCAAAGGACTATTGTTTTTAAAATAGTTCCGAAAAACAAGCTTACGGCTGGAAATGCCATTATTCAAGGGATAACACAGCTTAGTGCTTTTTTAGGTCCTGGTTTAGCAGGGTTTATTATTGCTTGGCTTTCCGGATTTAAGCCTGGTAGGCTATTTTTAGAAAAAAAATTTTTGTTAACTGCACATTCGAGTGATTTTGTTGCCTCATCTCGTAGTGTTGGATTATCATTACTTATTGATGCAGCAACTTTTGCATTTTCTGTTATGACTTTGCTTGTTGTAAAGGCCTTAAATGATAAGGGAGAAAATATAAATGTTGTGGAAATAACTTCCTTTTGGTGCTCTTTCAAAGAAGTTTTTGTCCAAATATGGAAAGATCATCTACTTCGTGGATTTGGGATGATAATATGTATACTCTATCTTTTTACAATAGGGCCATTGACTACAGGATTGCCATTTTTGGCCAACCTCAAACTTTCTGGAGGAGTTGCTGATCTTGGGATCCTTCTTTCTTCATTGGGGGGTGGCGTACTTATGGGAGTATTGATTGCTGGCGTCTTTAACCCAAAGAGGAAGCGAAAGGTTATTACTTTTTTAGTAGCTTGTGGTTTTTGCATGGGCATCTCTTTGATTCTACTTCCACTTTTGGAAGTGACGTGGATAATATCTCTCATATGTGTGATGATGGGTGTATGTATAGGTTACACGACTATTATGATGATTACATTTTTGCAGAAGAGGGTGCCTGAGGAGATGGTTGGAAGAATAATGGGAATTGCAATGTTTTCCTATACTGGTCTTTTACCATTTTCACACTTCATCAGTGGTGGCTTAATTCAGCTTAACTATACTTGGTTTTTTATATTCTGTGGCATTATAACCATTTTCGTTACTGTCTATTCTTCGATGCAACGGGAATTAAGATCAGAGCTGGAAAAGTTCTTAAACACATTTTGACTTTTATTCACCCATCACCAGTTCTTGTGTGTGCGCGTTTAATTTCAATATGATTTCCTTCATCGCTGATACAAAAGTTGGTGGCCCACATACATAGCTGTTTTTTATAGGGAGTTTAATATATCTCTTTATAGTTTTTTCGTCGAACCTGCCAGAGAGGTATTTGGAGTCTTTCTCTCGAGTAAGCGTTAAAATTAGCCCGTTTTTTATACCTGAGAATAACTTCTTAAGCCAACTTTCCAAAATAATATCTTTTTTAGTCTTGTTAGAAAAAAACAACTGGCAATCTTTAATTGTATTATCCTTTTTTGCCAATTTTAGCATAGAGATAAATGGTGCGATTCCCACCCCGCCGGCGAAAAATGTACCGGGGCCTTTATACTTTATACTAGAAAAAGGTTCAGAAAGAATGAGTATGTCATTTGTCTTAGCAGTATTAAGTTGATTTGTTACACCTTTGTGTTCAGCATATATTTTAATTATAAGCTGAAGATCGCTTTCTGTTGGTAATGAAGCTAACGAAAACGGTCTCTTTTTGTCTCGCCAATTAGGCTTATCTATCGCAAGCATCACTGCATCTCCTGGACTAAATTTGTATCTTTCGGGTCTCTCTAACACAAACATCTTAACATCTGGAGTAAGCTTTTTGATTTTCAATATTTTCACTCTGTATTCCATTTTACTTATTATTGTATAGGTAACTTTTCACCGGTGGCAAACCGGTGGTAATAAGTGTCAAAAAGTTTTTATTCCTACCAATTTAACACTGTTTTGGCGTTTTTATCAAATGCGTTTTAATATTTTGAGTAATTATACTTTCCTATTAAACTACGTTTTGTGGATCCTTCAAAGAATCACCATAAATAGCCCTTTTCTTATATTTGCTATTGATGAGGCTTATGGAACCAAAAATCTGAAGCTATTTTTCATTGCTTCGTAATAACAATCGGCATAATCGGTTGTGGAAAATGTACACGCTTGTCCCAAACTCCAACTTGCTACTTTTTGAAGGTTTGTATGATATTTAACAACATACATGTAATTTATCATGCAGTCACTGTGATCAGCATCTGAATCACTTACTTTGATATCTTCAACATGTGGCTGAGTGGTAGAAGGAGTTCTCTCACTTATAATACACCCTGAGCCAAAAATAGATCTTATAAAGTTGTTTAATTCTGTAGAATTTCTAGCATCTTCTACTATTATTTTCCACCCTGTCGCATAGATTCCTGGATAATTGTTTTCCATATTTGTCCAAGAATTATTCCTTGTTTCACATCTTGAATAGAAATGCTTAAACCCCTCTACCGTTTCACCCGTAAGTTCCGCATATGAAGCATGTGTAATATATACTGTGTTAGTGGTATGGGATGAAAAAACTGTTGTTTCTACATTCGAAGCGACCGGTCTGTACGAATGATCTCCTCCTGTGGTTACATATGTACAGCTTGCATTTCCGTAATAGAAACTTCTTGGAAAATCTATCGAAAATCCTAACCTTCTGTTTATATATTTTTTCCACGTGGCGTCTATTCCAAGTATCTGCTCTTCTGGCTCCTCGGCAGGCTCTTTTTGTTCTTCCTCGTTGTTTTCATCCCTATTTTCAGTGTCTCCTTTTTCTTGTGTTTGCTGAGAACTTTTTCCCTCATCTGTCTTATCTGTTTGAGTTGTTTCTTCCTGTGATGCTTGTTGGCTTTGTTTCTTTTCTAGGTCTTTTTTAAGATATTTCCAAATTAAAAATCCACCTGCTCCTGCGCTAAGAATGAGAATAGCAATGATGATTAAACTAACTATACCTACCGTTTTCCACCCTTTTTCTGGAGATTTAATTTCATTTTGATTTTTATTTTCGGGGTTTTCTTGTGTCATTTTTGTAGTTTTTAATTTATGTGTAACTATATTATCACATTATTGAGGAGATGTATAGTTTTCCTATTTAATTTGATTTTTGCTTTTTTTTGTGATAAAAAAGACAAAATTTAGATATTTTATACTTAAAAGTTTAAAGAATGAGAACAAAAAAATTTGTAATACTTCACTCTAATGATATGCATGGAGATTTTTTTGCGGAAGTTGATACTTTGAAGAAAGAAGGAAAGGAGGCCAGTGTAGAAAAGGGAACACTGATTGGTGGGCTTGCACTTCTTTCAGGATACATTAACAAAGTCCGTAGAGAAGAAGAGAATGTTTTATACGTTATCGCAGGAGATATGGTTCAGGGCTCTATAATAGATACAGAGTATAGAGGGATTTCTACAATTGAAATAATGAACTATTTGGCTCCAGATGTTGTTTGCTTGGGAAACCATGAGTTTGATTATGGACTACCACACCTCTTATTCCTGGAAAGGGTGGCTAACTTTCCAATAGTGAATGCGAACCTGTATATTAAAAACTACAATAAACGGCTTATGAACCCTTATATTATTATAAAAAAAGCAGGATTTGATTTATTATTCACCGGTATTATTACAGAGAAAGTTATAGAGTCTATAAACAGCCAAGATTCTTTGATTGGTAGTTTTATTACCCTTGAGGAGGCCAGTCGTGAGGTCGGGAAGATATGTAATGCATATAAAAATGATGATATTGATTTAACTGTTTTGCTTACCCATATAGGATTTGATTCTGACAAAAAGCTTGCAAAACTTTTAAAGAAAGAATGGGGAGTAGATATGATAATAGGTGGTCATTCTCATACTATTCTTGAAAAACCAGTGAAAGTAAATAATATTTTGATTGCTCAAGCAGGTGTTGGGACAAATCAGATTGGTAGATTTGATATTGTAGTTGACGATGACACAAATTCCATTGTGGATTATAAATGGAGACTAATACCAATCAACAACAAAATAGCAAAGCCCGATAGAAAATTGCTCTCTTTTATAAACAGTTTTAAGGAAAAAGTAGATCATAAATACAATACAGTTTTGTGTAAACTTTCCAGGAAATTAACACATCCAAAAAGGGAGATTGAAACATCTTTAGGCAACTTGATTTCTGACGCTTTTGCTGAAATTGCGGAGTGTGACGTGATGTTTGTTGGTAGTGGTTCTATAAGGGTGAAAGAGTTTGGCCCTGTTGTAACATTGATTGATTTGATGGAGTGTTTTCCATACGATGACCCTTTAAGGCGATTTGAAATCACTGGTGCTAAACTAAAACAAATATTTGAATATATTATGCGGCCAGAGAATAGAAATAGTGAAGGTGAGTGTTACCAAGTAAACTCTAAAGTAAGAGCAGTTTATAGTGACAAAGACAGGAGGCTTTTGTCATTAACAGTAGATGGAAAACCTGTTGAAAATACACAGTTTTACAAAATTTGTTTACAAAATTACCACTTTAATGCTTGTAAAAAGAATCTTAATATTTCACAAAAAGAGCTTCTTGAATCAGGGAGATCAAAGGTTGTTAGTACATCGGCAAGGGAAGTTTTGGAAGAGTGGCTGAGAGGACACCAAAACATAGATAAAAGAGTTGAGGGAAGACTTGTTTATAAGTAATTTTGAGTAAGGTGTAGAGGTTGGTGAATCTTTATTTTCAGAAATTTGGCATTTTTAAATTACCACACTTTTTTATGATATAATTTTTCTGAGGGCCTATAGGTAAACGGTATACCGCGCCCTTCGCATGGGCGAGTTTCGGGTTCGACTCCCGGTAGGTCCACAATATTGAATTAACCGCCTCGCTCGGGGCTTCGCCCCTCGCTTAAGTGGGTAGTCTTGCAAGCAGATCAAAGAGCTTTTTAAAATCAATTGAAAGTTTTTGCTGGCTGCTTTTTCGTTTTAGGCTGATTTTTCTAAGAAAATTTTTCATCTCGGAAAATTTTTCTTGCGAAGCAAGATTTTTGATTTAGTTTCCAAAATTCAGTTTCTGATGAATTCAAGCCAATGATTGTCTTTTCGTTCAAAATCCAATAATTTTTCTTCTAACGTTTTCTTTTGGGTCATCAATTCATTTTTCTTCAACTGAAATTCCAGCAGGTCTAAGGTAGGTTCAAACCGTCTTCTTATACTTGCTCAAACAACAGAGATAATTAGGGTTTTAGAGCTGTAATTTCTTAATCTTAACTCCTGTGTTGTTTTTTCTAAGTATTCTTGAGTAATTTTATAAAGATTGATAAAATAGAATGGCGAAGAAATTCAGATAATCGCATACGTTAAGTGAAATTCAGAAATTTTCTTTCAAACAATGGAAAACAACAAAAATAATCTAGTTCAGTGGGTATCTTTTTCCTTAATGAATTTAAATTTTGAAAATATCAAAAAATTGCTAGACAAATTTCAGTACTTTACTGCGTTACACTATCTATCGATATTTATTTCTATCCTTATTATCATGACTATCATTTTTGTTGTTTGGGTAAAAATGGCAAAAATTACAGAGTGTTCGAGCTCAAACGGGGTGTTAGTAGAAAACTTAGCCCCGAAGAATTAGAAAAAATGATCTCTTCAGTAGAAAAAGATTTAAGCGATGCCTTTGTTGCCTTTTGTTGCTAGAATCATTGCTTTGAAGAAAATTTCTAAACTCTTGAAAGTTCGCCTCGTTACACTCTTGCTAACGTTTGGTTAACATAGCAGGTTATTTTACGATCCACTCTTTACAGCCGTTCGTCCAAATTTCCCTTCGGGAAACCTCGTAAAACGCCATATATTAGCAAATTAGCTAAATTGCAAAGAAATTGCGTCAGTCAGTATCCGGATTTTGCTGGAAAAAGGTTCTGACATCGTCCAACAGACCCACAATCAATACATTTCTAAAAAGTGGATAAATCACCTTAAAATTAATAAGGGATTCCTAGTTTTGGAAGTTTAAGTCTTTTTGTGGATTAATGGGTGTAGCAAAACCCGTTTTCAGTAGTGCTTCTCCTTTTGTTGCATTAGGTTTCTTGAAAGATGCTATTTTCAGGCGTTCTAGGGTAAAAATGCATGTAGGGAGATCTTCTTTCCGGCGGTACCCTTAAACTTCCACGTTCTAGAGAAAACGGTGTGTTCCTAAGACCTATTATTATCGTAGTCATAAGATCACCTACGAATCCGTCGCCAGTATCTGATGCTAGAAAGCGTTGCATATTACATCCATCTTGTTGTTGAGAAGAACGCTCCTGTAGAATCTGCTTTGCTGCACCACGAACCCATTGCATCATCTCTTCATTTGGGATATCATGGGTTATTAATTCCGGACCAAATATCCTACAAAGTAGTTCTTTTAAAAAATTTTCTCCAATACGCATAGGTTGCAATGTTCCAAGTTCGTCTCTTGTTCCAAGTAATGCATCAGGATATAGCGGAACTATTCTTCTTATTTGGTCAATTTTTCCTAATAACTTGAAAAGTCCCATAGGAAATGGTAGTGCCCCTATATTCATTAAGGGATATATAGAAGGTATGTCCAGCGTAACATACTTATTATCATCCAGGACTAACATCATAATGTTTAGCGCGGCCCTGTTATTAAACGTACCTGCCGCTGCAATCTGGGTTAAAAAATAAGTTGCTAAAAAATATAATTCAGAGGCCTTTTTTCCATTAACTTCATCAACTCCAGCACTACTAACACGATCTTGACGAGCAAGACTAAATATTTCAGAAAGCCATCTTAAATTCAATAAAATACTTATTGCTCTTCTTACAGATGTGGGAATTTCACGTATAACCGCAGGACTTATTTCCTCTTGATGGGATAGATCTTCGGGGCACCCATATCTACACCAATTTTCAAAGTCACGTATTGCTTCTGAAATTAATCCGTGGGGATTAACTACGCCTTCTCGAATTAATTCGGATGCATATTCTACTAGCATACATCTTACAAGTGTAGAATAAACCCGTCTTGCTGTATCTTTACCATCTTTACCTCTTCTGGTATCCGGTATTTTTCCTGAAAATTCCACTTCACCGAAGACCATGTCTTCCTTGTCAGTAGAAGACCAAAAGGATGGTGGATAGACCCCTTCCCACGAAGGGAATGGTTCTGGGACTAATAGCCCCAACACCTCTCTAATTTGTACTAGTCGTAGTGGCCTTTCACCCACTACTTGCATACGCCCTAATGGATCTCTAACATTCCTATTATCAGATGGATCAGGTATTGGTGGCGTATTTGTCTTCCTAATATATTCTGCCGCAGCATTTAATGCATCTTTTATAGGTCGTTCTGCTGACTCAGCTTTTTGCAAAATACGTTCTTCGTCATTCCACCTTCCCGGTAGACGTGAAACAATGGGTCGTCCGTCTTCTGTGGTAATGCCAGTTATAGGAAACATTGTCTGAAGCGCATAGTTAACAGCCCTGAGAAGTAGCCGTAGTGATGGAGGAATTTCCTCTCTTTCTGGGCAATTTAACCCTTCTCCGCCCGCTTGTGATGTTAAAGTTGATTCAATAGTGGGCATTTCAGTATTTTATTATTTATAGAGCAATTAAATTATATAACAGACCAATATAATATGTCAAGGGTCTTGAATAAAAGTTTATTTTTTCTTGCTGCCTTGTAAACAGCTTTAATAGCTGAAGGGGGTGAATAATGCATTATATGGGAGTGCGTTGGCCAAAGTTACCTCCTAAAATTTTTTACTTACAAACTGATCTTTATTTGACAAGTTGATTTTTCTTTTTTACCATTACTTAAGAATGAAAAAGCCAATGTTAATTATTTTTGTTTTTTTACCTCTACTTGTAATTATAGGGGTAATTTTGTATTATATCTTTCTAAAGATGCCAAATAAGAAAAATGTTTCTTCAAATGCAAAAGGGGAGATATTGATGATTATTGCACCTAAAGATTTTCGGGATGAGGAGTTAAAACAACCCAAAGAAGCATTTGAAAATGCCGGCTACAAAGTAACAATAGCTTCAAAGGGCGTAAGACAGGCCAGCGGTATGTTAGGTGGTGTTGTATCAGTTGATGTAGATATTAAAGAAGTGGACATTAATAAATATTTAGCTGTTGTTTTTGTAGGAGGAAGCGGTGCTTCTGTATACTTTGGAGACCCTGATGTATTGAGGATTGCAAAAGAGGCTGTTTCTTCAGACAAAGTCGTTGGGGCAATTTGCATAGCTCCATCTATACTTGCAAATGCCGGTGTTTTAGAGGGAAAAAGAGTGACAAGCTTTCCATCTGAGGAAGAGAATATCAAATCACATGGAGGTACATACACAGGAGAAAAAGTTTCTGCAGATGGAAATATTATTACAGCAAAAGGTCCTGAGGCTGCCAGTGAATTTGGCAGTAAGATGGTTGAACTACTAAATCAAAAGAGATAGCTGTTAAGCCCTTTTAATAGATAGACTTTCAATTAAATAATAGTTTTTAGAAATGGATGAAAACACACAAAATGTAGCTACAGCCCAAGCGGCAGGTGGAGAACCTGTTAAAAAAAAAGGTAAAGCATGGCTATGGATTCTTTTGGGATGCGGAGGTTGTTTCGTTTGTATTTTAGCCGTTGTACTGTGTCTTGTCTTAACAGGAGGAATTGGGACGTGGAAACTTTACAGCACTGTAAAGGAAGAAGTTTCCAAATCAAACATGCTGTGTAAAGCAGAAAATTCTTCAGACCTTATAGGGGTCTATGAGAATTATATGAGTGAAGATTACCGAAAGAAAGTATCCTACTTGGAATTTGAGACTATGTGGAGAGAAAATAAGGATCTACTAAAGAAATGTGATCTTTTTGTACCTTCACTTCAAGAATTGCTTTCTGGCGGAGCTGAGATAACATCCGAGTCTGTTGGCGACAATACAATTATATCTATTAAAAGAGAGGTAGGGGGTAAGAAAATTTCGGCAAAAATGTCTATAGATAGTGAGGGGAATATTCGATTGGAAGACCTAAGTATAGAGTAGTAAAGCCATATGTTTTTAAAGGTTTTTCAAATAGTTTTATCTTCTAAAAATGGTTATGTCTACATCAGATTTTTTCGACCATCATAAAATAGAAAACAAGTGGATTAAAGTTTGGGGGAAAAAGAATATCTATGTATCTAACTTAGAACCTAAAAAGAAAAAGTTTTATTGTTTGGATATGTACCCTTATCCTTCTGGTTTTGGGCTCCACATGGGGCATATGGAGGGATATACAGCATCGGATATATTTTCAAGGTATATGAGGATGAGAGGATATAATGTATTGCATCCTATGGGGTGGGATGCTTTTGGTCTACCTGCAGAAAATTTCGCCATTAAGACAGGTGTACACCCGCTGGAAAACACCAGAAAGGCTATTGATAATTTTAGGAATCAAGAAAAAGCATTAGGACTTTCTTATGATTGGAATAGGGAGTTTAGTACAACAGACCCTTCTTATTATAAATGGACTCAATGGCTTTTTTTACTTCTTTATAAAGAGGGTCTTGCTTACAGAGGAAAGGCCCCTGTTAATTGGTGCCCTTCTTGCCAGACGGTATTAGCCAATGAGCAGGTTGTCAATGGAAAGTGTGAAAGGTGTGAATCTGATATTGAGATGAAAGAGATGGAACAATGGTTTTTTAAGGTGACGGCTTATGCTGATCGGTTGATTGAAGGTTTGGAGAGAATAGATTGGCCAAAGTCAACTAAAATCGCACAACTTAATTGGATTGGCAAAAAGGAGGGGGTAATAATAAGGTATGAAGTTGTTTTTCCAAATAAAAGAAATAGCCTTTTTGTTGAATGCTTTACTACACGGCCAGAGACAAATTTTGGTTCTACATTTATAGTAGCTTCACCCTTTAGTAGCTTTGTTAGAGAAAATATCAATATCTTCCCAAATAAGAGTAGAGTAGAGGAGTACATAAAAAACTTAGGTAGTAGAAAAGACAGAACTGGAGTTTTGGTGAAAAGTGACAACAAAAGTGGTGTTTTCACCGGCCTATATGCTTCTAATCCGCTGACTAGTAAAAAATTACCAATTTTTGTTAGCGATTACGTCTTAGAAGATGTAGGGACTGGTGTTGTTGTAGGTGTACCAGGACACGATCTTAGAGATTTTTTGTTTGCAAAAAGTTTTGGATTAGATGTTGTGCGTGTTATTTTGGGTCCTGGAAAATGTGATAAAAAGATTTGTAATGCTGATGACGTTTATGAGGGGGAGGGTGTTGTTGTAAACAGCAAATTCCTTAATGGTCTTTCTACAAAAGAGGCTAAGAAAAAGATTGTTTCTTATATAGAAGAAAAAGGGTTTGGTAGAAAATCTGTTCAATATAAAATTAGAGACTGGATTGTTAGTAGGCAGCGTTATTGGGGTGCTCCGATTCCTATTATATACTGTAAAAATTGCGGAACAGTTCCAGTTCCAGAAAAAGATCTGCCTATATTACTCCCCACTGATATTTCTGCCGATAATTTAAAGCCTAAAGGAAAATCTCCACTTGAATTAAGTAAAAGTTTTAATAAAGGGGTGACTTGCCCCAAATGTGGGAAGAAAGCTGTTCGTGAAAAAGATACGCTTGATACGTTTGTAGACTCTTCGTGGTACTATTTCAGATTTACAGACCCTAAAAACGATAAAGAATTTGCTTCCAGGAAGGCTTTAAAGTATTGGATGCCAGTAGACCTTTATATAGGTGGTGCAGAGCATACGGTAGGACATCTTATCTACGCTAGATTTATTACAAAGGTTTTATACGACGAGGGATTGATCGATTTCGATGAGCCTTTTTTGAAATTAAGACATCAGGGTATGATCTTGGGGGAAGATGGCAGGAAAATGAGCAAAAGGTGGGGGAATGTTATAACTCCAGACGACGTAGTGAGAAAAGTAGGCGCTGATGCTGCACGGATATATGTGATGTTTATGGGGCCTCTGAAAGACGTAAAAAAATGGAGTACAAAAGGATTAGAAGGTGCAAGGCGTTTTATAGAAAGAGTTTGGAGAGCAAGAAGTCTTGTAGGGCAGAAAAAGCCAACAAAAGACCAAGAAGTTGCTATTAACAGACTCATAAAAGAAGTGAGTGAGAATGTGGAGAAATTAAAATTTAATATTGCCGTTAGTAAATTTATGACTTTCCTAAATCGAATTTTTGAGTGGGAAAAGGTACCTCAATCTGTTTGGAGGAGATTTATATTGGTTCTGGCTCCATTTGCTCCTTTTATTACAGAAGAGCTTTGGGAGATGTTAGGAGAAAAGGAAAGCATTCATAAACAAAATTGGCCCACTGCTGATAGTAACTTTATCTTCGCTGAAAAAGTTTTAATAGGTGTTCAAGTAAATGGGAAGATCCGAGGAAGAATTTTAGTTACTCTTGATACCGACGAGAAAGAAGCTTTGGATGCTGCACTAAAAATTGAAAATATAAGAAAATATGTATTTAAAAAAGATAACATAAGAAAAGTTGTCTACGTTAAAGGAAGGATTTTGAGTATTGTAACTAAGTCTTAAAATATTTCGGTTAGCCAAGTTTATCTTTTAGTTTACGCTTAAGTTTCTCATATCTTATATGCCTCTCAAGCTGAATAAGCTCCGAAGGTTCTAATTTTGATGCTAGTTTCTTTTCTGCCATTTTTATAGCATTATCAATTTCTTTTTCTATTATCTCTTCAGGCAGTGCTGCTTCGTTTGCTAATATTATTATGTTGTTTTTTTTGACCTCGATAATTCCACCATTTATAGCTATGAAAGTATTTTTTCCGTCTACTGTGATTTTTACTTCTCCAACGTCCAGGAGTGAAATTATGTTTGCATGGCCAGGTAAAATACCCATCTGCCCCAGCTCTCCTGGTACTGTAACATAATCTACCAAACCTTCATATATTTTTCGTGTCTGACTTATTATTTTTAACTTCATTCTATTTGCCATGTCTAAAAATTTATATTTCAGAGTTTTTTATTGATTTTCTCCTTTTTTAAGCGGGGCTGTATCTGTTTTATTTGCTTCTTCAATAACTTCCTCTATTTTTCCCTTCATGTAAAATGATGTTTCTGGTATATTGTCTAATTCTCCACTTAAGATTTTTTCAAAACCATCTATTGTGTCTTTTATTTTTACATATACTCCTTTTCTTCCAGTGAATGCCTCTGCAACATGGAATGGCTGAGTTAAAAACTTTTGTATCTTCCTGGCTCTGGAAACAATAAGTTTGTCTTCAGCAGAAAGCTCTTCTATGCCAAGGATTGCAATAATATCCTGTAGATCCTTATATCTTTGTAATACACTTTGTACTCCTCTTGCCACTTTATAATGCCTTTCACCAACTATATGAGGTTGTAAAGCAGTCGATGTGGATGCAAGAGGATCTACTGCTGGATAAAGTCCTTGTTCAGCAAGGGATCTTTCAAGTACAATAGTTGAATCTAGGTGTGCAAACGTTGTGGCTGGTGAAGGATCGGTAAAGTCGTCTGCAGGAACATAAATAGCTTGCATAGATGTAATTGCGCCGAATCCTGTAGATGTGATCCTTTCTTGAAGCTGTCCTAATTCATCTGCAAGAGTTGGCTGGTAACCAACAGCTGAAGGCATTCTTCCCAAAAGTGCTGAAACTTCAGAACCTGCCTGTGTGAACCTGAAAATGTTGTCTATAAAAACAAGCAAATCTCTTCCTTCTTCTTCTCTAAAATATTCTGCCATTGTTAAAGCTGTCAACCCGACCCTAAGTCTTACACCTGGTGGTTCGTTCATTTGGCCAAACACTAAAATAGTTTTTTCTATTACTCCACTTTCTTTCATTTCATTATATAGCTGTGTTCCTTCTCGTGTTCTCTCTCCTACCCCTGCAAAGACTGAATACCCTTTGTGTTCTGTTGCAAGGTTGTGTATAAGCTCTTGAATTATAACTGTTTTTCCTACCCCTGCGCCGCCGAAGGCTCCTATTTTCCCTCCTCTAATAAAAGGACATACCAAGTCAATAACTTTAATACCAGTTTCTAGTATTTCAACTTTAGTAGATAATTCCTCTATTGATGGAGGTGTCCTATGAATAGGCCATCTTTCTGTATCAGGCTTCTGCATTCCATCTATAGGGTTTCCCAACACATTAAACATTCTTCCAAGCGTTTTTTCCCCTACGGGTACTGTAATAGGCCTACCCGTAGCAACAACTTTTGTTCCTCTTTTTAGACCATCTACAGGACCCATAGCAATACATCTGACAGTGT
>Ga0123519_10007072_pt1 | contig 17486 bp, 13 predicted proteins | sample YelNatPaOPRAMG02_FD_87396 | JGI IMG/M metagenome (GOLD analysis project Ga0123519, IMG submission 87396) | Hot spring microbial communities from Yellowstone National Park - Yellowstone National Park OP-RAMG-02 (version 2) | ecosystem: Environmental > Aquatic > Thermal springs > Hot (42-90C) ... | reverse complement strand
TATCCACCCCAAATTCCATTGATTTCAAGAGTTGGCCTTGCCCAAGTTCTTTCAAGTGTTGTATAACCTTTTTCTCCAAATAATTCCTTTACACCAAGATCTTTCATATATTTTTTTTCATCAAATTTAAGTTTTTTGAATCCATCTCTTTCTTTTTTCGTTAAAGGCAAAACATCATCATAAAAATGTGGAATGGTAACTCGACCGTTTTTATCTTTCATACCAGATAATAAATCACACAATGCCTGAATTGGATTCATCACAGCACCGCCAAAAGTTCCACTGTGCAAATCTCGATTTGGTCCAGTTATTTCAATCTGGAAATACGCCAATCCTCGCAATGAATAAGTGATGGAAGGAGTTTTTTCATCATACATTGAAGTATCTGAAATTACAACTGCATCGCATTTGAGTAAATTTTTATTTTCTTTTATAACTACAGGAAGAGTTTCACTTCCAACTTCTTCTTCTCCTTCAATAATATATTTTACATTGACTGGCAATTCTTCACCACTTTTTACAAATGCTTCAACGCTCTTCAAATGTGTGTAAAGTTGTCCTTTGTCATCTGTGGCTCCACGAGCCCAAATTTTTCCATCTCTCACTTCTGGTTCAAATGGTGGTGATGTCCATAGTTCAATTGGATCAACTGGTTGGACATCGTAATGACCGTAAAATAAAACTGTAGGTTTTTTTGGATCGACAATCTTTTCAGCATAAACAATTGGATGTCCTTTATCAGGGTTAAGAATCTTAATATTTTCAAATCCCATATCTGAAAATTTTGACATTAAGAATTCAGCTGCTTTTTGCATTTCAGATTTCTTTTCAGGATCAGAACTAATGCTTTGAATTCTCAAGAAATCTTTTAGTTCTTCAATGTATCTTTCTCTGTTTGAGTTTATGTATTGAATTACATTTTCCATTGTTCACCTCTTAGTTTAGTTTATATTTAAATAAAAGTGGAATAAACTCTTTGAAATTTTCTCTATCATTTTCTTTAAGTTGAATAAGAACATCCAGCGGTGGAACATAAAATTTTTTCCATGGGTCATCAACGCAATAAACAAAATTTTCATCATCAAGCGAAATACTTTCAATTGCTGTAACATATTTCAGATTTTTATTTCCGGGAACAGGCAAATCAAGTTTTGTTAATTCACAACTTTCGACATTATAATTTTTATCAAACTTAATTTCAAAAAAGTTCTGCTGATTTCGATCAATACCATAAATGTGATAATCATCAACTGCATATAAACCACAAATTGTGTGAATTCCAAATTCTTTTGTTGAAATTTCCTTAATTAGTTTAAGTGAATTTTTATCAACAATATAAAGTATCGTTGAATCAAGAAAGATCTGACCAAACTGAAAACCTTCAAGTCCTAAAAACATTCTATTTTTTGAAATCCCAACTCCTTCAAATCCTACATTTTGATCAGTATATTTTGAAATTCTATCCCATTCGGGGAAATTTAGTTTTGATATCTCAACTATCTCATTACTAAAAACATTATCATTCTTGAATTTGATTTTGTAAATACCAACTTCGTTCTTATAGTTTAATCCATTTCCCTCAATCGAAATAAAAACTTGATTTGTGAATTTATCATAAACAATTTCTTCAAAATCTTTCTTTTCAAACCTGTCTAAGAATTTTTCAACTGACTTATCAAATTCAATTGTTTCTATATCGAGTTTATTTTCTTTTAATCTAATCCTGTGAATTTTCCCGATATCATCACAGACCAAAAAATATTTTGAATTGTTTTTACTTCCAATAAATGTAATTCCAGAAGTTTGATCTGTGTGTTTACTATTGTCCTTTAGCCAAACTGGATAATTTTGTTCAAGGGTTAACTTAATCGGGCTTAAAAGACTGATGAATAAAAATAAGATTAGTATAAAATATCTCATATCGAAACTAATTTACAAAGAATGGGTTTTGTATCCAATATAAATCGAGCTCACTTGATTAAGTAGAAAAATTTCTAAGTTAAATCTTTAATTGAACCACTAAAATTGAGTAAATCACTTGATGTAAGTATAAAAATTTCTAAGTTAAATTAAAGTAAAAAATTTATTGCACAATTTCAGTCAATTTGAATATAATTGCATCAATTAAAAAAATATTGGAGAAAAAATGGCAACATTAATTAAAAGCATTTCAGGAATTCGTGGAATAGTTGGAGATGGAATTGATCCTGAAAATCTTGTGAGATTTTCAGCTGCTTTTGCAAAATTTTGTAATTACGGAGAAATTGTCGTTGGTAGAGATTCAAGAGTTAGTGGAGAAGCTTTTTCAAAAATTGTAATCGGAACTTTAATGTCTTCTGGCTGTGATGTTGTTGATGTTGGAATTGTTCCAACTCCAACAGTTCAAATTTATGTTGAGGAATTAAAAGCATCTGGCGGGGTTATGATTTCTGCTAGTCACAATCCAAATCAATGGAATGCACTAAAACTTTTGAATTCAGAAGGAACATTCCTGACACCAGATCAGGCAAAAGAATACCTTAAGCTTGAAGAAACATTTCGCCCAGAGTACAAAAGATGGAATGAGCTTGGAAAATACCAGTTCATTCAAAAAGCTTATCAGTTACACATTAACAAAATATTAAATCTCGATTTAATCAATGTTGACTTAATCAGAAGTAAAAAATTCAAAGTGCTTGTTGATTGTGTGAATGGAGCTGGTGTGAAGGTTGTACCAGAATTGCTCGAAACACTCGGATGCGAAGTGACAAAAATTAATTGTGAAGAGACAGGAATATTTCCTCGAAATCCAGAACCGGTTCCAGAGAACTTAACTGAGACAATCAAACTTGCTAAGGAAGGAAATTTTGATCTCACAATCATAGTTGATCCAGATGTTGATCGGCTTGTTCTTTTGCAGGAAGATGGTGAACCGTTTATTGAAGAATATACTGTTGTTCTTGCAACTGATTTCGTTTTAAGTAAAAAGAAAGGAAATGTTTGCGTCAATCTATCTACAACAAAAGCAGTTCAAGATGTTGCAAAAAAATACGGATGTAATTTGTTCCGCACTCCAGTTGGTGAAATAAATGTCGTTGAAGGTATGAAGAAACATCAAGCTGTTATTGGCGGCGAAGGAAGTGGAGGTGTGATTTATCCAGACTTACATTACGGGAGAGATGCTCTTGTAGGAATTGCATTCACTCTTCAATATTTAGCAGAAACGAATGCAAAGCTTTCTGAAATTAAAAAGCAACTTCCAGCTTATTATATATTGAAGGATAAGTTTGAGACAAAAGATTTTTCACCTGATGATCTAATCGAAAAATTCAAAGAAGGATTTTCGAATCAGAAGTTAAATGAAGATGATGGTTTGAGGATTGATTTTGAAGATCACTGGATACATTTAAGAAAATCAAACACTGAACCAATAATTCGTTTAATTGTGGAAGCAACAAGTCCTGAACTTGCTCAGAAACTGATGGAAGATTATAAATCAAAACTTAAGTCTTTGATGAATTAATGTAAACGCTTTCGTTTTTTCAGGAAAGCAAGCAATGCTTTATCGAAAGATTCAGAAGTAAAAACTAAATTATGGTCGATTTGATGATTTAAAAGTTTCTTTTTGAGTGATAAAAGAAATTGATTTACAAGTTCATTGTAACTCGATTTAATCTGAAAAGGTTGTGTTAAAAGTTCCTCTTGAGATTCCAGATCTCTGAAAATTGCATCTTTATTAAAACCAAAATTGACTTCCTGTTCATCAAGAATTTGAAAAGATATAACTTCATTTTGTTTGAAACGAAACTTTCTCATTGCTGAATCAATTTTTTCTATGTCGTCAAGAAAATCGGAAATAACAACAATCAAACCTCGTTTTTTAATTTTTTCTGCGACTTGACCAAGGCATTCAGCTGTTTCTGTCTTTCCCTCTGTATTTGAATTGATAAATGATTTATAGATTTCGAACAAATTTATTTTTGATGACCTTGGTTCGATTATTTTGTGAATTTTATCAGAGTATAGAACTATCCCTACGGCATCTTTTTGATCAAAGAGTAAATATGCAATTGCTGATGCAAGAGTAATTGCATATTGAAATTTTGAAATTCCCCCACTTGAATATTCCATTGATTTGCTGCAATCGACGATGATATAACTTTTAAGATTTGTCTCTTCTTCATATTGTTTGATGAAATATCGATCAGTTTTGCCATAAACTTTCCAATCAATACGAGAAATTTCATCTCCTGGCATATAAGGTCGATGCTCGGAAAACTCAACGCTAAATCCATGGTAAGGGCTGCGGTGAAGTCCTATTAAAAATCCTTCAACAATGTATCTTGCTCTTAAATCAAGTCTCGCAATTTTTGAAATAATCTTTGGATCGAGTAATTGACGATAATCAGTTCGATATTTCATTTAGATGAGCCTTTTGATGTAGTTTTATATTTGGTTTTTTCTACGCTCTTTTCAACCAATTCAACGCCTTTTTCTTTTAAAATTTCTTCTGGTGATTTTCCAAGATTTTCAAGTTCAGTCTGAACAGACGATGCTAATTCATGATCAGGATAAGCTTTCAAAAATCTTTTATAAAAATATTTTGCTCTCTCAAAGTCTTTTAAGTTTTCCGCACATATAAATCCAGCCATAAAAATTGCTTCAGGTGTTTTTTCATTGTTCGGAAATTTTTCAATCAATTCAGTGTAATACTCAACTGCCTTCAAGTAATTGTTCATTTTCTGAATTGAATCTCCTTCCATCGATTGATAAAGAGATGCAAGTGTAAAGAAAGCATCAGGTGCAAATTCAGAGTAAGGATTATTCTCAACTAATTTTTCAAGATTTTCAATTGCAGCTTGATTGTTTCCATTTTTAATTTCTTCAAGAGCTGTTTTATAAAGTCCTTCTTCTCTTTGTTTTTGACAACTGACCATTACAACTGAAATTAAGACAATTAAAATTGATTTAAGAACATTTTTCATTTTCTCTACTCCTTTATTTATTCTTGAAATAACAGATATACAAAAATACCAAAACTGATTTCCATCGCAATTGTGAAAAATCCAGAGTATCTATCATAAGTTTTAACTTTCTGCATATCTTCATTGCTTCTATTTGACTTGTAAAAATATTTATTTGCCAGTTGCTTTGTGTAAGCAGCAAATGCACCATTTATGATTGTAGAAGTTAACGCAACATATTTATAGTCAATATTGAATTTTCTCCTTTGTATCTCTTCTCTCTCAAGTTTAATGTAAAAGTCAAATTTATCAAGGTTGGAAATATCCTTGGTATAACTTTTAAATCCAGATTTTTTGACTTCTAAAAGAGATGGTTTGAAAAGAAGATTTAGTTTAAGCGGAGTTGAACCAAAATATATTGAATCAAAATAAACTTCTGCATCATCAGGATAACTTTTGATAGTAGCGGGATAAATTGTATCAAGTAAAATTTCTTTATCATTATCAAGAAGTAAGTTTTTCTTAAAAATCGATTTTACCATTGCAGTATCGATTAAATACACTTCAACTTTGTATGAAGCCGGTTTCAATAAGGTATCGAATTCAGTAAATGATCCAATCGAAAAATCATTCACAAAAAGTTCGAATGGTTTTTCGGAAATGATTTTAAGCCTATGCAAATCTGACTGGGGAAAAGAAGTGCAAACAAAAATTAGAGTTATTAAAAGCGTATTAATTAGAAAGTGTAATGATCTTTTTATCATCGCAACCTACGATTACTTTTCCATCAATGTAAACTGGTGAGAATTTTACTCTTCCATCCATTTCAAGTTCTTGCAAAATTTTTCCAGTGACTTTTTCAAGTATGAAAATTTTCTTTTGAACATTTGGAATGATAAGCTTATCTCCAACTATTAAAATTGAATTATTGATCAATCCACCATAATTCTTAGTCCAGATTATTTCACCACTTGATCTATCTACACAAAAGATATTTCCCAAAACATCACCAACATAAATCTTCTCTTCGTCAACTGAAGGAATTGCTTTAATTGATGCACCCAATTTTTTCTGAAAAATTATTTTTCCTGATTTATCAATGCAATAGAGAATGCCTTTATTATCTCCGACATAAACAAAACCATTTCGGATGGTAAAACCAGAATTTAGTGTCCCGTTAGTTTTGATAGAATTTATGATTTTACTACTCTTCGAGATAAAATAAATTTTACCATCAATCGTCCCAACAACAATTAAATCTTTTGAACAAGCAATGTGAGAATTAACCGTTGAACCCAATTCTGTTTTCCAATCGATATTATAATTTTTATCAAACCGGTAGAGAAATCCATTTGTCGTTACTAAATATAAATTTTCTCCATCTAAGATCGGATCTTTTTCAACAGATCCTTCAATTTCTATTTCTTTCTTTTCATCACCTTGTATCATATTGTAAATTATTAGATAAGATTTCTTGTCTTTTAATCCTGCAACTGGAATAATTAATTCATTTTCTTTTACTATAATTGAAGTAAGAATTGGCTGTTTGTAGTTCATATAATTTTTAATTCTGCCAGTGCTCAATTCAATTTTATAAACATAGCCTTTCAAATCACCAACGAAAATTGATCCATCCATTGCTGTGATTGATGAGTAATTCAAGCCTGATTTCAAAACAGTTTTATATTTTACTTTCAATGGAAGATTGATTGAATCAGCAACAAAAAAATCTCTCTCAGCAGTTTTTCCGTACATCACCCAAGATTTTTCATTTTTAAGATAATTGTTCAAAAGAATCTTTTTGCCGCAACTAAATAAAAGAAATGAAACAAGTAATAAAACGATTATTCTGCTGATTGTATTCATTAAAAATCCCATCCAAAGAAGAATTGATAAAAAAGTCTATCTTGAAATTTTCTAAATCCATCTTCGATTCTTTTTCCAATGTCGTAACGAAGTACAAGAACGCCGAATAAATTCATTCGAATTCCGAAACCAACACTGCCAAGTGTTTGATTGTATTTAATATCCCATGCATTTCCCATATCAAAGAATGTCGCACCACGAAACTCAAATAAATTCATTGTCAGGAAAGGAAATTTGATTGTGATTTGATCAATGAGTGGAAATCTAAATTCAAATGATGTAAGCCACAATTTTTCACCTCTAATTGACCATCTTGGATAGCCCCTCAAATCCCAATTTCCACCCATAAAAAATCTTCTTGCTTCTCTTCCTTCATTAAAGAAAAATTGAAATCTTGATGCAAATGCACTCTTCAAACCAATTCGCAAATAGTAACGATAGTCAATCATAAAGCTGTAATAATTTACATTAGAAAATTTGATGTCGTTTGTTTGTCCAACTAAAATCATAAAACGAGAACCATCAATCGGACCTGATGATGCCCAGAGACTGTTATCAAAAACATATGAGATTGAATTTGTTAGAAGTAAAGCTTTTCTGCTTTTTGTTGTAAAGAAAACTTCCTTGTCTGAATTTGCAATTGAAATATTAGCTTCAAGTCTACGGAAAAATGAAAATGGATAACTCAAAGCGAAGTAAGCACCAAAACTTCTCTCATAAAAATATTCATCTGAGTCTCTGATGTCGTATCTTCTGCCAGAAAAATGGAAAACGCCAAAAGCATAATTAATCTTTTGAGCAAGTGAAATTCTTGAAACAGCGATATTGAAACTTTTTAGAAATTCGTCTCGACTTTGAGCTGTATTAAAAATTAAAAATTGATAATGATCATCACTTAACACATCGCTAATTGAGAAAATTGCTCCTCCGCTTGTCCCATAGACAGGATTTGTTGTTATATGACTTTGTGCGAAATCAAGATTATATTCTCTCTCATATCTAATTCTTTCTTTAACCGTAATTCCATCGATTCCTTTCGCAATCCAGTTAAATCTGAGTGAATCTTCTGTAACAAAATTACTTCGACTAATTCTGGAAATTTCATTTAATACATTTTCAATTTTATAAATCTGAAAACTGAAATTTTCAAAAGCACAGAAGTACAGCGAAGTATCTTTAGTAAATGGGTCATAAACATTTGAAGTAAAGGAAGTCACCTTTTGCATCTGATCTTCAAAATAAATTTCATCAGCAGACTTTTTTATATTAATCATCCAGACATTAGATACTTTATCAAAATTTGAAGTAAAGAACAATTTCTCACCATCATCAGAAAAAACAGGATATGTCTGGTCAGAATTTAAAGATGTAATTCTGGATATTCTCAAATCTTCTATTCTTAACAGGAAAAGATTGTAAAAATATTTTCCGTCCTTAGATGTCCGATCAGAACTAAAGACAACAAATTTGTTATCTGGTGAAAAGGATGGATTGCGATCATCATAATAATCATTTGTTAGTCGAATTAAAATATCAGAAGAAATTTGATAAATGTATAAATCACGATAACCTTTAAAATCATTTGCGCTGAAAACAACGAAACTACCATCAAAAGAAAATTTTGGATTGGAAATGCTCAAGATATTTTCAAATGATTTTGAAAAGGTAACTTCATTCTTTGTCAAATCATAAAAGTTCAATCTATCTCTTCCTTTTGACTTTGAAACAAAAACAATCATTCCATTTTTCGAAACATCAATACTGCTTCTGAAAAGATGAAAAGATTCGAAGTCATCTGTCTTTTCTCCTTGAATAACCAATTCAGGATTTGTGTATTTTTTCCCATCAAATTTCGAACGATATATGGAAGCATAACCATCTCTATTTGCAAGAAAGATTACATACTCATTATTTTTTTCTTTATAAACAACTGGACTGAAGTTAAATCCAAAATCAGTTATTTTATTCGATGCATAACCTGGTAAGTCATTATCAGCAACGACAGGAAGATATTTTTTCTGTAAATAATATTTCCATTCTCTGTCAAATTCTGAGTAATCAACTCCAAGTGTAATTTTCCAGATATCTTCAAAGTTGTTTGATTTCCAAAAGTTTTCTAAGATCAACAAAATCTTTTCTTCACCATATTTTTCAGAGACGAACTCAAGAATTTTTTGACCAACTTTATACATCAGGAATGAACCGGAGATTTTATCAATATCTTTCAGCCCAACAACATAACCATTTAAAACAGCATCTCTTAAAATCATCTCCGCTTGATCATCCCATTCAGTTGACCAAAATTCTGCTAGCCCTTCGACAAACCAGAGCGGTGGAAGCAATTCAGAAGTTAATCTAAAGTCAGTTTGAATTCGTCTGACTTTGTTAGTCATAAAAACATGGACAAGCTCGTGTTTTATAACATGCTTGAATTGTCTCAGTGAGCCATCATAAGGAAGGACAACTCTGCCTTTCATAAACTCAAAAAAACCACCAACACCTTCAGGCAAGAGTTCAGGAACTGTATTAGTCTGTTCAAAGTGGAGATGAGTGTTGTAAAAAATTAATGGAATTCTCTGGAGAACAATGTGATTAAATTTTATTTTTAAATCTTCATAAGATTCTTCAGCATATCGCGCACCAATTTCTGCAATTTCAGTAAATTCTGGATAATAATAGATATCGAAATGTTCAGTTTTTATTACCTGCCAATTAAAAGTTTCGTACTGAACCTTATTCCTACCGAAGTAGGTAAATTGAGCCTGAACACTAAAGCTTAGAGCAAAGAAAATAAGTAAAGCTTTAATTAATCTTCGATAGAGCGTCTTTAAGAGCATTTATATTTTTAATTGGTGTCGGGTCGACTTTTCTTAAAACAGCAAGGAAGAAACTTACCCAATCAACAAAATAAATTAAATCAAAAACTCTTAAATAAAACTTCGGCTGATCACTTTGAAGTCTCAAGATCTCGACTTTGATTTCACTCAATATTTCTTTAGTTATATCAAATCTGAGTTTATTTCTTGGATGATCATTTTCGTCAATCATTTGAATTAAAATTGCAGGGAAGAACTTTTCATCAAATTTTTCCCAAGCAATAATTTCGTTGTGATTTAATTCTGGAATAATTCCTGAATACGAGAGAACTTTTGAATTTTCTGCCAGCTGAGATCTAAAACGAACATTCACAGATTGTAGAAGTTCGGTTGAATGAATTACCGGAAATTTACCAATTAATTTTGTTGCAAATTCATAAGGTGAACCATTTTCAGCGGAATAACTTTCTGATGTTTCTTTAAGAAGTTTAATTACATTTTCATAGAAACCATTTTCAAAAAATATAAAGCCACTTACTTCTAAAAATTTAATCAATGTAGTCAACATTAATCCAATCGCACATCTTGGTTGATAACCACCTTCTACTTCAAGATGAAGAAGATTATTCGCAAGAGCTTTTTCTTTTAATTTACCACCAGAACTAATCGTTACAACTTCACATTTTTTCGCAAGAGCTTCATCAAAACTTGATAAAGTTTCCTCTGTATTTCCTGAATAACTACACGCTATGACTAAAGTTTTTTCATCAGCAAATTTTGGAAGATTATAATTTCGATTAACTACAAAAGGAATTGAAAGCTGATCTTGAAAAAGTGTAAAGGCTACATCACCAGAAATTGCTGAACCGCCCAATCCAGTTACAATAATTTTTTCAATTCTTGAGAATTTAGTTTTGTCAATTTCTAATTTTTTTTCAACTATTGATTCAACCTGTTTATAATAATTTTTCAGGACATTAAACATATCGCCTGAATCATATTGCTTATATGGATTCATTGTTTTCTCCTTTTGATTTTTTATAGAAGTCATTAATAAGGTTAATTATTTCATTTTGACTTGTTGCCTGCAAACATTTTACTGCTAATTTTTTACAATCATTTAATTTAATATTCAAAATTAGCTTTTTAATTTCCGGTAAAAGATATTCGCTTACACTTAAAACATTGTAACCGAGCCCCAAAAGCAGTGAAACTGCTTTTAAATTAGAAGCTATCTCACCACAAATACTTATTTCAACCTTAGTTTTATGAAGCTCTTTTGTGATCTGTCTCAAAACTCGAATTAAAGCTGGATGAAATTCCTGATAAGAATTGAAAACTTTTTCATTTCCTCTATCAACTGCAAGAAGATATTGAGTTAAGTCATTGGTTCCAACACTAATAAAATCAATATATTTAGATGCCTCTTTTAAGCAATAAACTATAGAGGGAATTTCTACCATTATTCCAAATTTTATTTTTTCATCGAATTTGATTCCAGCAGAGCGTAATTCTTTTTTAGCTTCCTCAAAAACCTCTTTTGCTTTAATTATCTCCTCAAGTGAAGATACCATTGGAATCATTACACGAAGATTTCTATAAGTTGACGAAATTAAAATTGCTCTGAATTGAGTTTTAAGCACATCAGGCATATCGAGTAAAAGTCTAATTCCTCTCCACCCAAGGAATGGATTGTTTTCTTCGTATCCTTCTTCTAAAAAGATCTTATCACCACCAAGGTCAAATGTTCTGATAGTTACAGTATGAGGATAAAATTTTTCAGCAAGATCAAGATATGCTTCTACTTGCTCTGCTTCAGTTGGAAATGTTCCTTTCTGGAAAAATAAATTTTCGCTTCTATATAGTCCAACTCCTTCAGCTCCTGATGAAATCGCAAATGGAATTTCATCTAAGAAATCAATATTCGCTAATAGAGTTACTCGATGATTATCTTTTGTTTTGCAAGGAATGTTTCTTAATTCTTCGTATTTCTTTTTTCTCTCCAGATATTTCTGGATTTTGATTTTATAATCGTTCAAAGTTTCTTCATCAGGATTTGAGATTATCAAACCTTCAAAACCATCGACTATAATTGTTTCATCATTTTTTAATTCTTTAGAAATTCCATGAATGCCTACCACAGCAGGAATATTTAAAGCTCTTGCAAGTATTGCAGTATGAGAAGTTAATCCGCCCATTTCTGAAACAAAAGCTAAAACATCATTCCTTGTAAAAAGAATTGTATCTGCTGGAGTTAAATTCTTAGCAACAACAATCACCGATTGTTTAAATTTTGATTCCCATCTTTTTCTCTGAATGTTTCGAATAATTCTTGATTTAATATCTTCAATATCATTTGCTCTTTCGAGCATTGCTGGATCATTGGATTGTCTCATCAAGTTAAGATATTGATTGAATTCAGTTTCAACAGCATATTCTGCACTGTGTCTCTGGTTTTGAATTTTATCACGAATAGCAGAAAGTAAATTTTCATCTTCCAGAATTAGTAAATGAGCTTCGAAAATTCCAGTAATTCTTTCATTCAATTTTTGTTTTGATAAGTCAACGACTTTCTTCAGTTCTTTTTTTGATCTTTCAATCGCAAATTCTAAGGCATTTAACTCGTAATCAATATCAAGTGAGACAGATGGAAATATTTCAATTTGTTCTTTTTGGTAAACAAAAACAGGACCAATTACATAACCTGGAGCTGCTGGGATTCCTTTGTAAATTCTATTCCTCGATTTATTCTCTGTATTTATTAAATCAGAGTTCATCGAAACCTCGATTAAAATATTCAACTATTTCTTTTGCAGCTTCTTCTTCGTCCTCTCCTTCAAATCGTAATTTTAATTTACTTCCCTGCTCAGCGCACAATGTCATTACTCCAATAATACTTTTCCCATTTACAACAAGATTATCCTGAATAATGTAAAAATCCGATTTATATTTTGATGCCAATTTTACAAGTGTGGCAGCAGGTCGTGTATGTAATCCAGCTCTATTCAGAATTGTTACTTCTTTCTCTATCATTTTAATATTGACGATTTATTACAAATTCGAGAAGATTTTTCAAATTATTTACATCGTATTTATTACTAAGTTTTGACAAAACATTATTTGCTTTTTTGTGATAATTCAAGATCTCGTTTCGGGCTAATTCAATTACACCAGTTCTTTTATAAATTTCGATGTATTCGTTTAATTCAGTCTGACTAATTCCTTTATTTTTAATAAGTTTATTTAATTTTTCTAAATCAGATCCTTTAGCCAAATCTAAGGCTTTTAGAAGCAAGTAAGTTTTCTTTCCTTCCAACAAATCAAGAGCCTTTGTTTTTCCGAAAAGTTTATAATCTCCTATAATATCAAGTAAATCATCCTGTATTTGAAATGCAATGCCAAGATACTCACCAAAAAGTCCAAATTGATCAATATCTTTTTTATTAATTTGATCTGATGCTGACAATGCTCCAATTTTCATTGCAGCTTTTATCAAAGCTCCTGTTTTCATCGAAATCATTTCAAAGTATTCTTTCAAGCTAACTTTATTCTTTGTTTCAAATTCTTTATCGAGAGCCTGCCCTTCACATACAACCCTTAATGCGTTGGTGAATTCTTCATAAATCTTTATAGAATTGTATTTAAGATTTTTATCAAGGAATTCATAAGCTATTGCAAGTAATGCATCACCTGACAAAATTGCTGTGCTTAAATCATATTTTTTATGAACCGTTTGTTTATTGTGCCTTGTATCTGAATTATCCATTATGTCATCATGGATTAAAGTGAAATTGTGAAGAAGTTCAATTGCAATAGCTTGGTTGATCGGTAAAATTTTTAAGTTTTCATTTACTGATTTTGCCGCAAACAAAACTAAAATCGCTCGCAATCTTTTTCCACCCGAACTCAAAAAATAAATTAAAGGTGAATAAAGAGATTTCGGTTTTCTTTTCGAAAGTTCGTTAAGAATTTTAGTATTTATCTGAGTTTTATATAGTTCTAATTTCTTTTCAAAAGAATTCTTTGTCATAGAAAATCTGGATTGAGTAGATTATTTTTTCTTAATCCCAATTCCGGGCATATCAGTCAATGTGACTTTTCCATCAATTATTTTTGCACCATCAAATAGATCATTGCTAATCAATTCTGCACCATCCAGATCAGCCCAATCGACTAATGGTGAGAGTTGTGCCGCAGCTGAAATTGCACAAGAAGTTTCTGTCATACAACCTAACATTACTTTCATATCAAGTGCACGAGCAAGTAAAATCATTTTAAAAGCTTCACGCATTCCGGTGCTTTTCATCAATTTAACATTTATTCCATCATAAACACCATAAGCTTTTCTTACATCTGGTAATCTCTGCACACTTTCATCACCGATAATGGGCAATGGACTTCTTTCTCTAAGCCAGGCGTGTTCTTCATACCAATCTTTAGGCATTGGTTGTTCAACGAACTCAACATTTTTTGTAGCGAGCCATTCAATCATTTTAAGTGCTTCTTCTTTGTTTTTCCAACCTTGATTAACATCGCATCTTATCGGTTTATCGGTGACAGATCGAATGGTATCAATCATTTCTTTGTCATTATCCAGTCCAAGTTTGACTTTCAAAATTTTGTATTGCTCAGCTTCTTTAACTTTTTGTCGAACAACATCTGGTTTATCAATTCCAATTGTGAATGATGTATAAGGAGTTTTTTCAGGATTTAATCCCCAGATTTTATACCATGGTTGACCAATTAATTTACCAACCAGATCATGTAAAGCTATGTCAATAGAAGCTTTAGCTGCTGGATTTCCTGGTGCGATTGAGTCAACATAATTAAGAATTTCTTCCATCTTAAATGGATCATCAAATTGAGATAGATCAACTTTTGAAAGAAATTCAGTCGCTGTTAGATGAGATTCACCAAGATACGGCGGCATTGAGGCTTCACCATAACCTACCACACCATCAAATTCAATTTCTGTCATCATCACAGGAGTTGTTTTTCTTGAGGCAGTTGCAACAGTAAATACATGTTTCAATTCAAGAGTGTAAGGATAAAATCTTAATTTCATTTTTTCTCCACTGGATTTAATTCTTCTGGCAAAAATTTCTGGAACACTTCCTGTAAAAGATGTTCCAATTGAAATCACTGCACCGGCTTTTAGAAAATCTCTTCTTTTCATTTGTAAAAATCTGCCTTAAAAAATTTGTTGTTAGTTATTTTTAAGCTATCAATGAGGTTTTGTTTATTTAATATTCTTTTCACTCTGACAATGGTATGAAGTCTATATTCATTATAGTTTGGATCATTTTTATCAAAACTATCGAGCCTAACTCTTCCAGAACTGTGTATAAACTTTTTATTTCCAATATACAGACCAACATGAATAATTCTTTCTGATCTGGTATTGGAGGCTTTTCGACCAAAGAAAATTAAATCACCAGGTTCGAGATGAGTAAATTCAAAATCAAATGAAACTTCCTCACCTATTAATGCCTGTTGATTTGCATCTCGAGGTAAAATAAGACCATTTAAGAAAAAGATTGTTTTTACAAAGCCTGAGCAATCAATTCCCTTAACTGAGGTTCCACCCCAGAGATAAGGAAAACCCTGCATTTCTTTAGCGGTTTTTAGGATTGATTCAGAAGAAAAGTCAAGAGAGCTAAACCATTCATCAAATAATTTTGCTTCATTCTTCTTAATAAAACCAATTCTTCCATCTGGTAATTTTACTTCAAAATAATTTTCAGACGAATTAATCAATTCAACAATATCTCCAGCAACTATATCACTAATTTTTTCTGAAAAATTTATATCAGAATAAACAAATCCAAAAAACTCAGTGTAAATAACTTTTTTTGAATTAATCCACCTTACCATTTCTTGAGAATTGTAACGAACAATTCCATCATCGTCCACCCAACCTAAATATTCATCTGGAGTTTGAATTAAATACCAACCTGAATTCTCTTTTAATATTCTTACAGGAGTACCCATTAAAGCTTGTGTTGAAAGCTCTTCAGGATGATCTGGTTTTGAACGAATATTACAGACACTCAAATTTACAATTCCGTAAACCCTTTCACCAAGTTTAGGAGAGGGAAGGACTTCAATTTTATCTTCTAATCTGTAATTAAATTTTGAACTCAATTCTTTGATTAACTCATCTCTAAAAAATTTTTCAGACACTTCTCCTTTTAATGACAATAAATCATTCTCAAGGGAATAATTAATCTCAAAAATTGCAGTTCGTTTGTCTGGTGCAAATTTAGATTTTATTTGCCCGATAATTTCATCAATATTTTGGCTCATCGCTGTTATTGAAGTTGTTATTATGATTGATATTGTTAATAGTAATGCTTTCATATAAGACAAAATAATTAAAAAGGTTTTTAATTTCAATTGATATGGAACAAAGAAAAACGCACTTATACTTGCATTTTTGATTAATATATTCTAAAAAGAACTCAAGAAAATTTTTGCAAAATATCATAAATTAGTTGAAAATTTTTCTATTTAAGTTATAATCAAAAACAAAATGGAGAGCATCAATGGCAGATACAGCTAAAAAGAGAGAACAATGGGGAAGTCGCATTGGATTAATTTTAGCCGTTGCAGGTAATGCAATTGGTCTTGGTAATTTTTTGAGATTCCCCGTTCAAGCTGCCCAGAACGGCGGTGGTGCTTTTATGATTCCTTACTTTGTTGCTTTTCTTTTATTAGGCATTCCTCTTATGTGGATAGAATGGGGAATTGGAAGATATGGTGGAAAATTCAGACATGGTAGTGCACCAGGAATGTTCGATGTTTTATGGAATCACAAACTTGCAAAGTATTTAGGTGCAACTGGATTATTTATCTCTTTAACCATTATGATTTATTACACATATATTGAATCATGGACACTTGGCTATAGTATATTTTCTATCCTTAAACTTTATTTCGTTGACAATCCAACTTTTGAAAATATGAAGGGCTTTCTGGAATCTTATCAGGGAATTCAAACGGGACATGCTTTTGATTCTTTGTGGACAGCATATGTCATTATGCTAATAACTTTTTCACTCAACTTTTATATTTTGTATAGAGGGATTTCAGCTGGAATTGAAAAACTTGCAAAAGTAGCAATGCCATTGTTATTCATCTTCGCAATAATTTTGGTAATAAGAGTGTTTACCCTCGGCACTCCAGATCCATCAAAGCCTGAATTCTCTGTTTGGAATGGATTTGCATTTATCTGGAATCCAGATTTCAGTAAACTTGATGATCCAAAAATTTGGTTAGCTGCTGCAGGTCAAATATTCTTTACTCTTAGTGTTGGAATGGGGACAATTCATGCTTATGCAAGTTATTTAAAACCAAAAGACGATATTGTTCTTTCCGGACTTTCAACGGCAGCAACAAATGAGTTTGCAGAAGTTGTTCTCGGTGGTAGTATTGCAATTCCAGTAGCAGTTGCATTTTTTGGAGTTGCGACTACACAAGAGATTGCTAAAGGTGGTGCTTTTAATTTAGGATTTGTTTCAATGCCAATTATATTTCAAAAACTTCCGATGGGAGAAATTTTTGGATTCTTATGGTTTTTACTCTTATTCTTTGCTGGAATAACTTCATCAGTTGCGATGGGTCAACCTATAATTGCTTTCCTCGAAGATGAATTTGGTTTTTCTCGTAAGAAAGCTACTTTCTCACTTGCAGCGTTTACATTAATCTGTGTTCAATTTGTAGTTTTTTTCTTAAAATATGGTTTTCTTGATGAAATGGATTACTGGGCTGGAACATTTGGATTAATAGTCTTCGCTTTGATGGAGACAATTTTATTTATGTGGGTTTTTGGTGCTGATAAAGCTTTCGAAGAGATGAATTC
>Ga0123519_10007070_pt1 | contig 17488 bp, 12 predicted proteins | sample YelNatPaOPRAMG02_FD_87396 | JGI IMG/M metagenome (GOLD analysis project Ga0123519, IMG submission 87396) | Hot spring microbial communities from Yellowstone National Park - Yellowstone National Park OP-RAMG-02 (version 2) | ecosystem: Environmental > Aquatic > Thermal springs > Hot (42-90C) ... | reverse complement strand
TCGCCGCCCTGAGGGTGCACACCCTCAACCAGGAATGGGACGATCGCCTTGCCGCCTAAGCACCCCGATTATTGGTAGAACCGGGAACTGTTCACCTGATCAGACTCACGCTTTACTAACCCACAGATCGTGATGTTGTTTGCGCACGCCTGCCTGCTGGTTGCCCACATAAGCAAGCTCATGGCCACTCGGGCGCGCGCTCAGCCCGGAAGCTGAGGCCATGGTATAATCGGGCGGCTTCGCCTAGCCAATGCCCAGTTCGATAGGAGTCAGCTTGCTTTCTACCCTCAACGATGCCCAGCGTCGTGCAGTTCAGATTTCCTCCGGCCCAGTCCTGATTCTGGCTGGTCCTGGCTCGGGCAAGACCCGCGTTATCACCCATCGCATCGCCCACCTGGTGCTCACTTGCCACGTCAGCCCGTTCAATATCCTGGCCGTGACCTTTACCAACCGCGCCGCCCGCGAAATGTCCGAGCGGCTGCAGGCACTGATACCAGGACAGGTTAGCGGGATAAACCTCGGCACTTTCCACGCTATCTGCGCCCGCATCCTTCGCCACGACGGACCGGCCATCGGTATCGAGCGCAACTTCGTCATCTATGACGAAGACGACCAGGAGCGGGTGATGCGGCAGGTGATGGAGGAGATCAATCTGGACTCCAAGCGAGTGTCACCGGGGGCGTTGCTGGCCCAGATATCCAAGGCCAAGAGCGAGCTACGCGATCTGGAAGGGCCTGGGGGGCCGACCAGCTTTCCCTGGGAGCGAACCCTGCGACAAGCCGCGCGTCGCTACCAGGAACTGCTGCGGGCTAGCAATGCAGTGGATTTCGACGACTTGCTGGTGCTAGCCGTGAGGCTGTTTCAGCAGAAGCCCGACGTGCTGAAACGATACCAGCAGCGCTGGCAGCATATTCTGGTGGATGAGTTCCAGGACACGAACGTTGCCCAGTACGCGTTGGTCAAGCTGCTGGCCGCCGAACACCACAATCTTTGCGTGGTGGGCGACGAGGACCAATCCATCTATAGCTGGCGCCAGGCCGACATCCGTAACATCCTGAGCTTCGAGATCGACTTCCCCGATGCGCAAGTGGTCTACCTGGAGCAGAACTACCGCTCCACTAAGACCATCCTCAAGGCTGCCCGCGAGGTCATCTCCGCCAACAGCATGCGCAAAGAGAAGAACCTTTGGACGCAGAACGAGACGGGCGCTCAGATCACTGTGGTCGAGGCCTACGACGAAGAAGAAGAGGCACAGTTCGTGGCCGACGAGGTCCAGCGCCTAGTGGAAGAAGGCGCCTACCAGTTCCGCGACTTCGCCGTGATGTACCGTACCAATGCCCAGTCTCGGGCATTGGAGACCGCGTTCCGCCGCCGGCGGCTGCCACACAAAGTGATCGGCATGCGCTTCTTTGAGCGTCGCGAGATCAAAGACGTGCTGGCCTACCTGCGCTTGCTCTATAACCCGGCCGACTCTGCCAGCCTGCAGCGCATCATCAACGTGCCCAATCGGGGACTAGGGCCCAAGACTGTCGCCGACTTGCGGCAGTGGGCGGAACGGCTAGGAATGCCGCCGCTGCTGGCCTTGCACGCCTACCGTGTGGGCGATCTGGATGCGAAAGCGCCGTTCAGCCGGCGTGCCGAGGGTCTGTTGTTGGATTTCGCAAGCATGTATGCCAACCTGGCGGCTGAGGTCGACCAGCTGGACGTGGTGGACCTTATCGAGACAGTGCTGTCTCGTTCTGGCTACGCTGAATTCTTGCGCGATGGCTCTGAGGAAGGGGAGGAGCGCTGGAGGAACGTGCAAGAACTCCTGACGGTGGCTTCTGGCTATGCCGAGATGGGCCCGCGGCGGGGCCTGGAAGCGCTGCTGGAGGAGACAGCACTGGTTGCCGACGCTGACGAATACGACGAGGACGCTGACGCCACGACCCTGATCACCCTGCACGCGGCCAAGGGACTGGAATTCCCGGTCGTCTTCATCACCGGCTTCGAGGAGGGCATCTGCCCGCACCAGCGTGCGCTCGAAGATCCGAACCGGGCGGGGGCATTGGAGGAGGAGCGTCGCCTCGTCTATGTGGGCATGACCCGAGCGAGGCAGCGTCTTTACCTTGTCTACGCCTTCCGCCGCTCCTTGTACGGCAGCCGTATGACCAACAAGCCGTCGCCGTACCTAAGGGACATTCCACCCTCTCTGCTCCGCCTACGCCAGACCCAGGCTCGGCGGTCGGCCACGGCAGCCAAGCCCGCCGGCCCGCCAACTCTCGTGGAACAGCCGGCAGCCAGTGTTGCTCGCATTACGGGCCCGCAGTTTCGTGCCGGCGAGCGCGTGCAGCACCCCAAGTTCGGCGAGGGCGTGGTCTTGCAGAGCGAGATTTTCCGAGGAGACGAGGAAGTCACCGTCAACTTCCCTGGGATCGGAATCAAGCGGCTCTCAGTGTCCCTAGCACCGCTGGAGAAGCTGTAGCTAATTGCCCAGAACGCCCTCACCCCGGCCCTCTCCCAAAGGGAGAGGGCCGGGGTGAGGGCCTCTCGGCAGATAGGCCAAGGACGTAAAGAGAGGAGCGAATATGAGTACGGAACCTAACGTCCACGACCTCATCGATCGCCTGGCAAAGCTGTACGTGTCGGTAGTGGCCGATTGCCTGGATGCGGTGGGAATACGCGACCACATCATGGACTACCGGTTGCGGCCTATCTATCCGGGAGCGACCATTGCTGGCCAGGCGCTCACGGTGACAGCGGCGCCGGTAGCCCAGATCCCAGCGGTACCCTACCTTGGCGAGTTTCTGGCCGTGGAGGCCCTCAAGCCGGGGCAGGTGATGGTGGTAACGACCAATGGTTGCCAGGATGCCGCTTACTGGGGAGAGCTACTGTCCACCGCCGCCCGCTTTCGGGGCGCAGTGGGCGCGATCATCGAGGGTTTCACTCGTGATGCGAGACTGATCGAGAAGATGCAGTTCCCGGTCTTCGCCCTTGGCATGCATCCCGGCGATAGCAAAGGAAGGTTGGAAGTAATAGCCCACAACGTTCCCATTCGCTGTGGCGGCGTGCTGGTAAACCCAGGAGACCTGGTCCTAGCGGACGTGGACGGCATTGTTTGCGTGCCTCTTGCCGTGGCCGAGGAAGTCATCTCGCTGGCGGAAGCCAAGGCCAGCGGGGAAAACGTGGTACGCGCGGAACTGGCCAAGGGACGCGGCGTGGTGGAGGTCTACAATCAGTATGGCATCCTATAGCTAGTGAGGAAGCCAGCTTACCGAATCGGATCGACGGCTCGCTTAGCCCAAAAGTACCACCTCGGCAAACCCGTGTGAGCTTGACATTATGTTGCTCTAAACGGTAAACTTCAACCATCAATTAGGGCACCAGCGTCGGCGCTTTTCACGAGGAGGTTTCCGCGTTGAAGGCGCTTTTTGTTAACCGGCAGAGCAATCAACCTGGCACGGGCGTAAGCAGATGGATGGCTTCCTCCCGGCCTGTCTGTCAGTTGCCAACAGCCACATACCAGCAGCAAGGACGCTTACCTCGCAAAGTGTCCCCCATCTGTCGTGACTAACTAGGTGTCCTCAGGTTTGCATCGGCGCTCCGCCGGTTGAGTTCTTGGAGTTCGCCGGTGCGAGCAGTTGGATTCAGTGTCTTCTTAGTTCGCTTGTGGTGGCTTGCTGCTCTGGCTCCGCCGTCTCCTCCGACACCGAGCCGAAGCAGGCGCAAGCCAGTGACGGCGCAGTAAGGTGGGATGAAATGGCGAAGAAGCGAGCAGCAAACTCGAAGCGCGAGGCCAAGGTCAGAATCGCCCTGGAGTCTCAGGACGACGTAGCCTACCTCACAGGACAGCACTCCGAGGAAGAACAGCAAAAGCAGGTCAAGTCCCCCACGCCACGCCGCGCTGGGGACGCACGCACACGGTCCGAAGCAAAGGAAGAGGACGATGGGTCGGGTCAGAAGGAGGACTAGTGTGGATAGGACTGTCATCGACAAGGATATCCCGCGAGACGAGTACTGTCAGCTAACGAACGATTTTCAGCAGATTGTCAACCGAGCTAAAGAAAGCTACCAGGAGAAGGCGCCGGGCAGGGAGTTGGATTTCATCTCTCTGTTCATGGGCTCGCGCTCCGGCATCATCTGCCGGGCCGACGAGCGCGGCATCCCCCAGGTGACAGTCTCGGGAGAAGAGGCCGACAACCAGGGTAACAAGCGCACTCAGCGCTTCTTCATTGGCCTCCAAGCCGAAGTGGCCACCAAAGGTACCGACTTCGAGAGCGCCAATCTGGCCGAAAGAGAAACGATTGTCAAAGAATTCGAGGTTACCAGCCAGGGTCACGAACTAGTCCGGCGTGCCATCGAGGAAGCACAGAAGGCCGGCGAGCGCGTCCAGCGTAAGATCGACGAAGAGAACTATGAGTGGTTCCCCATCTACCACGACGTGCCCCAGGTCCGCTCCATCAACCAGGACCGGGCTGAGAAGCTGGAGCTGGACCAGGTCGTATCCCTCGTGGCGGGGGCGCGTCAAGTCATCCGCCAGGCGCTGGGAGCCAAGGTGGATAAGGTGGATGTGCTGTTCGTCAAGTGGAGCGAGCACATGGAGTACGCCGATACCGACGGCACTCGCATCGACCAGATCATTCCCCGCCTGGGCATCACGATCAGCGTCAGGACTAAAGACGGGTCCGAAGCCTTCGGTGCCATCCGCGGCGCCTTCGGAGGGCTGGAAATCCTTCGACGCTACGAGCCGCCCGGTGACGACAGCAAGAGTTACCTGGAGATCGTGCAGGACCTGGCTCGGCGTGTGGCTCGCGAGGCCATCGACCTCGACCGCGCCCAAGGAGCTGCCATCCTCGGCAGCGAGTGCCCGGTCATACTATCCCCGCAAGTCGCCGGGGTGCTGGCGCACGAGGTCTTCGGCCACACCAGCGAGGCCGACATCATCTGCGAGAACCGGCGCAGCAAGACAGCCAAGCTGACCCTCAAGAGCCGCCTCGGAGCGCAGGTGAGCGATCACCCTGCCTTCGGCATCATCGAGACGGGAGCGCCGGAAGTGACTTTCGGCGAAAGGACCATCAAGAACACCTTCGGGGCGCTCGTAGTGGACGAACACGGCACCGAAGCGAAGGAGACAGTCCTCATCGAGCACGGCATCCAGGTCAACGTGCTGACAGATCGCTACACCTTCAACGAGATCGTCGACGGTCTCCGCGACGATATCGCCGAGGGCATCAAGAAGCACGGCCTTACCGGCAACGTGAGACGCGAAAAGTACGACATGCCACCGCAGGTGCGCATGACCAATACTTTCATCACACCCGACCCCAACGGGCCGGGCAGCCTGGCCGAGATGGCAGCGATGATCCCCAAGAACAAGAAGGGAGTATATATCAAGAGCTGCCTGGGCGGCTGGGTGAACCCAGACGGCGGCGAATTCATGATCAACGGCAACCTGTGCTACCTCATCGAGAACGGCCAGGTTACCGACAAGCCCATCAAGGATGTGAAGGTCACCGGCAACGTGGCCAAGTTCGTGGACTGCGTGCGCGCGGTGGGCAATGCCAAGACCATGCACCACACGTTCACCGGCTACTGCGGGAAGAATGACCAGTGGGTGCCGGTAGAGGGCGGGGGGCCGCTGCTGTACCTCGAAAACGCCAAGCTGGCCGGCGGCAGCTCTCCAGCCCGTAGCTGGACCGAGTTGGTCAAGGACTACAACCGCCAGCATCAGCAGGCGCTACAGGGCAAGCGTAGCCACGAAAGCGTCTATCTTCCCGAAATCGGAGAAGAGGTGGGGGCCGAAAGCTCACAGGCCCGCGTATGCCTGGTGACGGTGGCGATGAAGGTCGAAGACGAGTGCGATTTCGTTCTCGGCAAGCGCGACAACGCCAAGTACACGGCGGACAATGGTCGCCTGACCAGAAAGGACGACCGCTTTGAATGAGCGCGCTACATTGACAACGGACAAAGCTTTTGCCGAACTGAAAAGCCGTGAGCTGCGGCGTTTCCACGGCGCCGTGCATCACGCTATGGACGCCCTGCTGGCGCAGAAGTACGAGGAAACCCGCAAGCCTGAGGAGTACAAGCGGTACACCAGGGCCTGCAACACCATCAAGGAAGGGTTGGGGCTGCTGGACCTCGCGCTGGACCGTCTGCCGCCCCGCTTCGACCGGAGCGGCGATGAGGAAAGCGATGCCAGGCCCAACTGGGAGGTGTATCTTTCGGGGCTGCGCAACTTGTTCCGCAAGATGCCCGACTCGTATCTGCTGCGCTTCGTGCTCCCCATGTTCGGCCTGGAGTCGCTGAGCGAGAAGCTGACTGCCTACAGCAAGCTATGGTTAGGCAGCTTGCACGCGAGCCACGTGCTGCTGCGAGAGACCGACCGCTTCCTAATCAACCTGGAGCGCGCGCAGCGTCTGGCCCAGGAATACGATGACAGCAATGTAACCCTGCAGCGGCTCTATGCCTCCGTCAAGACTTGGGAAAGCAACGACGAGCTAGAAGCGTTCATGGCTGCCATGCAGAAGTTCCTGGACTCCAGCCTAGAGGTCTTCATCCTGGGGCCCATTCAGCTTTACCTAATGTTGGACAAAGGCTCGATGACGATGATCTTCAAGGCTTTGAGCGTGGGGCGCCTAAGCGAGCTGCGCGAGAGAGACATCCAGTGCGACGAGCTGCTGAAGTTGCACGAGTACGTGCACAAGTCGGTGGAGGATTCGACAGTGCTGGAAGTAGCGCGGACGGTACTCAGCGAAGCCTCGAAGGAGTATGTCAAGCGCCTGCGTCAGGAGCAGCGCAACCTGCGTGGCCAGTTACCGAGCCAGGAGCTACGGTATCGGTTCGTGCAACGGTTCGAGAGTGGAGCGCTGTTCCGCCAGAACCCTGACTGACCCCGCCTGGCGGGAGGAGCGGCCCCTTTTCAGCTCGATCTTCCCGAATCTAACGATCCGAAAGCGCCGAGGCCATTTGGCCTCGGCGCTGCCCTACAGAGCAGGGGGCATCGGTAGAGAGGCTGCCGGTCATTCTGTTCTTGACAGGTGCCCTTGTGGCCAGCTATAATTCGGTATCATCAACCTAGGCCGAGGTAGCTCAGTCGGTAGAGCACATGACTGAAAATCATGGTGTCGTCAGTTCGATTCTGACCCTCGGCACCAGGATGTCGTGACACACCCCGAGTTGCTTGGGGTGTTTTCGTTTGACCGGCGAGAGTCGACCGGGGAAAGAACAGCCCTTCGCGGTGCGCTTGACGTATTCTCAAGAGCTACAAGCGACCGAGGAGGGCTGTTCGCTACGCATGCGGCGAATCCTGTCAGGAGATTAGGATGGAAGTAAAACCTATCGGTGTGGTAAGGAACGCTGTCGCAGGCAACCGCTACGGCCACTGGCAGGAAGTGGTCTCGGAGATCTGGCTGGAGCCGGCGCTGGAGGAGGCCGCTCAAGGGCTGGAAGAGTTTTCGCACCTGGTCGTCCTTTTCTGGCTCGACCGGGCCCACGCGCCTGACGCTCCACGTATTCACCCACGCGATCGGCAGGACCTACCTCTGGTCGGCTTTCTGGCCACACGCACGCCTAATCGCCCTAACCCCATCGGCCTCACCATCCCTCGCCTGCTGGAGCGGCGTGGCCGCGTGCTTGTAGTGCAGGGGCTGGATGCCTTCGACGGCTCGCCAGTGATCGACGTGAAACCGTATATGCCCATGGACGACCAGGAAGTGCGAGTGCCGGCCTGGGTGGAAAAGCTACGGCAGGAGAGGACCGAAGAACGGAAGTCGGACTAGCAAGGAGACTGCTGCAAGGCTACCACTGCGTGTGCTGCGAAGCGCTGGCTCAGCCGGCCGAGGCTCATCCAGGACCGAGCCAGCGCTCCCGTTGCTTCGCTATTCTCCCTCACATCACGCGAGGGCCAGAGATCGCATACTAGCAGCTCCAGTTACATGCTAACGTTGCTGCGACGCTCAAAGGTGTAGCAGAGGGTGTCCTCATCCGTCGTGGCCGGGGTCTGCTTCAGCATTTCGGCGTGCTTTCCATGTTCATCTGCCTGCTGAATGGGGGAGCTGGGGGCCATGACCAGGATCGAGTTGGCCTGACAGTAGTTTTGCGGTCCCCAGTACTCGCAGTTGCTGACCGTGCATCTGATGGTCGCCATGCGAAATCCTCCTTCTCTTGATCCAGAACCGTATGAAGCCGCCGCAGCTTGAGAGCGCTGCATTGAAGCGAGACGTTAGGCCTGACGGCAGCAAGGAGGAGTGTGCAGGAAGCGTGCCAGGCAGGGGGCATCGGGCTTGCTTCTCTAGGCGCGCTCGCTCGTGTTGCAGCAGTAGTGCTTTTGCGCTAGAATACGAAACGCTGGGTTGCTGAGGGTCGCCGGGCGATGGCCGCTGATGATACGTCTTCGCCAAGTGCGTTCTGGTGCGCACTCTAGACTGGAGGGCATGGTGCCTAGCATCTCTGTCGTTCTCCCAGCCTATAACGAGGAGGCGAACCTACCTCGAATCATCCCGGCAGTGAGCGAAGTGGCAGCTAGGCTGGCTGGTGGCGACTACGAAGTCATCGTCGTAGACGATGGCAGTCGAGACAGGACGGCAGAAGTAACCGAGAAGCTGGCGCGTACTAACCCCGCTATCAAGCTGGTGCGGCACGAAGTGAATCGCGGTTATGGTGGCGCCCTTTGGACCGGCTTTACCACTGCGTGCAAGGACCTCGTCTTCTTCACCGACTCGGACAACCAGTTCGACGTCACCGAGATGGAGAAGCTGATGGCGCTCATCGATCAAGCCGATATGGTCATCGGTTATCGGGCGCCAAGGCGCGATCCAGCGATGCGAAGGCTGAATGCCTGGGGTTGGAATCAGCTTGTCAATCTTCTTTTCGGGTACGCGGCCAGAGATATCGACTGCGCTTTCAAGCTCTTCTGGCGGCGAGTACTGGATACGGTCCAGGTGGAATCGCGAGGCGCCACCTTCAGCGCCGAGCTCTTGGTGCGGGCGCGGCGTGCCGGCTTCACTATCAAAGAAGTGCCAGTGAAGCACCGGCCACGGACGGCCGGGCACCAGACCGGGGCACGCCTGAGCGTCATTCTGCGTGCCTTCCGTGAACTGCTAGCCTTTCGGCGACGCCTGGCCGAATCTGGCCAGCGACTGAAGGCGAGTTGATTCAACCGCGCCCGATCGACCTCGCAAAGTCAGAGTGACGGTGAGTTCGAGTGAAGACAGCTCTGGCGGAGTCACTGCCAGCTTCGACGGCGCTAGACAAGGCGGTCAACAGCGCGGTGCCTGTCGGCCCCGGACTGCGCGTGCTCAAGATTGCCCCCACCTCGTTCTTCGCCGACTACGGCTGCCACGTGCGCATCCTGGAGGAAACGCTGGCTCTGCAGCGGATGGGCCAGCAGGTGCGGATTTGCACCTATCCCACTGGACGGGACCTACACGGGCTCGACATTCGTCGGGCGCCGGGCATTCCTGGTTTGAACAGCGTTCGCATCGGCACGTCTCGACGCAAGCCTTATCTCGACATACTTCTAACGTGCCGAGCTTTGGCAGAAGCGGCGCGCTTCCGGCCTGATCTCGTACACGCCCATCTGCACGACGGAGCGCTGATCGGCTACGTGGTCAGTCGGGCTTGTGGCATTCCCCTGGTGTTCGATTTCCAGGGCAGCATGACAAGCGAGATGATAGACCACGGCTTTCTCAGCCGCGAAAGCCGCGTGTACGGTCCGCTGCGATGGCTTGAACGCAAGATCGACCACATTTCGGATGCAATAATGACCAGTTCTACGCACGCAGCTGAGCTGGTGATCAATGAGTTCGGATGTTCTTCCGCTAAGGTGCATTCTGTGCCCGATGGTGTGAACACAGATACCTTCCGCCCCCGCTGGGAGGTGGACCCAGCGGTGATTCGCATGCTAAGGGCCAAGCTCGGCATCCCCGAGGGACGCAGGGTGGTGGTTTATCTGGGGCTGCTGGCGGAGTATCAGGGAGCCAGCCATCTGCTGCGGGCGGCGGCGAAGCTGCTCCAGCGTCAGCCGAACGTCCATTTCCTGGTGATGGGTTATCCGGGCCAGGAGCGTTATCGAGCAGCGGCGGCGCATCTGGGCATCCTGGACCACGTCACATTCACGGGAGCCCTTCCCTATGAACTGGCGCCCATATACCTGCCCCTGGGAGACGTGGCCATCTCCCCCAAGATGTCGGCTACCGAGGGGAATGGCAAGCTTCTCAATTATATGGCAGTGGGCTTGCCCACCGTGGCCTTCGACACCCCTGTGAATCGCGAGCTTCTGGGAGAAGCGGGGGCCTATGCCCCCCTAGGAGACACGGAGGCCCTCAGCGAACGACTGGAGGAACTGCTGACGAACGAAGACAGAGCGCAAGGGATCGGCCGCGCGCTGCGAGTGCGGGCAGTGGAGAGATACTCGTGGGATCGGGGCTGTCTCCGAGTGCTGGAAGTCTATCGACAGGTGATCGGAGCACGATGAGGCGACTCTGGACACCGTGGAGGTTGGAATTCGTGACTGGCCCTCGCGCGGCTGGCTGCATATTCTGCGAAAAGGTCCAGCAGAACACTGACCGCAAGAACTTCATCCTCTATCGAGGGGCAGAAGCTTTCGTTATCCTCAATCTCTACCCCTACAACAATGGCCATCTGATGGTCGTGCCCTATGCTCACGTGGGCGACTTGGAGAAGGTGGAAGACACCTGTCTAGCAGAAATGATGCGCCTGGCCAAGCGCAGTGTTGCCACATTGCGTAAGGTTATGAATCCCAACGGCTTCAATTTGGGCTTCAACCTCGGCAAGGCCGCTGGCGCGGGCATCCACGAGCACCTCCATCTGCATATCGTGCCTCGCTGGGAGGGCGACACCAACTTCATGCCGGTTCTGTGCGAGACGCGCATCATCCCGGAGCTACTGGAGACGACTTACGACAAGCTCCTGGCAGCCGGTATCGCGGACGATGATGAAAAGCTGACTGATCAGTGAAGCGATGTGCGTCTGGATGCACACGCACTCCTCATTGCCCATGACTCGTCACTTGTCACCGTTGGCCCCCTATCACGGTGCCTACTAGCAGCGCTCCTTCTCGTTTGGCCAGGCGCCGGTCTCGTTGTTGCCGAGGAGACATCCGGTGGCTATAATCCGCGTGCCACCGAAGATGGCGGCAAAGCCGTTGCCAGCCTATCTGGCCGACCAGGTGAACCGGCGGCAGGGTACACGAGCGCAGCCGTGCCTTCACGCGGGACTGAACGGGAAGGACGCTGGTTGACCTCGCAAGCGGAGCAGGAGGGCGTGTATTGAGCAAATCCCGACCCATCTCGCTATCTATCGCCGTGGCGCTGACAGCCTTTTCAGTCTACTTTGCCAGCTTCAGCGGCACTTTCCATTCTTCAGCTGACGAATGGCTGATGTTCGCCACTACCGAGAGCTTGGCCAAGCGGGGAGAACTCAACATCGATCAGCTTTTCTGGGTAGGTGAGTATGGCGGACTGGCGCGCTTCGGCCTGGACGGGAATCTATACAACAAGTTCACCAACTTCTCCACCGGGCAAATGTTGGCCGGCCTGCCATTGTACGAGGCGACCCGGCTTTTGCCCGGCGCCGGCCTAGCGCAAGGGACGCTGCTCACCAACTCTGTTGTCGTCTCTGCCTTGTTGGCGCTCCTGGTACTGACGCTAGCGGAACTGGGCTACAGCGATAAGGCGGCAGTGGCGACTGCGCTGGCGTTCGGTTTCGCCAGCCTGCTCTGGCCCTACGCCGAGACCTACTTCGGGGAACCATTGCTCGGACTGAGCTTCCTGGCCGTGGTCTACTGTCTGGTCCGCGAACGCAACCGGCTGGCAAGCGGAAGCAACCTCGGCGCTGGTTGGCGCCGAGAGGCGTGGGTATCGGCCGCTGCCCTGGCTATCGCCGCGGCCGCCCTGACCAAGCAAGTCGGCGCTATTGTGGCGCCCTTCGCTGCTGGCTATCTACTCTATCTGAGGCGCGGCGATTCGCTGTGGACACGCCTTCTGCTCCTGGTTCGCCTCGCCTTGCCGACAGCAGCGGTGATCGCCTCCCTCTCCGTTCTTAGCTCGGCGCATTTCGGTTTGGGGCAGGGATTGTTGCACGACAATGCCTTCACCACCCCGATCTGGTGGGGACTGTATGGGCTGTTGTTGAGTCCCGGGCGCTCAGTATTCCTGTACTCTCCCGTCGTGCTGCTCGGAGTCATCGGCATCCGCTCCTTGTGGCAGCGCGATCGTGGCATTGCCCTCTTCCTGAGTAGCTTCGTAGCTGCGTACTTCTGTCTATTTGCCCAGTGGAATGATTGGCACGGGGGACCGTATGTCTGGGGGCCGCGATTTCTGGTCGCCGTGACCCCGCTGTTCGCCATTCCGGCCGCCTCGTTGTTCGAGGCATCGTGGCCACGTCGATGGCGAAGCATTGCCCTGACCCTGGTGGTTGTCGTCGGCGTGAGCGTGCAGATAGTGGCAGTAGGGAACAACTATCTGCCAGTAATGTTGGAGATTCAGAGCCACTACGCGCCGCCCAGCGCAACTGATATGGTGGCTCGGTTGGAGTCTTTCTCTAATCTGCAGATGGTGCCCATCCTTCTTATGTGGCAGAGTTTCTCATTACAACAGAGCGATGTTGCTTGGCTGGCCGTCGGAGATGCAACGGCCGCCATTCTGTCTTTCGCCTTGGTTCTAGCGAGCTTGATCACGCTCGCCCTGGTCTATCGCCGCCCGCGAGCCTTCAGTAGCAGATTGCTCTTGGCTAGCCTGGCGCTTCTTACCGTGGCCGTGGTAGCGATATCGTTACCGCGGTACGCTGGGCACTCTCACTACGGCCCGCCGGAATACCGTATGGCTCTGGAAGAGTTCGATCGCGACGCCTCACCGGGGGCCGCCCTGATCACGCTGGGCACCGACGCCCAGCGGGCCTTCAACTATCAGCGCGCGCCCAATCGAAGGTACGGCCTGGCGGCCGGGAGCCTTGATCCCTGGGAAGCCGAAGTGGTGAGACTATTGGAACAGGTCATCCGCTCGCACGACTCCGTTTGGTTGCTATCGACCGACGGCCAGGTGGGAGAAGCAGAAGCCTGGCTGCGCGAACGTACGACGCTGGAACGCGAGTCACACTATGGCAACATCCGCCTTGTGCGCCTACGGCCAAACTCGAGCGAATAAGGAATTGGCAGAGGGTTGCTTTGCGTAAAGGAGTGAAGCCTGGGGGCCAGCAGATAGCCGAGCGGCGCTGGCCACCGCTCCTGGTAGTGCTGCTAAGCTTCGGCCTCCGTCTGTATCATCTGCGAACGCAGAGCCTATGGTACGACGAAGCTTTCTCGGTCTGGCTATCGCGGCAGTCGCCGGCGCAGATCGTGGCCAACGTCGAACTGGGCCACACTCCCTTCTACTTTCTGCTGCTTCACGGCTGGATGCTGCTGGCCGGGCAGAGCGAGCAGGCCATACGCTACCTTTCCCTGCTCGCCGGCGTACTGACCGTGCCAGCCGCCTACATCATCGGCAAGAGGCTGTTTGGCCGCGCTGTCGCTCTGGCCACGGCCACACTCGTGGCCACCTCTCCGCTCGCCATCTGGTACTCGCAGGAAACGAGGATGTATTCCGTGGTGATGCTGGTGGCCAGCCTCTCTACTTACTTCATGATTAGGGGGCTGGAAGGAGAGTCACGGTTCTGGTTTGCCTACGCTGCGGCCGCGGCCATCCTGCCCTATGTGCATTTGTACGGGCTCATGGTGGTCTTGGCGCAAGCCCTGTTCGCGGCCGGGTGTCTCGGTCTGGGCACGCTGCGCGGCGAGCCGAGGCGGCGACTTATCCATTGGCTGATGGCGCAGACAGCGGCTGGTTTGTTGTTTCTGCCCTGGGGGCTGTGGCGAGCCAATGCTTTTGAGGGCTACGTGTCAGCAGCAGCTTCTTCGCTCTCGCTTGGCTCTATGTTCTGGCAGACGGTTATCGCTTTCACCTCGTACGAGTCGATAGCCCGCCCTGGCGCAGACCTGACGATCCCCAGCAACTACGACGACTACCGCCTGGCATTGCTCCTCGGAGGCAGTTCTTTGGCTGTGATCGCTCTCGGTCTGCTGAGTTCGCGCGGCCAACGGGCGGGGTCTGCTTCCCTGGGACCTCACGTTCGACCGGTCTTGCTGCTAGCCGTTCTCTTGGCATTGCCTTTCGCATCCGTGTACCTTACATCTCTCGGTCGGCGCGCATACGCTAGCAAGTACCTGATTGGGATCGCTCCGTTTTTCTATCTGCTTCTGGCCTACGCCTGGGACAGCCTGCGCCAGCGCCTACCGTGGAGTGCAGCGCCAGCGGCAGCTCTGGTGATAGGCACCTTTGCCCTCTCGCTCTCCAACTACTACAACCAGCCCCGCTTCTGGCGTGAGGATTACCGCGCCGTTGCCGCCTACGCGGCGGCCCACGCACACCCGCAAGAGGTGTTCGTTTGCGATGCGGGATACTCAGGGATAGCGCTCGACTACTACCGCCCGGGCCAGGAGCCCTGCCAGGCGGTGCCGGCTACCTATCCGCCGGATCGCGCGGCTATCGAGGGGCAGCTGCAGGCCCTAGCACAGCGCTACCGGTTCCTTTGGCTGGTCCTTTGGCAAGACTACTACGCCGACCCTGACAAGGTGGTGCTCAATTGGCTGAACGCTCACGCTTACCGGGTGGAAGACCGAAGCTACCCCGGGGGCTTGCGGCTGAAAGGCTATTATCTGAGTGCGCCAGTGGTCGGAGAGGCGGAGGTTCCGAACCGGCTGGGGACAACGCTAGGGGGGAAGGTGAAGCTGGTAGGGTACGAGTACACGCCCCCGCAGGCCGGTACTGAGGGGCGCGTGAAGCTCTTCTGGCAAGCTCTGACACCGCTACTGGACTATCGGGTCTTCCTTCACGTGATAGACCAGGCCGGGAACATGTGGGCCCAGCACGACGGGCCGCCAGCAGCGGGCGCTTATCCGACCACACTCTGGCCTCCCGGTCGGATCATCGTGGACGAGCACCCCTTGAATCTCCCCGCACTCATCCCGCCAGTCAGCTATCGTCTCGAAGTGGGCATGTACGAGTCGGGCAGTATGCGGCGGCTAGGCAAAGAGGGCGATGATCTGGCGGTGATACCCGGCTTCGCGGTCGCACGCGGCCACAGCCAGGCCCCCCCGGTCGAGACCCCGCTCAGTGCCGTTTTCGAAAGCAGGGTGGCTTTGCTTGGGTATGATTATGGGGGCGCCAAGGAAGGCGATAGCCTTCACTTCACCCTCTACTGGAAATCTCTGGGCCGAATAGACACCGATTACACGGTCTTCGTGCACCTTCTGGACAAAGAGGGCAACCTGAGGGCCCAGGGAGACTATCCACCGGTGCACGGCATCTTTCCCACCAGCCAGTGGCAACCCGGCGACGTAGTACGAGACGAGCGCGTCGTCGCTCTGCCTCCCGATCTGCCGCCGGGGGACTACAGCCTAATCATCGGCCTGTACGATCCTGGCAACGGGCAGCGGCTGCGCGTGGAGACCTGCTGCTCGGAGGCCACCGGGCAAGACAAGCTCGAACTATTGGTGGTTCCACTGAAGTAGAGGAAGGTCTGTGAGAGCCAGAAATGGACAGTGGCTTGAGTGGCTTCCCATCGCGGGCATAGTCGTCGTCTTCATACTGGCGACCATCGGAGTCAGCTTGTATGCTCCAGCCTATGAAGCACCGGATGAAGTGGCTCACTTCGGCTATGTAAGGCACTTGGTGTCGAAGCGTACTATCCCCCGGTTTGGCGAAGGATCGACCGCTTCGCACGAGGCTGGGCAGGCGCCGCTGTATTATCTGGTCGGAGCAATGGCCAGCCTAGCGGCAGGGGATTGGACGGCGCGCCCATCGGTCCTGCCAGTGTACGACGAGCACAACCCAAACGTCTCGTTCGATTTCCAGTATCGAGAGCCGCCAGCGCTTGAAAACCGGAACTTCTTTGCCCACGACTACGCCGATCGCCTCCAACTCTATGCCGACGAGCTGGCGTTGCACCTGGCACGGCTGGTGGGCGCTGGCTTCGGTGCCCTGGCCATTCTTATGACTTTCCTGACTGCGCGTGAGTTGTACCCCAACCGGCCAGCCATCGCCTACATGGCTGTGTTGCTGCTGGCTCTGAACCCACAGTTCATCTTCATCTGCGCCGTGGTCAACAACGATAGCGCGGTGGCAGGCACGGCGAGCTTGGCTCTGTTCGTACTGGCACGCATAATCGGGCGAGGGCTAAGCTACCGGAGAGCATTGATGCTCGGTGGCTCCCTCGGCCTGGCGCTGCTGGCCAAGCTGAACTTGCTGGCGCTGGGGCCGGTGGCCGTCTTGGGGCTGTTGATCGCCCTGCGTCGAACCGGGCAGGAGTCACCCTCGCTTCTGCGGGCGGGCGTGACACAGGTTGGGCTGGCTGGCCTCGTAACAGCGCTAGTAGCGGGATGGTGGTATCTGCTTAACTGGCTGCGCTACGGCGATCCTATAGCCTGGCAGCCGATGATGGCGGCGCAAGGGCTGATGACCCGCAGCGAACCCATTTCAGTTCCGGAGGCGGCTGCCAACCTGCTCCGAGCTCGCGACTCGTACTGGGCCCTCTTCGGCTGGACGAACGTCCTGGCCCCGCCGGCACTATACGTCTTCACTGATGCGCTTGTCGCGGCTTCCCTGCTGGCAGCCGGTCTGAACTGGGGACGCCGGGTGGCGCGCCGACCGGCACCAGAGCGAAGTCACGACCCTAGCAGCGACAAGCGAACCGAGAGCCGGCAAGCGACCCTGTTCCTGCTGTTGCTGTGGACCCTGATCGCCATCGCTTCCCTGGTGCGCTGGATTCAGCTCAACGCCGCCGCCGCACAGGGGCGCCTCCTCTTCCCGGCAGCCAGCGCGATCGCCGTACTGTTGGCAGCTGGGCTGGCCTCACCTCTGCCGCGCCGGGCTGATAGGGCACTGGCCGGCACTATCGGCTTGGGAATGGCAACCTTTTCGGCAGTGGCCCTGCTGGAGAGCTTCGTCCCAGCCTACCAGACGCCGAACTGGATCCTAGTGAGTGCGGAACCGGGCATAGTCCTGCGCACGCAGCCGATCTGGCTGCCGATTAGCTGGGGCTCCGATCTTCGGCTGGACAGGGCGGAGCTAAGGTACAAGCCGGGCGGCGGCTCCAACAGCGGGGCACGCTTCGAGGGCTCGCTCCAGTGGCAGAATCTCTCTGCAGCGGCAATGAGGGTGCAGAGCACCCTCCGGCTGCTCGATGTGCAGAAAGCAGTGCGAGCTGAGGCAACGGCTTCTGTCAGCTTCGATGGCGCTGCGCACAGCGTCCAGCAGCCGATATCGATGAGGTTGCCGGAGGCTCTGCCGCCAGGGAGATACCGCCTCGAGCTTTCGGTCAAGGACGGCGCTGGCACCCCGTTGCTGGCCCGTTGGCCGCAGATCAACGACCCCGGGCCCCAGCCCGTGGTAGCCTGGTTTGAGGACGTTTTCCTGCCCTGCAACTGCCTGCCTGCCGGCACAGCTATCAACCCGGT
>Ga0123519_10007062_pt1 | contig 17502 bp, 12 predicted proteins | sample YelNatPaOPRAMG02_FD_87396 | JGI IMG/M metagenome (GOLD analysis project Ga0123519, IMG submission 87396) | Hot spring microbial communities from Yellowstone National Park - Yellowstone National Park OP-RAMG-02 (version 2) | ecosystem: Environmental > Aquatic > Thermal springs > Hot (42-90C) ... | reverse complement strand
GGTGGTGTATCTGTAGGACGTAATGTATGGACATATAAAAATCCAGCAGCCATTACTCGTGCTATTTGTAAAATTGTACACGAAAACGCATCAATTGAAGAAGCATTAAAAGAAATTAAATAAAATTTCATTTATTTCAACTTTTTTTTTGCTTTTAAGTGTTCTTCTAATGTAGTTGAAAATTCATGTGTTCCATCTTTTTTTGATACAAAATATAAATAATTTGTATCAGGAGAATTTAATACTGCAAGAATAGACTTTAAACCAGGATTACATATAGGAGTGGGTGGTAAGCCATAATGAATATATGTATTAAAAACCGAATTTATTTTTAAATCAGTATCTGTTAGATGAGTTTTATTTATCCCTATATTGTTAAGAGCATATAAAACTGAAGCACACGATTCAAGTTTCATATGAAGTTTTAACCTTTTTAAAAAAATTCCAGCAATTATTTCTCTCTCAGAATCCAATTTTGCTTCTTTTTCTACAAGAGATGCTATTTTAATTAAATCATAAAAATTTATTTTCTTTTGTTTCGCTAAATTATAAATATTATTTTTTTCAATTATTTCATTAAATCTCTTTATCATTAATGATAATATATCCTCTTCACTAATACCTTTTTTTAAGTAATAAGTATCTGGGAATAAAAATCCTTCTAATGATTTGGCTTTTATTTTAAATCTCTCAATAGTATCTTTATTATAAGTTAATTCAATAAATCTTCCTTTATCTATCAATTTATTTGTATCAAGTAATTCAGCAATCTGTCTTAAAGTAAAACCTTCTGGTATGGTAATTTTATACAATTTTACCTTGCCAATTTTAAGAATTCCAACTATCCTCCATAAATTCATATTGGTATTTAACTCGTATTCCCCCGCCTTTAAACTACCCCCACGAATATAACATATTATTTTAAAAAATAATGTGGATTTAATTAATTTTTCATTCTTAAGCAATACTGCAATATCACTTGTTGACATACCTTTATTAATATCTATAACTTTAGAAGAACTACTAAAAAAACTAATGGGGAGGAAAATAATATAAAAAGATACAATTATAAGAATAATTAATATAATAATTATTATTTGGAAAAGTTTATTTATTTGCATCTAAATAATTTTGCAGGATAATTTGAGCAGACATTTTATCTATAATTTTTTTTCTATTTTTTCGTTTTACATTTGCCTCTAATAGAAAATCTTCAGCTGATACTGTAGTAAATCTTTCATCCCATGTAACAACAGGGATATTTACTTCTTTTTTCAATTTTTCAATCCAATTTAAAACTTGTTTTGCTTTAAAAGAAACCTCACCTTTTAGATTAATAGGTATACCAACCACAATTTTCTCTATATTGCCATATTCATCTAAAACCTTTTTAATTTCACTAATAGAATTAGTTGTCTCTACTACCTTTAAAGAATGAGATAAAAGTTTAAGTTCATCAGTTATTGCAAGTCCAACTCTTTTCTCACCATAATCAACTCCGAGTATTCTCATAACCTACCTGATTTAATAATTGCTATTATTAACCATAAACCAAGGAATGCTGCTATAAGATATCCTATCATACCATAAGCAGGTAGTCCAAAAATTTTAGGACCAAAACTACTATAAGTAATTATAGATGAGCCTATTATTAAAGCACCTATAATAAAACTAAAGGCAAGTCTATTTGTTGCTTTATCTATTTCTGAAATCAAAGGTTCTAAACCAACATGTTCAAACTCTATTTTTAAATTTCCTTTTTTAATTTTTTTAAATATATTTGATAATTCTTTGGGTAAATCTCTTAAAAAACTATATAACAACAAAATATTTCTCTCTACTTCTTTTAAAACCACTTTAACTTGTAAATTTCTTTCAATAAATTTTCTTGCAAAAGGTTCTCCTGCAGATACAAAATTAAATTCAGGATTCAAATCTCTAACTAATCTTTCAATAGTAAGTAAAGTTTTACTAAGTAGCACTAACTCTCTTGGAAATCTGAAATTGTATCTTCGAGCAAGTTCGGATAATTCCCTTATGACATTACCAATATCTATTTTCTGTAAAGGAAAACTTCTATATCTATTTAAAAGTTCTATAGCTTCTTTTTCATATTCTGCATTCTCCTCATATTCTGCAATAATTCCAAGATAACCATACTTTTCTAAATCTAAATCCTTCTCAACAAGAGATAGAAACAAATATGCAAGTTTTTTTAAGATTTCATTATCAAGATACCCTACCATTCCAAAATCGATAAATCCTATTTTATTTTCTTTCAAAACAAGTATATTACCTGGATGAGGGTCAGCATGGAAAAATCCACTTTCAAAAACCATAGTATAATATGCATCAATTAAAGCCAAAGCAACTAAAATTTTTTCTGATTTTTTTAACCTATCATAAGATGTAATTTTAAATCCATCAAGATACTCCATCACTAATACTCTCTTTGAAGAATATTCATAGTAAACTTTTGGAATATAAACTTTTTCACTTTTTTTAAATATCTCCTTGAATCTATTAGCATTACTTATTTCATAAGTAAAGTCTAACTCTTTATGAATTGCCTTTGCAAATTCCTCAACTATACCTAATGGATTATATACTTTAATTTCGGGAAAGTAACTTTCAATAAGATGGGCTAAATAATATAAAATATCAATATCCTCTTTTATCTCTTCTTCTATATGTGGTCTCTGAACTTTTACTATAACCTTTTGTTTTAAAACCTTTAAAGTTGCAAAATGAACCTGCGCAATAGAAGCAGAAGCATATGGAACTTCATCAAAAGATGAAAATATCTCTTCCAATTTACATTTATATTCTTTTTCTATAATACTCTTTACATCCTTGTAAGGAAATGGTTTAACTTCATCTTGAAGTTTAGAAAGTTCAGCAGTTATACTTTCAGGAAAAATATCTGTTCTTAAACTTAAAATCTGACCAAATTTAATAAAGGTTGGCCCAAGTTCTTCAAATATTAATCTTAATTTTTCTCCTATATCAAATTTTTCTTCTCTATGTTCTCTTAACTTTATTCTTTTTCTAAAAGGAATAAGATATGTTAAATTTATTTTATATACTAAATACTCAAATCCATACTTTACTAATACATTTATTATTTCTCGTAATCTCTTTAAATTCCTATATGTTTTGGTTATTTTAATTATATCCATTCAGTATCTCTAATAACAAGTTCCCTTTCTGCCTTATCAATTTCATAACATCTTCACTAGAAATATATTATTTATACTTAGCTTTTTTATTTAATTCTTTCTCTAACTTATTAAGCCCCTCTATAGCTTTTATACTTGCCTTTTCTACTATCTTTTTAGTCTCTGCTACTAATTTTTTTGTAAGTTCTTTATTTTCTTTTTTAGCCTTTTTAACAACCTCCTTAATTACTCTTCTTGCCTCTTTTTCGGAAATTGCTCCTTTCTTCACAAGTTCTTTAAGCAATTTTTTCCCTACTTCCTCTGTTAAAGCAACTGCCCCTAAGCTTGCCAAAAATGCCTTTCTTAATATATTATCCATATACCCTCCTTGTATAAACAATATTTATCCTACTTTTATAATATCAAGACTCATATTTAAACTCTTAACTGAATGTGTTAAAGCTCCAATTGATATATAATCTATCTTTAACTTAGAAATTTCTGTTATATTATTTAAATTTACACCTCCAGAAACTTCTATCTTATACTTACCATTTATTAACTTTATTGCTTTTTTCAATTTAAGAATATTCATATTATCAAGCATTATAATATCAAAATCTGATTTTAAAAACTCCTTAACTTCTTTTAAACTCTGTGCCTCTACTTCTATCTTCATATTAGGATATTTCTCTCTAATTTTCTTTATTACAGAAACAATACTACCTGCTATTTTAATATGATTATCTTTTATCAATATTCCATCAAAAAGTCCAAATCTATGATTAAAACCACCTCCCATCCTAACAGCATATTTTTCCAAAATACGTAAATTTGGTGTCGTTTTCCTTGTATCAAGAATTTTAATATTAGTATTTTTAACCTTTCTCACAAATTTGTCTGTTAAGGTTGCTATACCAGAAAGTCTTTGCAAAAAGTTTAAAGCAACTCTTTCTGAAGATAATATGCTTCTAGCATTACCATATATCTCTGCTAAAATTTGACCTTTTCTTATGTAACTTCCATCTCTTGTTTTTAATTTAAATTTTACATTTTTATCTCTTGTCTTGAAAACTTGTTTTGCAATATTTAATCCTGCAAGTTTACCATTTTCTCTTGCAACAATAACTGCTTTAATATTCAACCTATCAGGAACAACTGCTAAAGAGGTTATATCTCCTTTACCAATATCTTCCTTTAATGCATTATATATTATTTGTTTTATATCCATTTATAATATTCTCTATCCTCCTCAAATTTTCAACTAATTTTTCTTTTTTTTCAATAAATTCTGTTTGTTTTAATTTTTGATTTGCTATAACTTGTGCTGGCGCTTTTTGTAAAAACTCCTCATTTGCAAGTTTTTTCTTTATATTCATTAATTCTTTGGTAATTTCTTCTATTTCTTTATTTAACCTTTCTCTCTCCTTCTGTAAATCAATAGCTTCTTTTAATAAAACAAAAATTTCTAATTTAGGTAATACCGTAGTTATACATATCTTTGGTTTTTCTAACTTAGCACCCACTTTCAATACTGATACCTTTGCTAAATCAATAATATAACTAGAGTTATTCTCAATAGTCTTTAATATTGAATTCTCCTCACTCCTTATGTATACATCAACTTTAGAAGAAGGATTAACTTTCACTTCATTTCTAACATTTCTTATAGAAGTTATGATATTTTTAATCAAATTCATATCTTCCTCTACACTCTCATTTATCTCACCCTTATTGTAAATTGGCCAAGGTGCTGTCATAATACTATCTCCTTCATGAGGAAGATTTTGCCATATTTCTTCGGTGATAAATGGCATAAAAGGATGCAATAATCTTAAAGTTCGTTCTAATATATCACATAAGATATATTGAACTGTTTCCCTTGAAGAATGTAAATTATCTGAAGGTAAATTCTCTATAGTATTCTTATTTAACCTCGGTTTTGAAATTTCTATATACCAATCACAAAACTCATGCCATAAAAATTCATAAATCTCAGAAGCTGCTTTATCAAAATTATAAGTATTTAAAGAATTAGTAACGGTAATTATTAATTTATTAAATCTACTTATTATCCACCTATCAGCAAGTGTTAACCTTAACTTTTCTATTTTTATGTTCCTCTTATCAAATCCCTCTAAATTCATTAAAACAAATCTTGAAGCATTCCATATTTTATTTGCAAAATTCCTATAGCCTTCAACTCTATCTTCAGAAATATAAATATCTCTTCCCTGTGCAGCAAGAATCCCTAAAGTAAATCTTAATGCATCTGTTCCATATTTTTCTATAATAGTAAGAGGATCCAATACATTTCCTCTTGATTTACTCATCTTTTTTCCTTCCATATCTCTAATTAAAGCATGAATATAAACTTCTTTAAATGGTACTTCTTTCTTAAACTTAAGTCCCATCATTATCATTCTTGCAACCCAGAAAAATATTATATCAAAGGCTGTTGAAAGAACAGAAGTAGGATAAAATACTTTTAAATCAACTGTATCAGACGGCCAACCAAGGGTTGAAAACGGCCATAAAGAAGAAGAGAACCACGTATCTAATACATCTGGATCCTGTTTTAATTTATCATTACCACATTTAATACATCTTTCTGGTTTTTCAACTGCAACATTAACCTCATTACAGCTACTACAATACCAAACTGGTAATCTATGTCCCCACCATAACTGTCTTGATATACACCAATCTTTAATATTTTCCATCCAATTGTAATAAATACATGTCCAAGACTCTGGTATAAATTTTATCTTTCCTTCTTTTACAACCTTTATAGCAGGTTCTGCAAGTGGCTTTGTTCGAATAAACCATTGGAGTGAAAGAGTTGGTTCAATAACAGTATTACACCTATAACAATGTCCTACTGAATGAGTATAATCCTCTATCTTTACTATTAAACCTAACTTCTCCAATTCTTTTATTATCTCTTTTCTTGCAATGTATCTATCCTTGCCTTTATACTTTCCTGCATTCTCATTCATTGTTGCATCAGAGTTCATTATAATTATAGAAGGTAAGTTATACTTTCTTCCTATTTCAAAATCATCTGCATCATGTGCAGGTGTAACTTTTACTGCTCCAGTACCCATGTTCATATCTATCTTATCATCTGCAATGACAGGAATTTCCCTATTCATTATAGGGAGTATTAATGTTTTACCTATAAACCTTTCCCATCTTTTATCTTTTGGATTAACAGCAACAGCAGTATCTCCTAACATTGTTTCAGGACGAGTTGTAGCAACTGTTACATACTCATTTTCATCTTTAACTGGATATTTAATAAAATAAAAATTTCCTTTAATTTCTTTATGTTCAACTTCTATATCAGAAAGTGCTGTTTGGCATCGTGGACACCAGTTAATTATGTAATTATCTCTATAAATTAAACCTTCTTTATAGAGTCTAACAAATACTTCCTTAACAGCATTAGATAAACCTTCGTCCATTGTAAATCTAGTTCTGCTCCAATCACACGAACACCCTAACCTTTGAAGTTGATTTATAATAGTACTCCCATATTTTTCTTTCCACTCCCATACTCTTTTTACAAACTTCTCTCTTCCAAGTTCATAGCGGGTTTTACCTTCTTTGGCTAATTCTTTCTCTACAACATTTTGCGTAGCAATTCCCGCATGGTCTGTTCCTGGAATCCATAAAACATTAAATCCTTGCATTCTTTTAAAACGACAAATTATATCTTGAATAGTATTATTTAACGCATGTCCTATATGAAGAGCACCAGTAATATTTGGTGGAGGAATCACCATAGAAAATGGAGGTTTCTTTGAATTAGGGTCAGCATAAAAATAATTTTTAGAAAGCCAAAATTTATACCATTTTTCTTCTACCTTTTGAGGTTCATATTTTTTAGAAATTTCTTTTTTCATTCTTCTTCCTTTTTCTTTTCCCTCTTTTCTTTTTCTAGTTCACTTCCTCTCCACAGAGGTTTCTTGTGAAAATTTAAATTTAAAATCTATTTTTTTTATTTCTTGATTGTCCTTAAAAAGTCTAACATAGGGAATTATTAAAGTTATATTAGAGGATTCTCTACCTATTGGTTCAAATACTAAAAAACCTTTACTAATGACATTTGGAAATATATCTCCGCCTTTAAATAAAGTTTTTCCTGTAATATTTCTTTTATAGTAATCATCCGTATAAACAACATTAGGAGAATACTCATTAAATACAGGAGAATAAGAATAATACTGAGTAGTTGTCGCTGGATATAAACTTTCAAAATATGCTAAAGAAAGTGCATTATATTGATTTCCTAACCCATCCAATAAAACACATTTAGAAGTATCTATCTCTATTTTATCATCTCTATTATTTTCTATAGTAACCTCAAATACTGTAAAAAGAATTTTATTCTCAGTAAGATAAGGATTTCTATTTATAAAAGGAGTAATTTTCTCTAAACTATCTCTATCCTGATATACTACTGTAACTTTTACATCATCTTTACTGATAGAAATCGTATTTTCCTTAGTTGATATAACATTTTCTTCATTATGTATTATAGGGATCATCTTAACAACAACTTTGTATGTAGGTGCACATCCAATTATTAAAATTAAAATTGGGAGAAAAATTATCTTCTTTATCATCTTTTCCTTTATATTTTTCTATTTACTTTATTTACTTTATTTATTGCTTTCTTTAAGTAGTTTATACTCTAAACTATCTACAAGTGCATACCAACTTGCTTCTATAATATTTTCCGAAACACCTACTGTATTCCACACCTCTTTACCATCAGTAGACTCTATTATAACACGAGTCTTTGCACGAGTTGCTGACTCAGGATCTAAAATCCTAACTTTAAAATCACGTAAATGAACCTGTTTTACTACAGGATAAAACTCCTCTAACGCTTTTCTTAAAGCATTATTTAAGGCATCTACAGGACCATTTCCTTCTGCTGCAGTATGTTCAAAAACTCCTTTTACTTTTATCTTTATAGTTGCTTCAGAAACCAATTTACCATCACGATTCTCCACTATAACACGAAAACCTTCTAAATCAAAGAAAGGTTTATATGTCTTCATAGTCTTTTTCATTAATAACTCAAAAGATGCTTCTGCATTCTCAAAACTATAACCTTGATATTCTAACTCTTTTATTTTCTTTAAAACCTCTTTTGTTGCAGGATTTTCCTTTTTTAATTCAATATCAAACTCCATTGCCTTTTGTAAAATATTACTTATACCAGAGAGTTCTGATATTAAAATTCTTCTCTTATTTCCTACTTCAGCAGGACTTATGTGTTCATAAGTTTTAGAATTTTTCTTAATAGCATCCACATGAACTCCACCTTTATGTGCAAATGCAGAATACCCAACAAAAGGCATATTATCTTGTGGTTTTAAATTTGCAATTTCAGTAACATAAATAGATAAAGAAGTCATCTCCTTAAGTTTATCTTGTGGTAAACATGAATATCCCATTTTCAATTGTAAATTTGGAATTATTGAACAAAGATTAGCATTACCACATCTTTCACCATAACCATTTATTGTTCCCTGAACCATAGAAACCCCACATTGAACAGCAATAAGAGTATTTGCAACTGCTACATCAGAATCATTGTGAGTATGAATTCCTAATGGTAAATTTATATATTTCTTTACCTCTTCAATAATATTTTTCATCTCAAAAGGCAATGTACCACCATTTGTATCACAAAGAACAATATAATCTGCTCCAGCTTCTTCTGCTACCTTTAGCGTCTTTATTGCATACTCTTTATTTGCTCGAAATCCATCAAAGAAATGTTCTGCATCGTAAAATACTTTAATGCCATGATCTTTTATAAATCTAATAGAATCTTTAATTAAATTTAAATTTTCATTTAAAGTTGTTTTTAATACTTCATATACATGCAAATCCCAACTCTTTCCAAAAATAGTAACAATACTAGTTCCTGACTTAATCAATTCTTTTAAATTCTCATCATCTTTAGCCAAATTTTTAACTTTTCTTGTACTACCAAATGCAACGATTTTTGCATTCTTAAGTCTTACTGATTTAATCTCTTTAAAAAATTCTACATCCTTAGGATTCGAACCTGGCCATCCACCCTCTATGTAATGAATGCCCACTTCATCTAATTTCTTTGCTATTTTTATCTTATCCTCTAAAGAAAAAGCTATCCTTTCTCCTTGCATCCCATCTCTTAAAGTAGTATCGTATATTTTTATTTCTTTCATCTTACTCTCCTAATTAAATTTTATCTAATTTAAATTTTTCATGTAATACTCTTACAGCATTCTCAACATCTTTCTTATCAATTACACAAGAAATTTTAATCTCTGAAGTACTTATCATTTCTATATTTATATTAGCACTTGCCAAAGCTTCAAACATCATTGCAGCAACTCCTGAATGAGTCTTCATACCAATCCCCACTACAGATACTTTTGCAATATTCTCATCTGTTATAACATCTTTAATTCCTACTTTTTCTCTTATTCTCTCTATTGCATCTAATGCTTTTTTTAACTCATCCTTTACAACAGTGAATGAAATATTTGTTATTCCTTCCTCACTAACATCCTGAACTATCATATCAACATTCACATTTTCATCAGCAATGCTTCTAAAGACAGTTGCTGCAATACCTGGTTTATCAGGTACACCAAGAACAGTTATCTTTGCTTCATCCTTGTTATAAGTAACACCGCTTACAAATAATTTTTCCATCTCCTTAGCCTCCTTAGTAATTAAGGTTCCTAAACTATTATTAAAACTTGAACGAACCCTTATTGGAACATTATACTTCTGGGCATACTCTATACACCTTGCATTTACTACCTGGGCACCTGCACTCGCCATTTCCAACATTTCCTCGTAAGATATCTTTTCTATAAGTCTTGCTTTAGGAACTATCTTAGGATTTGCTGTAAATATTCCATCAACATCTTTATATAACTCACATATTTCACTATTTAAAACATGTGCTAAAGCAACAGCAGTTAGGTCAGAACCTCCTCTTCCTAAAGTAGTTATCTCTTCTTCTTCATTTACTCCTTGAAAACCTGCTACAATCACTATTTTATCTAAATCTAACGCTTTTTTTATCTTCTCATCCCCTACCTTTACAATTCTTGCTTTACCATGAACATCATCTGTTATTATACCAACCTGTAATCCTGTAAATGATATAGCATCATAACCTAACGATTTTATAGCAATTGCAAGCAATGCTATTGATTTTTGTTCTCCTGTTGAAAGCAAAACATCCATTTCCCTCTCATCAGGTGAATCTGTAATTTCTTTAGCAAGTGAAATTAAATCATCAGTCTCATCACCAGGAGCAGAAACAACAACTACTACTTTGTTGCCTTCTTCTTTTGCTTTAATAATTTTCTTTGCAACATTTTTAATTAACTCTGGAGTAGCAACTGAACTTCCTCCATATTTCTGAACTATAATTCCCATTTAATCTTTCTCCTCCTTAAATAACTTTTCTATTAATTTATAACCTGCATTAATTTTTTCTCCCTTTTCTGCTGAAATCTCATCAAATGAATCTAACCCTTCTACTATTTTATCTGATGAATAAATAAACCATGGTACATAATCTCCTGTATGTGTTCTATTAGCAATTGGAGTAGGATGATCAGGACAAAACATGATTCTATAATCATCATCCATCTCCTCTAAACCTTTTATTAATGTACCCACAATCTTTTCATCTATATCCTCAATTGCTTTTATTTTACCCTTAATATCTCCATCATGTCCTGTTTCATCAGTAGCTTCAATATGAATCAAACAAAAATCTCCCTTACCCTGTCTTAAATATTTTAAAGCATACTCTGCTTTACCTGAATAATTTGTGTCTATATATCCAGTTATTCCTGGTACATTTATTATATCTAAATTTAAACATTTCGCAATTCCCTTTACAAGGTCAACTGCTGAAATTACTCCTCCTTTCACATTAAATCTCTCACTAAATGAAGGCATCTTGTATCCCCTACCTGCACCCCATAACCAAATCATATTTGCAGGATTCTTACCTTCTGCTCTTCTATAACGGTTAATCTCATGACCTTCTAATAGTAAATTTGAATCTTCTATTAACCTTATAAGAATTTTCTCTCCTTTCCCTTTTGGAAAGAACTTTGTTATATCCTCGCCTATTATATCATGAGGAGGAGTACACTTAATATTATCAGATAATTTAGACGAAACCATAAGATGTCTGTAACTTACACCTGCATAAAATTTTGCAAAATCTTTACCCAATTTTTCATTTAGGACTTTTATTAAAACCTTTGCTTCGTTAGTAGTAATATGCCCTGCACTATAATCCACCATTATATTATTCTTTACTGTTACAAGATTACATCTAAAAGCAACATCTTTCTCATCTAATTTAACTCCTATACTTGCTGCCTCTAAAGGACCTCTTCCTTTATAATAAGTAGCAGGGTCATAGCCTAAAACAGAAAGAATTGCTACATCACTACCTGGTTCAAATCCTATAGGTACATTTTTACTAATACCAAATATAGAATTTTTAGCAAGATAATCAATATTTATTTTTTTTGCAACCTGTAAAGGGGTTTTATCTCCTAGTTCAGATAAAGGCTTATCAGCCACCCCATCAGGAATAATAAGTATATATTTCATTTTTACTTTTTTTATTTTTTTATGGCGTCCCCAACGGGAGTTGAACCCGTGCTACCACCTTGAAAGAGTGGTGACCTAACCGCTAGTCTATGGGGACTATTAGTTTAATAATATAACATTTATTAAAATATTTTGCAAGTTATAAATATGTGCAATGGTAATGACCACTTATTATCTAGTAGGAAAGATTAATCTTATAAAAAGATAATTTTACATAAATCACTCCCTCTTAAATTAATATCTAAAACTACATTTATATATTGCCTCTTTGCTCTTCAAACTCCTTAACCTGATAAACAAATGCTTCTATTCTTGTTTTTATACTTAATAAATTACTTCCATCGTATGCTATATTTAACCAAGGGATATTATTATTATCTTCAATAAATGATTTTGAAATAGAATCAACAACTGTACCTGGCATACATGTAAATGGCATAACACTTATAATACCTGATACTCTTTTATTTACAAAATCCTTCGCCTTACCAACACTTAAAATTGCCTCACCCTGAAATGTTGGATGAATATAATTAGAACCATATTGTACTATCTCTGAAATAGGGGGTTCATGACAATTTCTTAAAAAGTCATCAAACAAGCACGAAATTCTATGTTCGCTTTTCTCTTGAATATATTTAATTATAAAAGATTTAATAAAACTACTATAGTATTTTCTTTGCCAATTTCTCTGTATCTCACAATAATTAACATAAAAAAGCCATTCTGTTTGAGGAGGCATCCAGCATTCAACTCCTAAAGATTCTAATTCTCTTATTAAATTCTCATTTGCAAATCTATTTGATCTTATATATATCTCTCCAACAATTCCTACTATTGGTTTGTTTTCTTTTTTTACTTTAATATCCTTAAACTCTTCTTTTGCCATTTTCATTATTTTTAATAAATCTTCATTATTCTTTATTGCTTTACATAAGGAATCTAAATATTTCTTATAAACTCTATCTGTCTCGCCTGGATTTATTTCATATGGTCTGATCTCTCTTGCACATTTATCCAAAATATCTACAGCAACTATTCCATCAAATGCTTGTTTTACAAATTTATTTCCAATAATTCCAATATCATTATAAAATTTATTTCCCTGATTAGGAGAGTATATTGGCACATCTGAAAATCCCAATCTATCCAAGATAATACGATGCAGATAATTATAAGAACCAAATCTACAAGGTCCACTTGAAGAAGGCATAAAAAATGCACTATAATCTCTTTTAAAATCTTTTGACAAAACCTTTTTAACAATATCTCCTGTGGTTAAAATAGCTGGATAACATTCTCTTCCATTAGTATACTTTCTCCCCAATTCCAACGTAAGTTCATCAGATTCAGGAAGAACCTCTGCATCTACTCCATTGGAATTAAATGCAGCACCTAACACAAATGCGTGGTCACACATATTTGGAATATAAATCTTTCTCTTTGTCTTCTTTTGAATACTTAAAGTTCTAAACCTATCTATTTTCTTTACATATTTAGAATTTTTTAAACTATCAAGAAATGCTTCACACCTTGTTATAATTCCAGCATCAGCAGAATGTTCATCTATCTCTAAAACTAAATAAGGTTTTGTAGATTTTTTATCAAAAAAATGTGTTATAAAAGAATCAGGACCACATCCAAAATTAGTAAGATATACTGCATAAAGTTTTGTATTATTATTTATAAATTCGCATACAGATAATATTTTCTGTCCACTTCTCCAATACATATTTTTCCACTCATTTGAAATATTTATATTATTAAGAGGTAAAAAGTCCATAGGGATTAAAATCTCTCCTAAATTTTTAAACTTCGTTGGTAAATCCAAATTTAAGACTCTATCACAGCCGTTATAAGTTCTACTTACAAGAACTAATCCTCTTTCTGGAAGATTTTTTAAAATCTCTTCTCCCCTTTTTCTCATACTATTATAAAATTCATCTTGAACCATCTTAGCGAAGTTTAATGCTCTTGAAACTTCTTTTTTACTCCTTTTAAACTGTCTTAAAAGTTTATAAAGTGAATCTTCTAAATATTTATCATCAAACCCAAATATAACTGGTAAAGTTAGAACCTTTACATCTTTTAATGCAGACTTTATAATATAAGGTATAGTTTGAGTAAATGGGCAGGAAAATGATTCTGTAAACTCATCTAAATTATTCTGTCTCCAGTTTACAATGCTTGGTAAAAAGACATAATCAACACCTTTTTTTATAAGGTTTAAAACATGACCATGAGTAACCTTTATTGGAAAACAAGTCTCTGATAAAACAGACTCTATACCATCATTTACTATTTCTTTGTTGGTCCTATCTGAAAGAACAACATTAAAATTTAACTCACTAAAAAATGCTTTCCAGAACGGATAAAGTTCAAAAGTTGTTAAAGAGTAAGGTATGCCTATTGTCTTATCCCCTTTTATTTCTTTATTATATGTATTTAACAAAAATTTTTCTCTTTCTGTAAAAAGGTCAGGTAAATTTTTGCCTTTATCACCTCTAGGTATCTCGTACTTTTCACATCTACTTCCATAAAACAATGGTTTATCATCTTTAAATTCAACTTTTTTTATCTCGCATCTATTAGCACAACCATTACATTCAAAGGAATAGATATTATATTCTTTTTTACTCACACTAAAACCTTTAAATTTACTTCTTTCTTTAACTTCTTCTAATGCTATAAGAGAAGCACCAATAGCACCTGTTACATCATGATGAGGTGGAACAGTTATTTTTTTTCCCAATACCTTCTCAAATGCTGCAACAACTGATTTATTTGCAGCAACACCTCCCTGAAAGAAAATGTTATTACCTATTTTTTTACTTCCAACAACTCTATTTAAATAATTATAAACAATAGAATACGCTAAACCAGCAACAATATCTTCTTTAGGTAAGCCCTTGTTTTGATATTTAACTAAATCAGACTGAATAAATGTTGTACACCTCTCTCCCAATTTTACAGGATGAGATGATAAAAATGCATTTTTACTAAACTCTTCTTTAATATTTAAACCAAGTAAACTTGCCTGCTCTTCAAGAAACGAACCAGTTCCTGCTGCACAAACTTTATTCATTTCAAAATCAACAACTCTTCCTTCTGATAAACTAATAAATTTTGAATCTTGACCACCTATTTCAAAAATTGTATCTACAGTAGGGTCAATCTCTACTGCTGCCCTTGCTTGTGCTGTAATTTCGTTTATAACTATATCAGCTCCTATTAAATCACCTATCATATATCTTCCTGAACCAGTTGTTGCTACACCACATACATTAATAAATTCTCCAATTTCCTCCTCAATTTCTTTAATTCCTCTTCGAACTGCTTCAATTGGCCTTCCTGCAGTAGGAAGATATCTTCTTGCAAGCAAATTTTTATCTTTATCAATAGCAACTACATTTGTACTTACAGAACCAACATCAACACCTATATATGCATCTATTTTCTTATTTAGATTACTAATATATTTAATCCTATCTGCATCTACTAAATAATGACATACTGATTTTTCTAAAGTTAAAGGAGATAAAAGCACATGCTTTCCATCAGAAGAAAAATCTTTTAAAATATCAATATCTTTCAAAGAATCTGCTTTTTTAGCACAATTACTAGCCCCAATTGCGCCCATTAAAGCAAAATCAGATGGAATAATAAGTTCATTTTCCTTTAATTCTAATACTTCTTTCAGTGCCCTTATTATTCCTTTATTTGCAGCAACCCCACCTTGAAAACTAATAGGCTTTCTTAAAATCTTACCTTTTATTAAAGAACTTTTTAAATTTCTAACAAATGCAAAACATAACCCATTTACAATATCATAAACAGGTGTCCCTTCTTGCTGAAGATGAATCATATCAGATTTTGCAAATACACTGCATCTCCCCGCAATCCTTGGAGGCTTTTTCGAACGTAAAGAAATCTCTCCAAATTCTTCTATTGATAACTCTAACCTTTGAGCCTGTTCATCAAAAAAAGAACCAGCACCAGCAGCACATATTGAATTCATTGATATATCTGTTATTCTTCCATCCTCAAATGTTATAAGTTTTGAAGCTGTTCCACCAATTTCTATTATTGTTTTTACTTCAGGATGGAGTAATTCAACTGCTTTTACATGTGCAACAACTTCGTTTACAAAATCGCACCCAAGTAACTGAGCAATTTCTTTTCCTCCTGTACCTGTTATTCCAAAGGCAGAAATCAAATGAAAAGGTACATTAGAAAATATCTCATTTAAAATTGTAAAAAGGGCAGAAACAGGGCTTCCTTTATGACGAATATAATATTTTTTTATTATTCCAGATGAGTTAAGAAGAACAACCTTTACAGTAATAGCACCAACATCTACTCCTATCTTCAAATCCTTTGCCATAATCTATAACAAAATTACTTTATTTCCACCTCCTTTAAATCCTACTATTTCACCTATTTCGTATGCTTTCTCATCTACTTTATTTAAATAAGATATTATCTTACTACTTTCTTTATCAGAAACAACCAGAACCATTCCAATACCCATATTAAAAGTTCTAAACATCTCTAAATCATCTAAATTTCCTAATCTCCTTACTAAGTTAAATATTGGTAAAATCCTCCATGTGTCTTTTTTAATAATAACAGAGACATCCTTCGGCAAAATTCTTGGAATGTTATCTAAAAATCCTCCTCCTGTAATATGAGCAATACCCTTTATTGTAAACTTTCTTATTAATTTAAATATAATTTTACTATAAGATTTATGTGGCTTTAACAATTCCCTACCTAAAGTAGTTTTTAACTCTGGTATAAAATCATTAACTCTATACTTTTTCTTTTCAAAAAATAATTTTCTTACTAAAGTATAACCATTTGTATGAAGCCCATTAGAAGGTAATCCAATAATTTTATCCCCAATTTTAATATCTCTACCGTCTATTATCTCATTTTTCTCAACAACACCAACAATAAGACCCACTAAATCAAAATCTCCTTCTTCATAAATGTCAGGCATTTGAGCAGTTTCTCCACCAATTAAAGCACATCTTTCCAACTTACAAGCAGTTGTTAAACCTTTAACTATATCTACAACGACATTTGGCTCTGCCTTAGCCATTGCAATATAATCAAGAAAAAAAAGTGGCTTTGCGCCGTGAACTAATATATCATTAACACAATGATTAACTAAATCTATACCTACTGTATCATACTTTTTTAATAAACTCGCTATTTTTAATTTTGTCCCTACTCCATCAACACTACTTATCAATACAGGATTTTTGTAATCCTTATAGTTAAATCTAAAAAAACCGCCAAACTTTCCAATATCGCAAAGAACGCCTTTTGTAAAAGTTTTTCTTACAATGGATTTTATTTTATCCTTTGCTTTATCAGCAATATCAATATCTACACCTGCTTCTTTATAAGTAAATCTTTTTTTCATCTTTTTAACCCCATATTTAACCTTCTTTTAGCACTATTTATATAGTATATCTAATTTTCATAATAATTACAACTTAATTTAGTATCACGGCATGCTACATAATAAAGTTTTTAATGGAAGGAATTGCTTCTTTCTCTTATTTTTCAGATAGATGCTGTTGCTGTTACTTTTTTTCTAATAGTTCTCACTACAAAAATAGCAATTATTCCTGCTAAAATTATTATTACTGGAATAATAGGAAAACTCGGT
>Ga0123519_10007061_pt1 | contig 17508 bp, 15 predicted proteins | sample YelNatPaOPRAMG02_FD_87396 | JGI IMG/M metagenome (GOLD analysis project Ga0123519, IMG submission 87396) | Hot spring microbial communities from Yellowstone National Park - Yellowstone National Park OP-RAMG-02 (version 2) | ecosystem: Environmental > Aquatic > Thermal springs > Hot (42-90C) ... | reverse complement strand
AGATAAAAGATTCATTGATTGTAAAAATAAAAGTAAATTATTCTAATATTGATTTGTCTTCTTTTTTTTTAGAATACCATTTACAAAAATTAATAGATTCCTCATTGCTTGATTTTAGTACTTATAAGAATTATAAAAACAAAAAAGAATCAAATAGATTACAAAGTTATTTTCAATCACTTTCTCATATATATTTACTTGAATATAAGAGTAAAATTCAAAAGCAGAAATTAATTGGCACATTGATGCAAACAGGCTTTTTTGATTACGTGGAATATTATCCTGTAAGATATTTATGCTTTATTCCGGATGATTCACTTTTTTCAGAACAATACTATATGAATAATTTAAAAGTTCCTCAGGCTTGGGATACATTAAAGAAGAAACATCTGGTATTAGTTGGAGTTGTGGATACTGGAGTTGATTATACACACCCCGATTTAATGAATAGTATCTGGGAAAATCCCGGTGAAATTGGATTAGATTCAAATGGTAATGACAAAAGGTTTAATGGTATAGATGATGATAAAGATGGATATATTGACGATTGGCACGGCTGGGATTTTAATTCAAGCGACACAACAGGTAATGGACAAGACAACGACCCAATGCCTGGACATCCTCATGGAACACACGTATCAGGAACAATTGCCGCAACAATAAATAACCAAATTGGAATTGCCGGTATGTGCGATTCCATAAAAATTCTTCCTGTAAAAATTGGTAGTGATAATCCATATAGCACATCTTTAATCAACTCTTATGACGGAATGTTATATGCGGCAAAGATGGGCGCCGATATTATTAATTGCTCTTGGGGTGGCTCTTCAAGTTCTATTACTGAACAAGAAGTAATTAACACAGTATTAAATCTTGGTTCTGCTGTTATTGCTGCCGCAGGCAACAATAACTCAGATTCTCCTTTTTTCCCCGCAAGTTATGACGGTGTAATTTCTGTTGCAGCATCAGATAGTACTGATAACCGTGCGTTCTTTTCTAATTATAATTCTGCCGTAGATGTTCTTTCTCCCGGTGTAGATATTATTTCAACAATACCAGGTAATAGTTATGAAAAAATGATGGGAACTTCAATGGCAACCCCAATCACTGTTGGTGTTGCGGCTATGATTAAAATGTTATACCCCGAATACTCACCAATTCAACTTGGGCAACATCTAATGGCTACTACCGACAATGTCGACTCTCTTAATCCTGATTATGTCGGAAAATTAGGCAGTGGTAGAGTTGATGCTTTGAAAGCTGTTTCAACATTAAAACCAAAAAATATTTATATCAAACAAATTAATGTACAAGACCAAACTTCAGGAGCTGAATTTAAAAGTAATGATAATTGTAAAATTAGCTTAGTAATAGAAAATGTTTTAAATGATATTGATAATTTACAAATTTTCGTTTATTCTACAAATTATCCTGATGTTAATTTTTCTCCTAAAATTTTAAAATATGGTAAGTTCTTGCAAAATTCTGTATTAAATCTTGATACAGCAATTTCATTTACACTTCCGCAATTTGATATATTAGATGGGAAATTTGAAATAGAATTATTGTTCTATGATTCAGATACTTTGCTGACAAGAAAAATCTACTCTTTCTTTGTCAATCCTTCATATTTAACTTTCAAAAACAATTTGTTGCAAGTGACTTTTAACAGCAAAGGCAATATCGGATTTAATGACTATCCAAGTAATGAGCAAGGCAATGGTTTCATTTACAACCAAAGTCCAAATTTGTTGTTTGAAGGTGCTTTAATGGTATGTTCTGACACATTACTTTCTGATGTGGCAAGAGATGCTACGCAAAATTCACAAGACCATTCTTTTTATACAAACAAACAAATTGATTTCTTGCCGCTTGCAAATCCTTTATTTCTTGAAGGTATTACCAAATTTACTGACAATTCAATTCTTTCAAATAGCTTTATCAATATTAATGTTGACCAAACTATTATTCAACCAGGTTCTCCAAATAACGTAATATATACGATTTATGATGTTGTCAATAATACTAAATTTATTCGTGATAGTTTATATTTAGGTCTTTATTTTGATTGGGATATTGGCATCTCCGGAACAGACAATATAACTTATTGGAACGATTCCACTCAATCGGCTATTGTTCAAAATGTAAAAGTAGATTCTTTGCCAGTGATTGGTATAAAAATGCTTTCAAATTTTAATAATAATTTTTGGGCAATAGATAACGATGGTTCAACTAATAACAATCCCGGAGTTTGGGATGGATTTACCAAAGATGAAAAAATAAAAATGCTGACTTCGGGAATAGGTCGTGCAAAATCTTCCATTACTGATATTTCTAATGTTATTTCTGCTGGTCCTATTTTCTTAGGAGCTTATGACACTGTCCGGATATGCTTTGCTCTGTATGCAGAAAAAAATGTTGATAATTTACTTAAATCTTTATCTAATATTAATAATTTTGCCACCAATGGAAATCTTGCAAATGGTAATTATAACACATCAATTTCTGAAACTAAATATAATTCAATTTACCCAAATCCAATTAGCAAAGACCAAATGCTTAATATAATATTTCAAATTGCAAACAATAATACTAATTTTTCTATTGAACTTTATGATAATTTAGGAAATCTTGTACAGAAGTTTTTAAACCAAAATTTAAATAAAGGAATTTATTTAAAAAAATATTTGCTACCTAATTTATCTATTGGTGCATATTATATTGTATTTAAAGAGGATAAAATTTTATCCACTTTCCCTTTAATAGTTGAATAATTTTAAATAAATTATTAAGTTATCTTTATTTTTTATTAATTTGCATTTTGATAAACAAATTAATTTATTAATTAATTAATAAATAAATAAAGGATTTTCATGAAAAAGTTTCTTTTAATAATTTTTTTAATATTATCAGTTTCATTATTATCAACATCTTTATTTTCAGAAGAACCAAATCAACACGATTATCGCATATTTGGGACAGTGTATGTCCGACCTAATATGGATGGCAGAGACTTTTCTAATTTAACGCACCCATTGTATTACACAGTACAGCGTATTTCTATTGGCATAGAAAAAGAATTAACACCCGATATCACAATTTTAGCAGAAGCAATGGACAGTCGTGTTTGGGGACAAGAACAAAATGTTCGGAAAAGTATCGCAAATATAGATTTACATCAAGGTTTTTTGAAAATGCAAAATATTTTCAATGTGCCTATCGATTTAAAAATTGGACGATTTGAATTGGAATATAATAAAAAAGTTATAGGACCTTCAAATTGGCAAGATGTTCCACGTGCCTTTGATGGCTTTGATATTACTTTAAGAACTTCTCCTGATTTAGTTTTTGATTTCTTTACTTTGCAAGTGGTAAATTCAACTAATTATATATCTACTGTTGTCCCGGGCAATTACGCTTATCCTGCAAATCCTGACCAAGCATATTATGCACCCGGATTGACTTTCAAATACAAATTTGATAAGGATTTTTTCTTGCAACCTATTGTTTTATATGAAGCATCTGGTAAAAGCACAAATTATGCTGAATTTTCTAAAACAACAGCGGCAATTGATTTAATTTACAAAATAAAAAGATGGGATATGTGGTACCATATTGGGTATCAAACTGGTAAAACAGGTTCAAAAGATTTATCTGCTTATGGTGGTCATGCTTTTATTGGTTATAGTTTTGGCTTTGTTAAGCCAATGATTGTTCTTGATATTAATTCAGGGACTAAACCTTCCGAACAATCCACCAAAGATAACCTATATTTCAATAACTTCGGGAATAAACATATTTTTTGGGGAAATGCCGATTATTTTGGAAACTTATCTACAGAAACTGCCGGGTTGGGGCTTAATCAATATGGTTTAAAATTATTCTTTAATGAAAATAAGCCGCTTTCATTTCTATTAGAAGCCGATTATTTTACTACCAATGTTGAAAATCTTAATAATAAATTGGATTTAGGCGAAGAAATTGATTTAATTTTCAAATATACATTCAATAAGAAAATGTTCATTGATTGGGGCTTAACAGCATTTCTCCCCGGCGAAGTAATGAAAAATATTTATGCAATTTCTAATGAAATAAAAAGAGAAGATGTAGGTTTTTATTCTTATTTAAGATTTATGTTCAATTTCTAAATTAAATTAAATTAAATTAAATTAAATTTTATCTAATTGCTTCCCATTCTTTGGAATAGGATTTGCCTAATATTATTATAGAAATAGAATTTAAAATCCAGAACCAAATTGTTTTGAAATATCCGTATTTTCTAAATCTTCGGGGAGATTCGAGAACTACTAATTTTGGTTCAAATTTAATTTTAGTAAATTTTGATAGTCGTCTAAACAAATCGAAATCTTCACCAGCAACAATTGAAGGATTATATCCATTGACTTTTTGAAATAATTCTTTTTTTACTATTTGGCATTCACCTCGTCCCATACCTAAATGGATTTTATTTAAAAAGCTAACATACGCATTATGAATTGTATAGAACAGTCTATCAGATTTAGTCATTTCGTTAGGAAAACCAAGCACATAGCAAGCAATAGCATCAAAAGAGCTATTTTTACTTTCAGCCCATTGTCTAATATAAGTAAAAAAAATATTTACATCTTGCGGGTAAGTATCTGCATTAATAAACACAAGGACATCGCCTGTAGCAACTTCTGCTCCTTTATTCCGTCCTTCCGAAATAGTTTGGCGATGTTGCCCTTTATGTATAACTATTTTATCGGCAAAAGAACTTGCAAATTCAACAGTCTTATCATTGCTTCCTCCATCAGAAAGAATGACTTCAAAGTGAAATTTTTTTTTAATTTCTGCAGTGTAAATTTGTTTTAATTGTCCGATAATTTTTTCTTCTTGAAAAGCAGGTATTACTATACTTATTAATTTGCTCTTGGCTGATTGTCCATTATAATTGAAATAACCGTCGTTAGATTTATTTTCAATATTAGTAAATGTTTGCCTTATTTCTGGTTCTTGATACACAATATTAAAATTTAGTAAATTACAAAATTAATGATTAAATTAATTTTGAATAAAATTTAAAAGAAAAAATTACAGCATACCTAAAATTAATTTAGCTTCTTCGGTCAATAAAGATGGATCCCAAGGAGGGTCAAACGTAAGTAAAACTTTTGCACTTGAAATTTCAGGAATTTGTTTAACTGTTTGTTCCACTTCAATAGGCAAGCCACCAGCAACTGGACAAGTAGGCGCAGTCAAAGTCATTAATATCACAACTTCATTTTGTTCAGTTATTTTAATATCGTAAATTAATCCAAGGTCATATATATTTACAGGAATTTCAGGGTCATATATTGTTTTTAATATATCTATAACTTTTTGCTCTAATTCAATAGCAGATAATGTTTCACTCATAATATACCATACAAAACGTTAATTTTCTTTGTGATTATTCTTTATTATTATTTTTATCAATTGCATCTAAAAAGGTGTGCCAAGCAAGTGAAGCACATTTTACACGGCTTGGATAATCTTTTACTCCACAAAAAATTTCTAAATTCTCATTTAAAGGTTCAAAGTCAGCACAACCGTGTGTAATGATTTCGTGGAATTCATTATATATTTCTTTTGCTTCATCTAATGTTTTTCCTTTCATCAATGTTGTCATAATTGATGCGGAAGATTTAGAAATTGCACAACCTGTTGCTTGGAATTTTATATCAACAATCCTATTGTTCTCTACTTTAACATACAAATTTATGTGGTCGCCACATAATGGATTAAATCCTTCTGACGCATTAGAAGGGGTTTCTATTATTCCCCAATTTCTGGGATTTTTATTGTGGTCAAGAATTATTTCCTGGTACAGTTCATTTAATTCGCTCATTGAGTTCGCTCATTTTAATCAAAAATTGAAATTACTTCTTTAATACTATTAATAAAAACGTTTATATCATCAATTGTATTGTAAAAAGCAAAAGAAGCACGAGTAGTTGCAGGTATATTAAAATGTCTCATAACTGGCTCTGTACAATGTTGTCCTGTGCGAACAGCAACTCCAAGTTTGTCAAAAATTGTACCTACATCATGCGGATGAACATCTTCAATAATAAAGGAGATGACACTTGCCTTTTCTTTGGCTGTCCCTATTATTTTTACTTGCGGTATTTCAAGAACACGACTTGTAGCATAATCTAATAAAGAATGTTCGTATTTTGCAATATTTTCAATTCCTAAGTTATTCACATAATTTATTGCCGCACCCAAACCGATTGCCCCTTCAATATTTTGTGTGCCTGCTTCAAATTTCCCGGGTACTTCCGCAAATAATGTCCTTTCAAATGTTACAGACAATATCATATCACCACCTGTTTGGTAAGGCTCCATCTTCTTTAACAAATCTAATTTACCATATAATGCTCCTATACCAGTTGGACCATAAATTTTATGACCTGAAAAGGCTAAAAAATCACAATTCAAGCTTTGAACATCTATTTTAGTATGTTGAATAGATTGTGAAGCATCTAAAACAGTAACTGCTCCAAATTCTTTTGCTTTATCAAAAATATATTTAACAGGATTAATTGTTCCCAACGAATTAGAGATATGAACAACTGAAACAATTTTAGTTTTATTACTCAACATTTTTTCATACTCATCTAATAATAATTCCCCATTGTCATTCATCGGGATATATCGTAAAACTAATTTCTTCTCTTTTGCGAGTTGTTGCCAAGGGACAATATTAGCGTGATGTTCCATCTCAGTAACAATAATTTCATCACCTTCATTCAAAAAATAACGTCCATAAGAATATGCAATCAAATTAACTGATTCTGTTGCACCACGAGTAAAAATAATTTCCTTTTCACTTTGTGCATTAATATAATTTTTTACTGCAAGCCGAGCTTCTTCATACTTATCAGTAGAGAGTTGTGAAAAAAGATATACTCCCCTATGAATATTTGCATAATAGTTTGAGTATAAATCAATAATTGCATTGATTACTGCTTTTGGCTTTTGTGTAGATGCCGCACTATCAAGATAAACCAAAGGTTTGCTATTCATTTGTTTGCTTAATATTGGGAAATCTTGCCTTACAAGATTAACATCAAAATTACAATCAGATTCTGTCATCATTTTTTTCTCGTAATTTATTATTTTATTTAGAATTAAAATACAAAAATATGAATTACAAATGTAATTATTTACAAAAAAACATAAAATAATGAAAAATTATTCAGTGATTGTAATTATTTCTTTTATCTTGTAGTTTTTCCCTTTATCGTCTAATGTAATTTTAGCAGCTTGCTTGTTTTTATCGTGTTCAAATATCATAATCCACTCATTTTCCGCAATTATCGGCAAGAATTTCTTCTTTTCATCTAAAGTAATTAATGGATTATTGTCATAAGCCATAATGTAAGGGAAAGGCAAATGAGCCGCAGTAGGCATAAAATCCGATGTATATAAAAATGTATTATTCCCAAGCACCAATTTTACCATCTGCAAAGCAGTTGTATGACCAAACGATAATAGAAAACTTACCCCTGGAAATAATTCGCCTTCACCTTCAATCAATTTAAGAATCCCTCTTTCATATAAAGGCAAAAAATTATGCTTTATAAAAGAACCTGTGTCTTTTTCACTTGAATTAATTGCATAGTTGAAATGCTCTTTTTGAACATAATATTGAGCATTAGGAAAAGTTGGAAAAAAATTGTCTCCATCACGAAAAGTAGAGCCACCTGTGTGGTCAAAATGAAGATGTGTTAGAATTACATCAGTAATTTCATTTCTTGTTAATCCAAATTTTTTTAAAGTATTATCAAAATTAGAAGAGTATAAATCAAATCCATACATTTCTATTTTCTTTTCATCCCAATTCAACCCATTTCCTGTATCAATTAATATTTTTTTATCATTCATCTGCAATAACACAATTCTTGCTTGCAGAGGAATTCTGTTGTTTGCATCACCGGCATCATAAGACTTTGCCCAAAGAGGTTTCGGAATAACGCCAAACATTGCTCCACCATCTAAACCAAAAAGTCCAGTTTCTATTACGTCTATTTTGATTTTATTTATTTCCATACTTCTTTCAAATTTAAAAATTTTTTAAACGTTTAAAAATATTTACTATTTTTAAAAATGGGAAATTAGTGATGAGTGAGGCAGTAAAAACAATGTTTAGCAATATATCCGGAAAATACGATACAATGAATGATATTCTTTCTTTTGGAATTCATCGTTTATGGAGAAGAATCACTGTAAAAAATGCAAAATTAAAACCTCATTTTAAAGTTTTGGATTGTGCAACAGGAACAGGAGATTTAGCAATTGCTTTTAAGAAAAAATTAATAAGAAAAAATGAGATGAATAACTTCAAAAAGGATTTGATGAATCAAGATGAAAGTATCGTAATTGGAACTGATTTCTGTGAAGATATGTTGGTATTAGCACAAAATAAAACAAGAGAACAAAATATAGATGTGAAATTTGAATTTGCCGATGTTATGAACTTACAATTTCCAAATGAATATTTTGATGTTTCAAGCATTTCTTTTGGAATTAGAAATGTAGATAATCCAAAGCAAGGAATAAGTGAAATGGCACGTGTAGTAAAATCCGGTGGTAAAGTTCTAATATTAGAATTTGGACAACCAACAGGTTGGTTTGCTATTCCGTACAAATTTTATAGCAACAAATTGATGCCATTTTTCGGTAAATTAATAGCAGGTGATGAGTTTGCTTATACATATTTACCTGAAACTGCCGCAAAATTTCCATCGGCTGAAAAATTCCTTGAAATAATGAAAGAAACAAATGCTTTTACATCAGTTTCTTATAAAAAACTTTCTTTTGGTATTGCTTTCTTATACATTGGAATTGTAAAATAAAAGAACTATTTACTAATAAAATCATTGCTTTTGCTAATTATTTCAAAAGCTGTTGTCTGTATTTCTTTTTCAGTTCTTCGGCTACAATTTTTGGCACAAAATCACTTACGTCTTCGTTGTATTTGGCTAATTCTTTGACAATACTTGAATTCAAATAAGTATATTTTTCATTTGGAAGTAAAAAAATAGTGTGTACATCTGGTTCAATTTTTCTATTCATTAAAGCAATTTGGAATTCATATTCAAAATCACTTATTGCTCGAATTCCACGAATTATAATATTAGCTGATACTTCACGAGCAAAATCAACGATTAATTTGTGTGATGCACTAACTACAACATTCGGCAAATGTTTTAAACTTTCTTTAGCTAATAACAATCTTTCTTCTTCTGAAAATAGGGTCACTTTTTTAGAATTTACTGCAATGATTACATAAATTTGATTAAACATTTGCGCAGCTCGTTCAATCACATCAACGTGTCCGTTTGTGATTGGGTCAAAAGAACCTGGATAAATTGCAATACCTTTATTTTCCATATTGTTTATTTCCCTTTTATTTAATCACGTAAAGGAATAAAATAACAGCAATAGCAAGAACAATTCTATAATATCCAAAACTTTTAAAGTTGTGTGTTGAAATAAATTTCATAAACATCTTTATAACAAAGAACGCAACTATAAAAGAAGTTACAAAGCCAATAATCAGAAGCAATAATTCATTATTCTGAAAAGCAACACCATGCTTATATAAGCTATAAACAGACGCAGCAAACATAGTCGGAATTGCTAAGAAGAAAGAAAATTCAGCGGCGACCACTCTATTTGAACCAAGTAGTAATGCTCCAATTATTGTAGCCGCAGAACGTGATGTTCCGGGAAGCATTGAAAGCGTTTGAATTAAGCCAATATATAATGCAACTTTGTATGTTATTTCAATAGTAGAATTGATATTTTCTTTTCTTTTCTGGTTTTCTATTATTATCAAAGCAATACCCCCAATAAACAGCATTATTGCAACAGTCGCCGGATTAAATAAATATTGTTGTATTTTGCTCCCGAACAAACCGCCAAGGATAATTGCAGGAATTACCGCCACAATAGTTTTTTTCCATAAATCATAAATAACATTTTTCTGTTCCGGTGATATCGTTGTTTGAAATGGATAAATTCTCTTCCAAAAATAAAAAACAACGCTCATAATTGCACCTAATTGAATTACAACGTCAAAAGTATTTTGAAACTGTTCGGAAAAAGAAAAAAACTGATTAAATATGATTAAATGACCTGTTGATGAAATAGGTAAAAATTCAGTTATTCCTTCAACTATTCCAAGAATTATTGCATTAATTATATCCATAAAATTCCAATTATTATTATTGCAAAATTAAGAATAAAAACACGATAAAATGTTTGATTTTAGAATATCAAAAAAATTAAGATGTTGTTTTTATTATTGAGCAAAATGTGGTATAAATTTTTATAATATTATTTTATAATATTATAGATTAATTATTCTATCGGGATTTTTTGTAACAAAATCACTCCAAGAGCGTATTCTTTTCTTATTTCCCGCAGTCCCTTGTTTATAAAAATGAGTAATTGCAATAGCAAGAGCATCGGTTGCATCAAAAAATTCAGGAGTTTCTGAAATATTTAAAATATTACGAACCATAAATTGAATTTGTTGCTTACTCGCATTGCCTTTTCCAGAAACAGATTTTTTTATTTCCATAGGAGCATACTCAATAATTTCAATATTGCAGTTAGCAACAGCAATAATGGCAGCTGCACGAGCTTGCGCAAGTTTGATAAGTGATTGAGCATTTTTATGGTAAAACATTGTTTCAAAAGCAACCACATCAGGCTTGATTCTTTGAATAATTTGACTGACTTTAAAATTAATTTCGAGCAATCTTTTATTATATTCTTCCTGAATTAATTTTGCTTTAATAACACCGTATTCGAGTAAAGAGATAGAACTACCCTGACTTTTAATTGCACCAAAACCGAGTAAAACAGAGCCAGGGTCAATCCCAAGAATAATCATAGAAATAAATAGTTAAAGTTTAAAGATATTAAAAATATTAATATTGTAATCAATCTAATTGCTCGGCTATTGCATCGTCAATTTCCATATTGGTAAAAACATTTTGAACGTCATCATGCTCTTCAAAAGCATCAATGAACTTCATAATTTTTTTAGCAGTTTCCAAATCAGAAATTTTTACTGTGTTCTGTGGAAGATATTCAAGTTTACTTTCCACAAGTTGAAAATTATTGTCAGCCAAATATTTATTAACAGCACCATAATTTTCCATAGCACAAATAATACGAGTAGAATCTTCATCATACTCAATATCATCAGAACCTGATTCTAATGCTACTTCCATTAAACTATCTTCTGATTTACCATTAGTAGCAATTGTAATAACTCCTTTTCTAGTAAAGTTCCAAGCAACAGAATTAGTTTCACCCATATTGCCACCAAGTTTTCCAAACATAGAACGAATTTCAGCAACAGTCCTATTTTTATTGTCTGTGGCAACTTCTAAAATAACAGCCACACCGCCTGGAGCATACCCTTCATAAACATATTCTTCAATAGTTGTGCCTGCAATTTCACCTGTTCCTTTCTTGATTGCACGGCTAATATTATCATTTGGCATATTCACAGAACGTGCATTTAGCATCGCAAGTCTCAATCGTGGATTTGCGTCGGGATCACCACCACTTTCACGTGCCGCAATTGTTATTTCTTTTGCTATACGAGTAAATACTTTACCACGCACTGCATCTTGTTTTCCTTTTCGGTGCTTTATATTCGCCCATTTACTATGTCCTGACATCGCTTACCTTTTATTATTTTTTAATTTTCTATTTTTATAAACTTGCAAATTAATTAATATTTAAAAAATACATATAACTTTTTTGTATTTTGTCCATTTTTATTTTCTCTTATTTGCTTTGCATATATTATAAATATTTCACTATTTCTTAAATTTTGTGTAATTTTAAGTTTTTGTAAATATTATTTTTAATAAATCATTTATGCTTTTAAAGTTTACGAAATTTAATTTTGCTATAATGCTTTTTAAACGCTATCAAAAATATGTTCCAATCTTAATTGCAATTGTATTAGTCGGAACAACAAGCTGTAAAAAAGACATTAAAGCTGATGAAGCATTGCAAGATTCGTTGTCTGCACATAAAGAAGCACCAATGCCTAAAATAGACACATTCCCAAAGATTAATTATCATTTGATTAATTTTACCAGCAATAGCCGGAAAAAACACTTTCTTGATTCATTAAGTAATGTTCCAAACTTTTCACAACATATTTTAATGACTTTAAATAGGAAAGACTGGAATTATATATTAAGCTCAAAAGAAATTTTAGTGCCAGAAAAATTTGTAAATGATATTCGTGCGTATTCGTTCTTCCCTTTGCTTTATCCTGGCGCTCGACATTTGAAAAAATTAATTATTATGTCTGCACATTATCAAGGTGTAGCATTTTATGAGTATGGGGTATTAATTCGTTTTGCGGCAGTAAATTCAGGTAAAGAAAAAACTCAAACATATCCCGGTCGCTACGCTTTAACATTTAAGCAACTTGAACGACATTCTTCAATAGATAGCAATTGGGTTATGAAATATTATTTTAATTTTCACCCAGAAGCAGGAATGGCTTTTCATCAATTTACAATGCCTGGCTATCCTGCATCTCACTCTTGTTCACGAATGTTTGAAGAAGATGCTATATGGCTTTACTCTTGGGGCGAAAGAGCAAAATTAGATTCTTCAAAACACAGAATCCCTCTTTCTGGAACACCCGTTATTATTTTAGACCATTATCCTTTTGGTATTGAATACAGACCTTGGATGCAATTCAAAAGTAATAAAGATATTATATTAGATTTACCCAATAACCCAATGAAAGTTGAGGAACCTCTTATTCCAATTTCTCAAATTCCCGAAGATGTCCGTGGAATGTTGCGAAATAGAGAAAGGTTTATTATTGCCGAAGATTCTTTGCGAAAGTTAGGAATTATCCGCCCAGGAGTTGAAATTACTAAGTCCGTTAATTTCAATAAACTGCGAAGAATTAAAAAAGCACTCGAATTGAAAAAGAAAAAAGAAATGCTTAAAACTCAACCAGAAAAAGAAGATGATTTTTAATTTTTTTATTTTTTGTTTATATCATTTTTAATGATTTTAATTTGTTTCTTGTTTCTTCTTTTAAATCATTTATTGAAAGTTCATTCAACATTTGATAAATATCTTTTCTTATTGTTCCCCATTTACTATGCACAGGACAAGGATGTTCATCACTACAATTAGGAAACCCGAATATACATTGATTAAAAATACCTAATCCATCAATTGCTTCAACAATTTGAAGAAGAGTGATTTTTTGATTTTTAACCGGTAAAAAAAATCCTCCATTTTTACCTTTTTTGGAATTAACAATATTTTTATAAACCAATTCTTGCAAAATCTTTGCAGCAAACATTTTAGGAACTTGCAATTCTTTGGCTATTACCCTGACATCTACGCACTGTTCCTTTTCTTGCGTTGTTAGATATAGCACTGCCTTAATTGCAATTTCTGCTCTTCTTGAAAATAATACTGTCATTCCCATAATTTCTCAGATTTTTTTATCTTAATTTATACAAAATTAATAATTTTTTTCATAATTTTGTTTTTAATAAGATTAATTTATCTTATTAAGTTTTTTTACACTTATTACTTTTATTTTACAATAGGTATTCTATGCAACCTCTTTTATATAAAAATGATAAAATTGACAATTTTGATAGCATTGTCCGTGCTATTGAAAATTCTAAGACAAGAACATCAAAAAGACCTTCTAAACATAAATTTAGAAAATTGTTCAAAAAGACCCATAGATATTTAGGACTTGCTCTATCAATTTTAATTCTAAATTTTGCAATTTCAGGGATAATTCTTGAACATCGTAACTTCTTTTCAACATTTGATATTCCAAGAAAAATACTTCCGACAGATTATCAATTTAGGAATTGGAATAATGCGGCAGTAAAAGGGAATATTCAATTACAACAAAATATAAATTTAATTTATGGTGCAATTGGCGTTTGGAAAGAAGAAAATGGTAATTTCCAAGATTTCAACCAAGGCTTTCCAAAAGGTGCAGATAATTACAATATTCAATCCTTATATAAATCAAATCAAGGTAATTTATATGCAGGAACACTTTTCAATTTTTATTTTTATAATCAGAACAAAAAAGTTTGGCAAAAAATGCAACTTCCCACAAAAGAGCAAAGAGTAGTAAAAATTCTTGAAAACAACGGGAAAATATATTTACTCACTCGTTCCAACTTCATTACAATGAACGATAATATTGACCAGCCTAATTTCCAAATTAAGCAATTAAAAGCCCCGTTTAATTATAAAAAACAAAATAGTTTATTTCAAACATTATGGCAAATCCATAATGGTAGTGTATTTGGTATTGTAGGAAGATTCTTTATGGATTTAATGGCACTTGTGTTTATTTTTTTAGTTATTACGGGAATAATAAAATGGTATTTTCCCAAAACTTATAAAAAAATCGCCGCCATTAATAAGAGCAAATTAATATCTCGCAAAAAATTAGTCTTACAATCGCTGCATTGGCATAATAAAGTATCACTATGGACCATTGCTTTTTTAATAATTTCAACTGTAACCGGGATGTTCCTAAGACCTCCACTTTTAATTTTAATCGCAGATTCAAAAGTTGCACAAATTAATGGCACACATTTATCACAAGACAATGCTTGGTACGATAGGTTAAGAAACTTCGTTTTCTTTAATAATAAAATAATCTTTGCAACTGATGAAGAGATGTATTCGGTAAATGAAGATTTCTCAACAAAACCTATTAAATTTAATGAGCAACCTCCAATAAGTGTAATGGGTGTTAATGTTTTAGAAAATAAAGGTAATGATGGTATTTTAGTTGGTTCATTTACAGGATTATTTTTATGGAATCCTGTAACTAATCAAGTGTTTAACTATGTAACAAAAGCTCCATATATTCCTGTAGAAACAAGTGGACCTCCTGTCGGAGATTTTAAAGTATCAGGATTTGGCAAATTTGCTAATAATAAAGAATATTATTTTGATTACGATTTAGGGGCTGTTCCTTTAAATTCCGATAAATTTTATTATAAAATGCCTAATCAAATAATAAACGAATCAAAAATCTCACTTTGGAATTTAGCGTTAGAATTTCATACTGCTCGCATTTTCCAAGCAATAATTGGAGATTTTTATATACTAATAATCCCACTGGGTGGACTTTTGATTTTCTTTACTTTAATTTCGGGTTTGATTGTTTGGTTCTTGCTTTATTATGGTAAAAAACTAATAAAATAAGGGATTATAAATAATAAAGTAATGAGGAGGAATAATAAATTAAACATTTTATTTTGCTTCTTTTACGCTTTCTTGAAATAAATTGTACAAAGCTTTGAAATCCTGATTGCCTTTATTTGTAAATTCAGGATTCCAAACTGCTCTGAAACGAATTCCCATATTATCATTTACAAATTCATAATAATCGGATACGTCGCTGGGAACATTTAATGCTTGTGCTTTTAATATGCTTTCTTTGGATTTCGAAATTAATTGGCAATATTTTTCAGCCGAAATTTGACCAATATATTGTTTTTTGGCATCACTATTGTTATTTTTAACATATAGATAAATTTTACAATCAGTTCCAAGTTCATAATAAACATCACTACTATTTATTTTATTAAGTTCACCCCAACGAATAATAATATTTTTTTCACTTTTTGACAAACATTTTGGTGTTACTAATTTGGTAGAAGAACAATTAGTAAGCGAGAAAAATAATAATGAAGATAAAATTATTAAAAGTAAATTTTTCATATTTTTAGAGTTAATTTTGAAAGTATTAAACTAATTAAGCTTCAAATAATTGATTAACAATTATCTTTTACTGCTTAATAAAAAAAAGCGATAAATTAAATATTTTTTTATTTAGGACGTTTTTAAAACATATTTAATTAAGCATAAATTAATATTTTGTAAAAACTAAAAAAATAGAAACAAATGAAAAAGATTATTTTTATTTTATTTTTTATTATTATACCAATTGGTTCTTTCTTATATGCCCAAAATAATGGTATAATTGAAGGTAAAATTGTAGATAAAAAAAGCGGACAACCTATTCCAGGGGCAGTAGTAAAAGTAATGGGAACAGAAATTGGTGCAATTGCAAATTCAAAAGGTGAATACAGAATAAAGAATTTGCCAACAGGAATTTATACTTTACAATTTTCTACAATTGGTTTTGAAATCTTAACAGAAGCAAATATATCAGTAACAAACGCAAGACCAACAATCATCAACGAGGAGATGATTGAAACGGTCATACAAGGTAAAGAAATCCAAGTTACTTCTTCTTATTTTAATAAAAATGTTGAAAATAGTCCGAGTACTCAGTCATTAAATTCGCAAGATATTCGTAGAGCACCAGGTGTTCAAGAAGATGTAATAAGAGCAACGCAGTTGCTTCCTGGCGTTGGAATTAGTTCAGCAGGGAGAAATGATTTAGTAGTTCGTGGTGGCGCTCCTTTTGAAAATTTATTTATAGTGGATAATATTGAAGTTCCAAATATTAATCATTTTGGTTCACAAGGTTCAACAGGTGGTCCATTGTCATTAATCAATATTGACTTTATTAAAAATGTAGAGTTCTCTTCTGGTGCATTTGCTGCAAATTACGGAGATAAAACTTCTTCGGTTACCAAAATCACTTTAAGAAATGGAAATGATGCAATGTTTGGTGGACAAGCAAATTTATCGGCAACAGGTTTTGGATTAAACTTTGAAGGACCGATTTCATCAAAGGGTTCTTACTGGTTTAGTGCCAGAAGAAGTTATCTTGATTTTATTTTTAAACTTGCCGAACTTGCTTTTATTCCTCAATATTGGGATTTCGCCGAAAAAGTAAACTATAAAATTGATGAAAATAATACTTTGGATTTCTTAACTATTGGAGCATTAGATAATGTTCAACTTGATAACTCTTCCTCTTCTGATTTATACAGCAATAGCCGAGTTGCTATTCCTAATTTAAAACAGTATTTTTCTGGGTTAACTTGGAAACACTTTTATAAGGAGGGCTATTCTAATCTTACTCTTGGCGAAACTTTTAGTTTATTTAATACTTTTCAAAACGATTCATTAGGTGTTCGTGTTTTCAATAATGATTCCAAAGAAGCCGAAACATCTTTAAAATATGATTATTTTTGGCAGTTAAGTAAAACCTCTAATTTGTCATTTGGTTCACAACTCAAATATGCAACTTCATTAAAATATAATATTACAATTCCAGGTAATTTACGTACTAATTTTGCAGGTCAATTTGAACCACTAAATATAGATACAAGTTATCATGCATTAAAATCTGGAACTTATATTACATTTTCACAAGATATTGAAAGATTTTCATATACAATTGGTGGAAGATTTGATTATTATAATTTTATTAATAAAAAATTATATTTTTCACCAAGAGCATCAATTAATTATCAAATAAGCGAATTGACAAATTTAGGATTAAGT
>Ga0123519_10007056_pt1 | contig 17514 bp, 9 predicted proteins | sample YelNatPaOPRAMG02_FD_87396 | JGI IMG/M metagenome (GOLD analysis project Ga0123519, IMG submission 87396) | Hot spring microbial communities from Yellowstone National Park - Yellowstone National Park OP-RAMG-02 (version 2) | ecosystem: Environmental > Aquatic > Thermal springs > Hot (42-90C) ... | reverse complement strand
TTCCCCTAATAACTTACGCATATGTTCTACAGTAGCGGCATCTTTAGGCTGTAATCCTCTTGATTTTAGAAACTTTAGAAGAGAATCAAGGAGGGAGCCTTCTTCGCTACTTTGCCGTTATATTTATTATAAGTACTATAGACTGTGAATCGTAAAATGTCATAATCTTTATATTTGGCGTTGCATATTTATTGGTAGTTATAATTAATATGGAGAATTCAATATGGCTAACAGACCAGAAGATACTATAAATGAAGGATTTCAACGAAGCTGGGGTTATTGGCAGAGTTTGTTAAATCAGGATATAGGGCTCCAGGAGCAGATTAACAGATATTATGATAGGCTGCAAAGATCTATACCAATTCCAGAAGTAAAAGTATATCAGCCTAATCTTAGCCCTGAGTATGCTGATTTTAGCAGGGCTATGGCGGAGAGTTCTAGGTATGCCTACAGGGCTACTAATGTCCCAATGCCTCCATCTTTTATGTATCCAAGGGAGGCATTACCACTTGGAATCCCTAGACCAGAGTATTTATTGCCGCCATCAGCTCAGGTATATGCTCCGGCATTAGCGGGTGGGTATAATATACCGCAAACGCCATTTGGATATACTTCTATATACAGAGATCCTTTAGATGCTTTATTTGCTTATAAACTAGCCAGGGCCAGAGCGTCATTAACCGGGGCTGAGTCATTTACGACTGGACTAGTATCTGGTGGAGTGGGCATGGCGGTAGGCACTATGGTTGGTGGTTTACCTGGGGCTGTTGTTGGACTTCTAGCTGGTGTAGGTACCGATCTAGCTCTTCAAGCAACTATTGGGCTTCTAAAAGCTCCGTTTGCTGTGCATATGCGAGAAGCCGAGAGAATGTACCAGGCCACTCGCCAGTTTATGATAGCCGGTCCGGCGATGCATCCTATGGGGGTAGGAATAGCCCCAATACAAGCCGCTGAGCTAGGATTTAGAGGGCAAATATTAGCTGAAAGAGCAGGTGGACTGGGTTACAGAGACATAGAGGAAATTATTAAAACTGGTGGTCAATATGGGTTATTTACCTGGACTCAGGATTTAGATGCAATAAGCAGGAATATGAGATCGTTGGTTAAACTACTGGGTAGGATAGCCCAGATGACCAACGACCCTGATTTTAGAAGACATCTCCAAAACATCGGGCAGCTACAACAGATAGGATTATTGCCAAGTGAGGCTACTGCTCTATATAGTAATGCCCAGATGGCTGGTAGGTTAACTAATATTAGCTATGAAGCTTTGCTACAGACATCTGGTGCATATGGAGCACAAACGTTTGGTGCTCTAAATATGTTGCCTGGTGTTGGCATAATATACGGTATAAATGCCAGAGCAGCTGCTCAGATGGGCATGGCTACAGGGGCGTATTCTCCCAAAATGGCAGCATATCTTGGCGGTCCAGAGGGTATAGCTCAAAGAATAGTTAATCAACAAGCCTCTTTCATCAATACATTTGGAGCCTTTACTTTACCTTCTTTTTTAACTTATGGGGCAACAGGGCTGGAGATAGACAAAAACAAGTTAATGTCTTATCTAACTGGAGGTATGACATTAACTCAAGCACTAACTGGTCAGGCTGGGACACTGGCTGATATAGCAAGAGTAAGTGGTAGGCCCTATACATCAGTATTACAGGAATATTTATTTAAGCAGGACTTGCTCCAATCAGAGCAAGCTAGGCTACTTGGACAAAACCCGTTATTAATGGATGTTATGATGGGTAAGACCTATCTTGATATCCAGAAAATGATGGGAGGCCCTGGAGCTATTGATCTGGAAACTGTTGCTCTTTTGCTGGCTGGAGGTGAGTTTGCGTCGCCTGAAGCAAAACGGAATGCTCTGGCAATGGTTCAGAGGCTAAAGAATCCTGCTTATCTTAGGAATATGAGACAGCAGATTTTGATGCAAGCCCAGCGGGAAAACATAGGAGTAATGGAAGCCCGCCTTCAATCTATGGATTTTATCCAGAGATATTTTTCTCCCGAATCTACATTAGGATTGAGGGCAGGTGGATATCTTAGGATGTTGTCTAGATCTTTGTTTGAAGAGCCTGCCGCTTATATGAAGGCAGCTGAAACCCAGATATCGGCTATAGAATCGGGCGTGGGGATGTATAATACGGGTGCTGCTATTAGCGAAAGCTGGCTAGCGTCTGCCTACAAATGGTTAATCAATCCTCAAACAGGTTTATACCGACGTTATGATGTGGAAGTCATAGGCTATTTAGAAAATATGGGGGCTATAGAAAGATTTGGCCTTGGGATTGTTAATATGTTTAATAAGGAAAGGCTAGCCACAGGGGCGGATCTTAAAACAAAGCTGTATTTACCGTACTATCGTTTATGGCAATCAGCCGGTACTGCCAAATTTGCCAATGCAGAAGAAGAACTAAAGTACCAGGAGATGGTTAGGACATTCGTAACTTATGCTAAATCTGGTATGCCAGTAGAGGTATTGTGGGATGCGATATCTAAGCAATATTTTGGGGGTAGGGAACTCACAGAAAACGAGAAAAGCGATATAATGGCTAAAATAAAAGGAGCCGCTTCGAACTTACCACAAGGATCTACATATAATATGTTAAATGCCTGGATGGTAGCTGGTAAGGCTATTTCTCAAAGAGAGGCCGACAAAGTAACTGAATATAGAAATGAAGCGGCTACCATATTAAGGGAAAGTATGGTGGATGAATTTTCCCAGAAGTATGGTTTGTCTTTAATGAACTGGAAAGATATTTCTTTGTCTGGATTTGGGACTCTGGCGGAATTGAAAATAAGTGGGGTAAAGGATTTGTTAAGTGGCGAGTGGGGAAGAAGGGGGCTTGGTGCATTTAAAACGTTTATAACTTCTTCACCTGGCACTATTGCTCTAACTGCTCTTTATGGAACGTTTTCTACTACTAAAGGTTTTATAACTAAAGAAAAAGAAAAAAGTGTGGTGGACACTTTACTGACGGCTCTACAGGGTAAATCATTGACGACTGAAAATATCGCACAGGCCATTCTAACTTTACAGGAGACGTATGGAGAGGATGTTACCAGAACCATTGTAACTGGTATGGGTGGGATAGAGGGCATTAAAAATGTCATGATGGGCTATCAAGCCTTTATGGTTGCTCCTACCGTTCTCGGACAGTTAGCGAAAGAAACGGGGATGAAAGCTCAAGAATTGGGGCGGATAACTTCTACTGGTACACCTGAAGATGTCATTGAACTTGTTACCAAGAAATTCGAATCGGCTCCAGAGAAGAAGAGAGCCTTAAGTGAATTAGTAAGAGAATTAAGGAGTAAGGGCTATTCTGAGGATGTTATAAGACGGACAGTATTAGAGACTGCCGAAAAATATATAGAACGCTCTGTCCCCCAGTATCTCGAACAACCTTTGCCAGGTGAAGAAAAGTTGGTTGGTGCTCCGCAGTGGGGGCAATTATCGGATACTCTGGATAAACTCATAAAGGATTTGACCGAGTTGCAGAATGTAACCAAGGGCATAAAAGATTCTAATATTAAAAGAGAAGAGAAGAAGGGATAAGGAGAGACCAATATGGCTGGTAAGTTAGATTACATACAATTAGAACCCATGGAAATAATACAGGCAATTGTGGCAGATATGTTCCATAACTTAAAAGAGAACAATGAAATAAAATGGCCCGATATATTTGACGATATATATAGCAATATTTACCAAAACAAAGGGATAGCAGAAATAATATCTTTTGAGTTAAAGGATAACGGAAATGGCTGATAATATAAGAGATATTACTAGTGAGATAATAGAGCAGATCAATAATTATACTTATAGAGTTAGTGGTAATAGCAATATTAAGCAATCTTATCCTCCATACTATACTATACCTAAAGAGGATCCTGTACTAAGCGGAGAGAATAGGGCAAGGCTGTATTTTAGATTAACTTCTGATGCTGATAAGAATATGTTATTAGAAATGGATAGTTCTGATCTTTATAAATCTGCAGTACAGGCTTTCTTATCTAATGGAGGGTTTTTTGATTTTATAGCTACATCAATTTCTATATCACATAGGGAAAAGACACAGGTTTCTCCATTATTTGGGGATGACTATTTAGTCCTTTATTTTGGTCGTGAACCTCCGACAATACTGATTTCGGGGATTCTTTATAATTCCGTTAACGCAGAATGGTGGGATCAGTTTATATTGGTTTATAAAAATGCTATGCGCGGGAGCAAACTCGGCACTTTTAAAAAAGGCGTATATCTTTCTTATTATGACTACAGAGTATATTTTAGTGTTATGTCGTTCGATGAAAGAATAACTTCCGAGTTACAGACTACGGTACCGTTTTCTATAACCGGGGTGGTACACAATATAAAGGTAGCAACCCAGAAAGTTAAATATGCAGCTACCAGAGATGATGTTATTAATGTATTAGGGGAGGACATATTATCTAAGTCCGGTTCGAAATACATAAGAAAAGGTAAACTTATAACCGTTCAATCAGATGCAGGGGAAGTGACTAGTGCTATAGATAAACCGTCTTCTGATATTAACCAAGCAATAGAAAAAACGATTAAAAAGATGGAAGAGATTGATAAAAAGGAAGGTGAGAACAAAATTAAAAAAGTAGAAGAGGAGTTCGGTAATGTCACTCTATAAAGAAAAGACGATTACATTTGATAAGGCAGTTGAAATACCGGCATTAAACCAAAAGTTTTACCATCTAAGTACGGTCTTGTCCGTTGCAAATTGTAATAATAGTAAATGGAACGGTTTGTATGGCAAAGATGGGTATGCTAGGGATGGATACGATAAAGTATTAATTGATACCTCAAAAGTATCTCTTGGAAGAAATGGAGGTCTAGACACTTTTTATGCCCAGCCTGCTAAAGTAGAGTCAATGCAAGTATCTGGCAACACATTTACAGTCCTACAAACATATACGAATGATATTATACCTATTGTTTTTAAGTGGGTCTATTTGGGCGATTTTGATGTTAGATTATCTGTAAATAGTGGTTCTTTGAGCGATACTGAGTATTTTAGTTTGAATTATTCATATAAAAAGGCAGTCGCCGGCGAAGATATTCCACGTATACAGTGTATTAATATTAGTAACATATTATATATCAAAGTCTATGGATATAATGGTATTATTAGCAGTACTCCGATATCTTCAATTGAGTCAATTGGGATTTTGAGACAAGGTAATAGCATAAAGTTGTATTATAATACAGGTGGGAATGATATTGTAATATACTCAACAGAATGTACTCAACCAGTATATTTAGGATCACACTTTTATTCCTTACCTACCGGATTTTCATTGTCGTATTCATTTTCTGGAGAAGCTTATGCAATAGCGTCCTGGTTGACAAATAAGTATAAAGTTGTGGATGGTGGGGTGTTTTATAACAGTTCTGTCTATTCATTTGGTGTTTCTGATTTCAGTGATGATGAGGTTTATATTATAACCTCTAAAGATGATTCCTGTGGTTGTATATCTATTTGTAATCAAGATGGCGATACTATATGGTATATGGCAAAAAACTTCATATGGGCATCTAATATAAAATTTTCTTATGATAGTGGAGTATTATCTCTAATAGATAATAACAATAATATTTATATACTTGATTTTGCAAACGACTTTTCTTTTACTAGCAGGGCTTTAATTACAGGAGTATACCAAAATAAACCTCACCTATATCCATTTTTCCTTAAATATAGTAGTACATTAGAGACGGATGTAATCAATAACAGTAGAATAAATGAGATAAATAAAGACTATCTGGTAAACCCAGCTCCTACGCCAAGTGTCAAGTTAGGTATTTCAACAAAGGATGGGATAACTGCTACGGCCTATACTTATGATATTGGGCAATATTTCTTGGCTGCATTTAGAATTTCAAGATTTGGCAACGTTTCGTACTATTCCTATCAAAATTCTAGGAATTTTATGCTCAGCGAAAATACTACAAGTAACAGTATTATCAAAAAAAGTATAGATGAAACAGATATAGTCCTCGTCAATAAACTTGTATCGTCCAAGTATCCTATTCTAAAAACAGTCAACGAATCAAGATTTGATAACGCTAATTTTGAATTTACTTACGATGTGGTATCCCAAAGTTCTTATAAATATAAGATTAGACCTAAAAACTATCAACTAAAGTTTAGTCCTTATTATGTCGGGATACCATGCAGAGTATATGATGTTCCTAACGGAGCCAGTTTTGTGACAGGATCAATAATAGGGTATGGCTCAGATAGTCAAGGAGACTATCTAATAATACAATTAAGTGACCAAATACCAAACGGGGATGTAGCAATTATCCTTGCGATATATGTGCAAGAGCTTGAAAGCCCGCTCCTGTCTTATTATAAAATAACCAATATAAATGGAATAGATGTATTTGAGGGGGCTAATGGCTTTGCCATGAAAAAGCCCAACTCTAATTTTATAGTAGTAGGCCCAAATACTACTGACATTATATTTAATTCTGATAATACTATAAAGTCAAGTAATGATATAATATTCGACAATATCAATAGTGAATGGATATTCCCGAATACTGGTTCTTACTATACTCGTACTAGAATTTTTAATATTGAGAATAGCTTTTCAATTGAATTCTCTACTAACTTTGGATTAGATTTTTCGCAAAATTATATAAATTTATTGGCTTATGTTACTAGAAATATAGACTCTGGATTTATAATTAAGTGTAAAAGAGGATCTGGTAACAACTTTGATAAGATATATTTTAATAGCAACGGGACAGACATTGAGATAGGGAAGGTTAACAAATATATAAATATTAAGTTATTTTATAGTCCTAATGAATATAAATTATATATTAATGGAAATCTAGTCGATATAGTCTTAGACAAGTTCCCTGCGAGTATGCCCGGAGGGGGGCAACAAACCTATTCTTTTAAACCAGAAAGCATATATATAATGTGCTATCAAAGCAGCTTTAAGATAAGAAATGTTCACTATTTTGCTTCTACATATAAGCATACAGTACTAAATCCGCAGTCTTCTCAACCTATAGGGCAAAATGTGTATCAAGTATATCCCTGTAAGGATGGAGAAAATATATTCATGGCCACAGATAACGGTATCTTTCTATTCAATTTAATGTCTCCATATAATATCGGCGAATTTACCATGGGAACACCCTATTATTCTATGGCCATAGGCAGGCATATGATCGCAAATACTACATCGGGGGTATTAAATGAGATATTATATAAGATAGACTACGAGACATTTGAAGATAATCCGATATTGTTACCTCCTTACGAAACCGGTTTCGCTAGTGATTTTGAAATAACTGATTTTGGTGAGGATAATAAAATATACAATATATATGATTATCTAAAGCGGAACCTTGTAGCAGTGGATGATATTAAGGTTCTTACCAGGGCTATAGTGCTAAAGGCTTTTGACGAATTCCCGTCTTTAATGAATGTATATGTACCATATGATTTAATCAAGAAGACTGAACTGATCAGCTTAAATACATTAACAGAAGAAGAAATTGACGATCTATGGTTAATTGTGATAAACAATCTACCTAAGAAAATCCATTCAATAATAAAAAAGAAGATAGATATAGGGTATCAGTTATTAAAGAACGAGAAACTGTCTACAGCTTGCGCTTTAGTATTCTGGAGATATTGTTATTTTAAGGAGAATCATGAGTAACGAATCTCACAACAATCCGCATACAGTTAATTATGCATTATATCTCAATGGTAATCTTGTCCCGGCCCAGTCCGTATCTGTAACTGCCACAGCGGAAGATATAGAGATGACTGTATCTCTTGCTCCCTCTGAGTATTTATTTCAACTCGGAATGAACGATAGGGTTCTTGTAACGCTATTCTATTATGATGAGTTTAGCGATGAACCGGGGTGGAAGCTATTTGCCGAGGGTGAGATATCGGGAATGGCGATGAGGAGGGATGCAACATTAAAATCAATTAGTTTCAATGTTACATCTCTATTACACGGGGCATTAGAGTATCCTATTAGAACTATATTTAATAACTTATCTTCTATATTAAGTGAGAACGCCCTTTTGTCACCTATTCTAAAGCCCTTGTTTATGTTAACGGGATTTGCTGCAGGGGGCACTGGTAGCAATAGCGCCAGCGGTAATAAGAATAAAGTCTCAAGTTCACTTGGTAGCATAATAAAATGTCCTTTTGACTATATTAATTCATTATTTGAGTTTTTGTTGGGTAGTCGATTTTATCAGGAGATAAGAGAAAGGGGAGAGAACCCAAGCCAAGAGATGTCAAAGTATAGTGCTAATTCATTTAGGAATGCATTCTTAAATGTATATATTTCTAAATGGATGTATTCCAGGAATTTTGTAAAAAAGATAGTACCTTCCCCCGAGCAGAGGCCGAGTGTCTATGAAAAGCTAATGTTGATATCTAATGTGGCGCTAATAAGCCGTCAGGCCGGTATGGATACTGATGGTCCTTTAATAGATGTTATAAGATCTGCCTTAGCAACATTTAATTGTAGGATACAGCCTATTACCCTACCCCCAATAGTTAAATTAAGGAGAAGTAGAGGCATAGACATATCTCCACCAGCCCCGTCTACCAAATATATGAAAGAGGGGTATGGACAAGAAGAAAAACAACCTGAACAACAGGAAGAATATACCATAGCTTCTGTATCGTCCTCATACGAGGGGCTGTCAAGACTTTACTATTCTCCATCAAACTATAATAAATATATCGCAGAGTTTATCGTCACTGATGCTTCAATATATAAGGCTATACCAAGGTGCAATCTTTTAGTTTCTAATTATACTACCCTTGTCGATATTGGTACCACATATGATAGGATAACAAGGATATATACCAGTATAGACTTATCCAGTGGAACCAATTCGCAAGCCAACAATATAGTTAGAGCAGCTTTCCCGCCTATTTTAATAAAACAACAGTTTGCACAAGAGATGTATAGTAATCTGATTTCAGAAGAGGAAATGTTTAGGGGGCCTAAAGTAGGACAGGTTCCGTCTGACCCTATTTGGTTATACTATGCAGCTGCTGCTAACAGAAATAACGCAGATTTGAAACTAACTTACTTGCAGGATGATGAATGTACAGAAATACTTAAAAGCCATGTTGGACAATTGGGAGATGGGATTAAAAATATACTTTACTTATTTAGATATAGCTGGAATTTATATGAAACCTATCGAAGTGCGGTCAACACAGCAGTAGTTTCCTTAAAATATATAAACCCATATATATTAGTCGGATTCCCCGCAGTTTATGTAGATACTGAACTATCCAGGTATAATTTTGTTGGTAATGTAACATCTATAACCTGGAATTTTACCGCAAATGGATGTAGCACTACTATTAACCTATCTAATGTTCAGAGCATAGAGGACTACCTATCTTCCATAGCTTTATCCAAGACGTTTGCTAGTACAAAGTTTATTACTCCTGCACCGTCTCCTGTCCCAAATTTAGATATGGCTACTCAAACTGAAGAGGCTGCTAGATATAATTATGGATTATTATTGTATGATTGGAACGATGACAGCATAGTTAATTTTAGTGACTTTTTTACATATAATAATGAGGTAGATGTTATAATAAGCAGTGAAGAAGATAATTTACTAAGTAATCTTAATTCTCATGTTTTGACTAAAAAGGATTGTCCTTATATTAGCAGTTTTGAAAGCTATATGTCATATATTAGTAGAGATGGTACATCATTAGAAGAATATGTTGAGCTATCTCCGTTAAGGGAGGATATTGAAGGCAAGGGTATGCCTCCCATAAAGATTCTCAATATAAAAACAGATACTTCTACTGATAACAAGCTAAAGATGTTCTTGTCTAACACGATATTTGCCGCTGATGACTGGGATTCACTTCTGGCGGCATATCTGGCTGATGTTAAGAATAATAATCCTGTAAGGGGATAAACTATGATAGAGATATGGAAAGAGTGGAAGAAGAATCCTAATAATGATGAACTTAAGACAAAATTATTAGATGCGCTCAATCCTATAATTTTCAAAGAAATAAACAGGTGGAGCAGAGGTATAGGAGCTGAGCTAGTATATCCTACCGCCCGCAAGCTAGCTCTTCAGGCTGCCAAAACATATGATCCCAAAAGTGGGACGTCATTAACAACCCATGTTGTTAATCAGCTCAAGCCCTTATCTAGAATAGCGTATTCATATCAGGATGTCGTAAGAGTTCCTGAATATAAGCTTCTTAGACTTATGCATTTTAATAATTCGATGAAAGAATTAAAAGATCAATTGGGTAGGGAACCAACTATTAATGAAATAGCCGAACATCTTAAAATATCCCGTTCTGCTGCATTGAGGTTATGGGAAGAATCCCGTCGTGGCGAGATATTGGAAGATATAGAGATGCCGATGTACGACAGTATAATGGCGGATCCTAATAAGCTTTTTTACATAGACTTCTTATACCAGTCGCTTACTCCCAGACAGCAAAAGGTGTTCGAATATAGCACGGGCTACAATGGGGCTCCGAAGCTATCGGTGGAAGAAATAGCCAAAAAGATTAACGAGTCGCCAAGTGTAGTCTATAAAGAAAGATATAGGATAGCGGATTACATAAATAAACACCTTAAATATAAGTTATGAGGTGGTTATGAGGGTTTTGGATATACCCGGTATAGTGGCAATATCTGTGGTAGGTGAAAAAACTGATGTACCTATTAACGGTATAATGATCAAGCAGATGATGCCTGCCTACAGAAAAGATGCTGATAGCTTTATAAATGATATAAAGAGAGGGAATGTTCATACCCCCCATTTTTTAGTATCCAATAATGGGACTATTTATCAACTATTGGAACTTGACAAAAAGTCAAGAGTAAATCTTAATGATAAGCTAAAAGAAGATACCGAAAGGTATATTCATATATATCTTACTGGATATAGGGTTGGTTTTGTAGGAGCGGACCAAGAAACTGCCCTTATAACTCTGTTGGCAAAGCTGATGGCTGTAAATGGGTTGGCCAAATCAGAGGTATATGAATATTATTCTTGCTTTTTATACAATCCTGAGGCTCTAAGAAATGGGAAGGCCGAGAAAAGTAATATAGTAAAAAGTGGTAGTACCTATGCCTATCAAACAATAGATAAATCTAAACTGGTTCTGCATTCAACCCCTAAAGTTATTAAATTAAAAGATTTAATTAAATCTGAAGATGTTAATGATGTTTTTTTAATATGTAAACTGGGCGCTGTATCAGAAACGTATAGCTGGGCTATAGATAGGGTATTTAAATATACCGATTCGCAGACAGGAGAGGTTACGAAGATAGATGTGTCTGCTTGTTATTCTATAACTAGCGGGTATAGAAACCCCAAACATAACGCTGGTGTGGGTGGGGTAGTAACTTCTCAGCATGTACGTGGTGAAGCAATAGATGGTGCCTCTAATAATGAATTAGTCCCACCTTATAAACTAGTAACAGAATTAAAAAGCTTTATAAATTCTAATTCCGATAAGTATATAGTTGGGCAAATATTATTGGAGCCTCCTATTACCGAAACCGAAGAAGAGGCTAGAAAACATCTTGAAAAGTTTGGAGAACTCAGTACTGTATTCCATATATCGATTCCTAAGGTAGAATATAGTGAGGCTATAGAAAATCCTGCTTTTTTGAATGAAATTATAAATGAGGCAAAAAGTCAACTTGTTATTAGCTCGCAAGGGGTTTCAGTCAGAATATATCCGGAGACTAAAGATTTTAAAGAAATAGACACGTCTACCGATGTAGATACTTCTGTCACTGTAAGGGCTACGACGGTAAATGACATTAAAGCAACAATAAGGTTTAAAACGGGTAAGGCAGTAAAATATGTTTCTGTGCCGTTTAACGATGTCTTAGCCGCAATAGAAAAAGCACAACAAGATGAGGAACAAGCCAGGCAGCTAGCCCTACAAGTGGAGTCCCGTGATGCTACTCTGATAGCAAGTAATACTAATGAGGTGGTTGAATTCTATGGTAGAGAGGAAGCAGGTGGCGAGGGTGGAACAGCGAGAGGTGGAACCGTCCAATGTGTTACTAATTTTAATGCTAGATTGGCCGCTGATATTAAAAATATAGTAACATATGATTTTGATGTGGATGACTGGGTAACAATACCAATTCAGAGCAGTAAAGCATAGCATTATTATAATTATATGTGAGAGACGATGAGACTGGATATTAAATTAGATAAAGACTTGTTAGTTACTCCCATTTACACGGATAAGGAAGAGATAGCTGATTTATGGGTTAAAACTCTTCTTACAACGGTAGGGTCTGATCTATTAGATAAGGAATATGGTGGGTCTTTATTAGAGAGTGGTGATATTGAATCAGTTAGAATGGCGGTAGATGATACGACTCAGCAGGTTAAGGCTATTTTGATTAAAAATGCTTCTTATTATGGGTACAGCAATAATTTCACTACAGCCGAAATAGGCAATATAGTTATGACTAATGACACTCTTTACCTTGAGGTTGTTTTGGTCTTTAGTTCTAATGACAAGATTGTAAGGGTTATAGAAATAAGTAGTGAGGAACAGCGATGAAGATATCTCCTGATTATATATCGGAAGTTGAAAATTTTTTGGCCCAATTAATGTCTGAAAGATATCCAAATATGAATTTTGGGCCACATAGTAATGCTAGAGATTTAATTATAAGGCCGTTAGCTACTATTTTTGCCATTATGCAGGCCGAAATAACTCAGACTAAGGATATTATAAATCTTTTTAATCTACAAAAAGGCTCTTTTGATAATGACTTAACTGACGCTGTATATAAGATAGTAAGGAACTGGTTTATAGAACCCAAACAGGCTATTCAAGCAAGAGGAACAGCATATTTTGAGGTTTCCAGTAAAACAACTATTAGAATACCTCCTGAGACAAAATTATATATTGGCGGTAAGGAATATACAATAGATTCTACGGTTCCCATAGTTTTTTCTTCTAATGAGCTAAAACCCCAATATGATATAAATGGTAATGTTGTTAAATACATAACACCGCCATTTAACATTATATCGGTATTAGGTGGGTCTACTTATAACTTATCTCCTGGCACGACCTTTGATTACGTCGTTTGGGAGGGCGATAATCTTATATCTGCAAAAACAGCGACAGGAGTTTGGGGGGGTGTAGATAAGGAATCTCCTCAAAGTTGTATTGAAAGGACTAAGGCATCATTGGTTTCTAGGAACCTATTATCCAAGAATTCTATAAAGACCTCTATAATGAATGACTTTCCACTAGTTAGGAAGGTGGAACCCATAGGGTACGAAGATTATGAGATGGTCCGTAATAAGATAGAACTGCCGTATGGAGGTTCCATATCTTGTTATAGACCTTGTGATGACATATATATAAGTAAACTTGCCAATACCGTAGTGTATGAAACTACTGTAGGTGGCGTTTATAGTAGAAAGGGTAAAGTATATGATTGCTTTAATATACAAGATACTCCGAATAATCCTTTCAATCCTTATCCAGACCCTAATTCAGATCCTAGTAAGGCTTATGTTATTATTAAGTCAGGTTCCGCTACTTACAATACGTTTAATAATCTGGGTTACCCGACGACTTTTGTCATTGAAAAGGTACTTGCAAACAATTCTTTTCTAATTAAGCCAGGGCTGCCTCAACAATACCTAAATATCCCCTCCGGAGAGTGGGGAATAAAATACAATGACAGTAATATTGAGTATCCTACATTTGATGCTTCTATATCTAATATAATGCATTGGAATAATTATATTATGGTTCCAGTTCCGGTATTACTAATAGAAAAGGTGGAAATCAGGGATCCGAATAACATAAATGATATAATAGAATTAACCCAAACGTTTGATACTCCTGATGAAAAAAGTTACAGAGTGTATATTCCGGACCCGTTATTGTTTAATAGTTATGATTCATTTGTATTTTTAGAACTCCATCCTACTCATAATGGTAAGCCAGCCTTAGTTACCTATAAGACATTTAGTTTTGATGATGTGGCCGATTATGTATTTAGTGATGATAGAAAGATAATAGCCATAAATAGGGTATTAAGAGCCCACTATTTTATTGATTTGAAGTGTACTATTCAATATACACTAAAGCCAAATTCAAGGATTGATATTGAAGCTGTCAAGAAATCTTTAGCCAATTATATCAACAGCTTTGATTTAGGGGTATCAACTCTTACTACAGACAAGGTCATAGCATTTTTGTTACAGAATTATGATGCTTTTGATGAAATTCAGATGGTGGCGTTTAGTTATTCTATAATGCTTCCTGATGGGCGTGTTGTAACGGAGTTGAGTGCCAGTAAGATTGACCTTTCTGGGGCTTTATTCCATAAATATAGAATAACCCCGAGGATATGCGATGTCCAAATAGATAAATCAGATATTATTATGTATTCTGGGGTATTAATATAGCGAAACCGGTTTCGCTTAGAGGATGTTATGATTTACAAAGGTGAAAATTTTTTAGCCTTTTTAGGAACTTACTGGAACAATGTACTTTTTGATAACCAGACGTTAAAGGATTTAATGGATGCGGTCGGGACAAAGACGGCCGATTTATACCTCGATTTAATAGAAACTTCACTTGCGCCATATTTACAAACAATTCCTGAATACAGAAAGCAGAACTGGATATTTATTATTTTTAAGGGCGACGATATTATAGAAAAACCTGGGATGGTCCCTGAATATGATGAATGGTGGGTAGAGAGCGAGGATATAACATATGCTAAGTATATATTAGACAAAATACTTAAGCCAGATGTTCAGTTAACATATGGTACAGATTACATCGTAGAGGATGGTTATATAAAGTTTAAAATAGATCCCTCTACTGTACTTAATAAAAAATACGATGAAGAAGGGAATATTTACTATTACGGATGGGGGTATAAGGGGGAGTATCACAACAGAGATCTATTAACGTTATGGGGAACTTTAGTTAATATATTTGATTTTTCTATAGTTAATACTAAGAACTTTATATATGCCGCTGCTTATTTGTCTGTTAATGGCCTAACGATAAAAGGAATAAAATCTATATTATCTGCTGCACTGGGATTTCCTGTTGTTATCAATAGTAAAGAGACCATAACGGATATATTGAAAACAGGTGAGAAGACGGTAAACAATATCGTTTATGAAGACTATATTATTTTTACCGATAAGGAGTCTTATGTAGTAGAAGGAGTAAAGCAAGGATATTTAAGACAAGATATAAATATAGGAACTACAGTCGAATGGGGGGATGTTTTTGTAGATATAGTTAAAGTATATGATTCAAGCTGGCCGCTGAGAAGTACAACCTGTGGCTATTATGGCGAAAGCAGCGTATTAGTGAAGTTAGACAGCACTATTAGCACCGATCCGAGATTACGAGAACCTGATAAGAGGGTTGTTCTCCCGGCAAATATTAATGATAATAGGATTGGGCTACTTGACAAGATAGGAGCGGATTTTACTGGCAGGGTAGTCGGACCTGATCAGACGCCACTGGATCTGGATGATGTTACGGCTTTCCTTGATAACTATGCTGATCATATTATTATAGTAACAATTCCTCCGGAATATATAGAAAAGCTAATATCACCGATTGGTCTTTTAATGCTGAATAAGCCAACATGGTCTTATATACTATTTATATCGCCTATAGACACAACAGATACAATTGAAGCCAACGATATAGTGCATATAGTCGGTTGGGAAGGGCACAATGAAGAGATCCTCGAAATGGAGGATAATGATTGGGGTGAGCCGGGTATTAAAATAGGAGACAAGACTTATCTAGTTCAAGCAACTAGAGCATATAATTATATCCCCAGCGGCTATTTCTTCCCATGGGGGATGAAAAGGGGTATACCAGTTAAGGCCGAGTTCGTGAACCCAGAGAAAAAACCCATATTCGCTAGCGATATTACGGCCGTAGATAATATTAATATAGAAAAGCCAACAGAGGCATCTACAATCCACGTTCCAAGTGGCATAGCTAATCTCGAAAACGTTATTGGGTTAAACAATAGTATAGTTGCGGTTTTTAGCGATTTGTCAACGTCTGGACGGATTAAAACAACTTTTGTCCAGTATTTTAATTTAGACAATCCAAATGATTACGATGAATCACCTGTAACGATTGATCTTACCCCATATACTATTTCATACCCAAATCAAAAAAGGAGTGCGATATTTGATGTAAACGTATCCCCGTCAATTGGTAGACGAATAGTGTCTGCTATACCGGTTATCGTTACAATATCATCATCATCTATAAAATTAACTTTATGCCTATATTCTTATAATCCCACCACTCTTTCGGCTAGTGGTACTTCTATTTTTATAAGAGAATGGACATCAGCTCCGGTTAGTACTAAAGTTAAGGTTGATCTTGCCATAAGGGACAACGGAGAGGGATGTGCAGCAGTATATTATAGTTATAATGATGGTTCGGATGATTACAACGAAATTAGAGTAGTATCTTTTACCGTTGGAAGTGATAGTATAACGGCAGACTACGTTTATTCTTTGTCAGATTACGATCAACCTGGCAATGATGGAGATATATCTATTATTTATGATATGGAATATGGTAGTGACTCCAGATACTTGATAGCTTTATCGACACTTCAGGGTCAATTGGACTTGTTATCGTTTTCAAGGAATACCGGTGATGTATATGGTGCTACTTCATGTGGCATATGCAATAATTACATAACATCTATAAAGTTGTTGGGTAGATATCGTGACTATAATGCAGAAATAACTTATGTTTCGGGTATTCTTATTTTAGAAGATGGTACCAAATGTAATTTTTATTTGACCTATATGGATGGGGACGATTGCGTTCTTCATTTTTCATCGGCTTACCGACCATTAACAGGAGAAGGACCCAACACCACAGATTATAAAGAGTTTGTTGGAAATATCCAGAATCATATTGATTTGGCTTTTATAAGTAGAGTATTCAGCTATCAGGCTACTTATACATCTTACACAGCTATATGCGACAAAAATGGGAATCTGTATTATTATTTTAAATTTAATGATAATAATTATTATCCATTGTTTGCCTGTTATACGTCCTCCGATAAAATGTTCTATGTTATTTATAAAAACAATAGCGATAGCACTTATTATTTCAAGAAAGCTGCCGTTACTGATGATAAGGTTTATAAAATATCTGTACCTTTAAGTGAATTTTCGACTGGCAAAAAATATGTTCTAAAATCCGCATATATTCGTGATGGTATAGGATACTATCCAACTATAAACGATGGGTCATTATGTAGTAGCAAAATTAATACAGATGACGGTATTATAGACCTTGAAAAAATCCAAACCGGTAAAGGTAATGGTATTTATAGTTTTATAGACATAAGAAAGCCAACGGCACCTGTAAACTGTTATTACGCTGCCAGTGCCTCAAGTATATTAAATAA
>Ga0123519_10007052_pt1 | contig 17522 bp, 10 predicted proteins | sample YelNatPaOPRAMG02_FD_87396 | JGI IMG/M metagenome (GOLD analysis project Ga0123519, IMG submission 87396) | Hot spring microbial communities from Yellowstone National Park - Yellowstone National Park OP-RAMG-02 (version 2) | ecosystem: Environmental > Aquatic > Thermal springs > Hot (42-90C) ... | reverse complement strand
GCGCTGTCTATTATATGGCTTTTTGTTCCATGATGACCGAATCTTCACTTTGTGTTGATGTCAAGAACCTCGTCGTGCATTACCCGGACGGGCGCGTTGCCTTGAACGGCGTTTCGTTTTCGGTAAGCGCCGGCGAATCGGTGGCGATCCTAGGTGCAAACGGAGCTGGCAAAACCACGCTCTTGCTTGCCCTTGTTGGCGTACTACCGGCAGATGGAGAGATACGATTCGGTGAGTCTCTGCTATTAAGCCAGGAAACTCTCAAGGAAATTCGGCGTAATGTGCAATTGGTTTTCCAGGACCCGGACGATCAGCTGTTCATGCCCAGAGTGCGTGACGACATAGCGTTCGGCCCGCTTAATTTTGGCGTAGTACCTGTTAGAGAGATAGCCAAACACGTAGAAAAGCTTCTTGCTTCAGTGGGTCTAGAGGGATTCGGCGATAGAAGCCCCCATAGTCTCAGTCTTGGCGAGCGAAAGCGAGTAGCCATAGCTGCAGCTTTGGCTTGCAATCCTCAGGTGATTCTGCTTGACGAGCCCTCAGCCGGTCTTGATGCGCCGGGGCGACGTCAGCTTCTTCACGTATTGCAGAAAACGAAGGCAACCAAGCTGGTGGCAACACATGATTTAGAATTCGCGCGTTTACTATGTAAGAGGGCAGTAATTCTCAAGTCGGGACGGGTGGCAGCCGAGGGTCCTTTGGAAAACCTGCTTGCCGACAAGTACCTGCTTTATTCGACCGGCTTGCGATGACATCGTGCGCCGATTACGCCGCTTCCAGCTTGGAACGCAATTCAGCGAGTTGTTGAAGAGAGGATTCCAACTCAACCGCTTCTGATTCTACCGCCTCCACCTGCTCGTGCCGCTTGGAGTATGCCTTTTCTATAGCCCCGTTAGTTACACGAGCCGCTTCACGATACTGAGCTTCAATACTAGCCGCAAACTTCCGGAACGTTTCCTCCAGGTTTTGAAGGGTAGGCCAGCGCACGTTTTCTACGTTTTGACTTACCACCGACTCAATTTCACGCTCTAGTCTCCGAAGTGCGCGCCTGCGACGAATTTGGGCTGGCAACAATCTATCCAGAAAACCTTCCGGCAAAAGGCTTAACGTCGAAGTCCACTCGTGAGTTACCCAATAAGGCCTGTGTTTTGTCTCTACCCATTCGGCTCCCACTGTTGGTCGATACTCCACATCAAATAGCTCCGCGGCAAACCTATGTATGCTTTCAACCACCTCATCCACCCGTTTTCTGTGGCGCGCAAAGGTCTCACTGGTTTTCTCCTTAAGCTCTTTGGACAGGCGAGCAAGTTCCTGTTCGAATACATTAGGCACTTGCTCGGAGATCAGGGCTCGTACTTTTTCTTCGTCGATTGCGCGGCTTCCCCGCACCGCTTCTCTCAATACACCTCTAAGTGCCGAACGCGCTCTATTCTTCAACTGGGCAGACTGCTCCTCCAAGAACGCTGTCAAACGCTTGCGATCCCCCTCAAGTATGTCCAACTGAGCAATCCGTTGGTACTCCAACTCCTTTAACTTCTCACGAAGAAGACTCATGCGCTGCTCGAGTTCATCGATCGGCATGCGCAGTGTCTTAAGCGAGAACTCAATCTGCATGCCCACCTCGGACAGTATTGACACAGCCTTCCGCGCGATTGCTTCCTTCAGCATCGCCATCTTCTCGCTTGCCAGAAAATCGATCAATTCGCGCTCAACCACCTCCATTCCGCTGCGCGCCCAGAGCGACTGGTCTCCTTCAAGCTTGGCTCTCAGACCCATCCGAGCCGACACGGTGAAGAACAAGTCTTGCTTCACATTTGCTGCCAGTTCCCTCAGTGCACGCTTGATGAATGCGACAGCCTGCTGCAACTCAGTCTCGGCGAGGTAATCAGCCTTGTTCACCACAATAAATACGCGCGTAGCAGTTTCGGCCACTCTATGAAGGAAATCAACCTCGACCTCCGTAATCGGCGGGTCGGGCGAAGTTACGAATATCGCTGCATCGCATTGAGATAGGAATTCCAACGTAGCTTCAGTGTTATGCCTGTACGTCGAGCCTATTCCGGGAGTGTCAATCAAAACCACGCCCTTTTCCAACAAACTAGACGGATACCGAACGATCACTTCTCTCACGCCTCGTTGGTTGCGGGGATTTCGCTCTTCAGTAACATACTCCTCCAGAAAGTGGCGCAGCTCCGACGCGCTCGCATTCTCGATTGCCTCGCCAGCCTCTCCAGTTCGCATTATCACCAGAGCAGAAGCAGTATTACCAAACTCTACGAATGTTGGAATCGCCGTAAGCGGCACCACGGACGTAGGCAGTACCTCAGCTCCAAGTAGTGCATTAAGTAGCGTGCTCTTACCGCGTTTGAATTGTCCCAGAACCGCAAGGTGGAAGCGCTCCTTTTCCAATCGCTGGAGCAGCGACTCCAAATTATCGCAGTCTGGCTCGTAATCCGGTCCAAGTTTACGGGTAACTGCAACCGATTCGGCGATATACCTTGCGAGCGGCGACGATAGTTCGGTCTCTACGTTCACGCACACTGTGTCACCACAGGATTCGACCTTTTTCGTGTAGTCAACCATAAGAAAACCCCCTCGGCACGCCCAGAGGGAGTTCTGCTGGCAAAATAAAGCAAAAACTCCCGCTGGCGCATAGTCCAAGCAGGAGTCATCAGTCTGTCCAGACGGTTTTGGGGGACTCCATCCCCGTCTGTCTCGTTAATATTATACCCTAATTCCTACTCGGAATCCAAGCCCAATCTTTTGCGCTATTGGAGCCGAATTGAGACCACCAACAATGCGTGATATCATAGCACTAGCATTCAGAAGAAATACTTACTTGCTTGGATCAAATTGATGATTGTTGCCTCCGAACGCGTTGAATCAACCAAAAATCCCAATGTAACTCAGCTTAAATCAGACCTTTGTAGTAAGCGTTGCCTCGGATTTGTTGCGGCGGCAATTGCAGCAATGGCCCTAGCTCACATCGCAGATGTTCACCATCTAAGCATGCCTGCTCGCTGGTTTTTACCTGTGCACATAGCCCTAGAAATGGCTAGCGTAGTTGTTGCTTTGACCGTCTTTACGACCGGTTGGTTCGGCTACAAGCAAACCGGAAACGTCCAGGATCTGGTGATTGCGGCAACGTTCGCAACTGCAGGCGCCTTGGACTTTGTTCACACGCTCAGCTATCAGGGAATGCCCGACTTTCTCGGTATCAACAGCCCAGGAAAAGCAGCCGCCTATTGGCTATTAGCGCGAGCAATCGTAGGGATTGGTCTCTTGATAACTTTAGCACTGAAACCGACATCAGCAGCCCGCCCTATATTGCCAGCAAGCCTTGTCGGAATTTCCCTAACAATTATCGCGGCTTCAGTATCGATACTGACAAAGCACGGGCAACAAATTGCCATCGCGCTGTATCCCACCATCGGAAGGCCACCCAGCTTGCTCAAGGCAATCTTTGAGTGCGCAATTATCCTTCTGTATATCGGTGCACTGATTCTACTGAAAAGACAGGTCACCTGGCAAATCAGCGTGAAACGAAATCTGAAAAGCGCACTTGTGATTGCTATTGTTGCCGAGGCAGCGTTTATGCTCTACCTGACACCATACGCGTGGACTAACGCGATCGGTCATTTACTAAAGACCGCGTCATATGCACTTATTCTGAACGCTCTCTTCGTATCAGCGATCAGCCGCCCCTACCAAGAGCTAGCTCGTGCTCGCGACGAGCTAGAGCTCCTATACGAGGATGCCAAAGAGCACCGAGCGGAAATAGAACGCTCTTTTGCGCGTGTGGGTAAGGCTTTGTCATCCAGTCTTAAGTTGCAGGAAGCGCTTGATCTCATAGCGGACTTGGTTCAACAAATGCAACACGCAGACTGCGTGGTAGTAATGATGACCGAGAAGGCAAGAGGCGAAGCCAGTGTCGCCTCGCAAAAAGGCGTATGTCACAATGTGGAAAACCCGGTGCACGTGACCGCCAAGCTAGCCAAACAAGCATTGCAGAGCTCTTCCACAATCGTAATCGATGACTTGGAGCAAACAGGCTGGATCTCGTGCGATTTTAGTCACGAAACTTGCCTTCGCTCTGCGGTTTGTGCCCCAATGATATACGACACCGAGGCCCTGGGTGTCATAGCCGTATACTCCTACTCAAAAGCCGGCTTCGAAGAATGGGATATCAGGCTCCTCGAAGGCTTCGCGTCTCATGCGGCGGTAGCAATACATAATGCTATTAGCTACGAACGCGAAAGCACAGTAGCCGAGGTGCTGCAAAGAACGTTCATCAGCGGCTCCAATCTTTCAAGTGACAGATTTGAGATAACTCAAGTATATGAGCCCGCTTCCAACGAAGCGCTGGTAGGTGGTGACTTCTACGACGCTTTTGAGCTGCCGGATGGTAAAACAGCCCTCGTTATAGGCGACGTATCAGGCAAGGGTCTAGCTGCAGCAGTCCACACAGCAATGATCAGATATACGCTTCGCGCTTATCTGAACGAAGGGCATTCGCCAGCTGCGACGCTTGACCTGCTGAACCGAATTACTAGTCAGCTTACCGATGATGATACGTTCGTGACGCTATTTCTGGGCGTTCTTGACCCGTCTACGGCTGAACTTGTGTATGCCAGTGCAGGTCACGAGCCCGCTATCTACATTCACGGAGACAACCGACTTAGCCTCCCAGCAACCGGCATACCGCTGGGAGTAGACGTTGACGCTCACTACGAGGAAGGCAGGATCGCGTTGGAAATAGGCGGTATCTTGTTACTATACACTGACGGCATCAGCGAAGCACGCCGAGAATCGCATGTACTCGGTGTCGAAGGCATAGAACAACAGCTGCTGACTTGCAAAACTCAGACAAGTGCAGACGTCGCCAAATGCGTGCACAACAAGGCGATCGAGTTCGCCGGTGGAGAACTCAAAGACGACGCGGCGATACTTGCAGTCCGCAGAGTCTACTAGTGTCGACTTATCTGCCAAACAGCCCTTGCTGACTTCAATTAAGATGCGAGCCTAGCGCTATTTCCCCGGCTTCGGCACAGGCACCCCAGCTCCCGGTTTAGGCGCAGGTCGCGGCTGGCCGCCGTGAAGCTCCTGCATTGATACTTTCTTGTAGCCAGCAGGGAGATCAAAAAGTTTTTTGGGTGGTGTACCCAGCTTTATGTTCTTACATTCGCTAGTGATAGCACCGTTTGGTGTTTGAGTAATGGTTTTCACGGGGAATTGCAACTTTTTCGCTAGCCATATAGTTGATTTGCGTTGCTGCTGGTTTTTGAATTTCAGCTCAAACTTTTCGCAATCGTAGCCATTAACTTTCTCGTTTCCAAGCTTTGTTTTGACAGCTATTTTTTTCAGTTGTTCTTCGTTGCTCAAAACGGAAACGTCGCTCACCTTTGGATCGTATGGCACTTCACTATAACTTTTCGAAGCCGGGTTTATTAGCCACACTACCTTCTTGTCTGGCCTAATGATCACTGAGTTGGTCACGGGTCCGACCGTCGAATCCTGACGGATCATTTGTCCCTGCCGGTATATCTTTCCCTTTATCTCAGTACTGCCGATCTTCGTAACCATGTCCGCCGAAAAATCTGCTGCGCCCGCCCACGCTGCAGCCCATAACACTCCAAGACAAACAACCACCAATGGCGTAATGCACCGTCGTTTGTTCATTTTATCTAGCTCCCTTCAGCGTAATACCATTTCCCCTTCCACCCCGTCTCACAATAACCTTCTTTCCTACGAACTTCGTTGCAAATAGGTTCCATAAGCTGCAAAACCATCGCTCGAATGCAAACCACCCAATAGCTTCCTGCTCACAGGTTGACTTAGCAAAGCGTGTGGAAGTAGAATATCAACGGAGGCTGCCAGTCGACGGTCTTTAAGAAGTAACACTATCCGCAGCGCGGTTTCGCATGACCGCGCTTCGTTTGTGAAGGAGTGTCGTCCATGCCAAAGTCTACCGCCACCAAACAAAATTCTTCCAACCAAAAAGATCTCGAAATCACCGAAACAAAAGAGGAGTTGCTGGATTACCTCCGGCAGATGTATGAAATTCGCCATTTTGAAGATACAGTATATAAGCTCTTGCGTGAGGGCACGATAAAGGGTGCTTCCCACCTATATGCTGGACAAGAAGCTGTGGCTGTCGGCGCCATCGCCTGTCTGGAAGAACGCGACGTGATCGCGAGCACCCACAGAGGACACGGACATTGTGGAGCGATCGGCGATTTCCATGCCAGAAAAGGCGGCGAACAAGCTAGACAAGAGCACTGGAACAAAATGATGGCGGAACTTATGGGCAAGGAGACAGGCTATTGTAAGGGGCGCGGCGGCTCCATGCATATCGCGGATGTAGAAAAAGGTAATCTGGGATCTACAGGCATCGTTGGTGGCAACATTCCGATTGCCACCGGCGGGGCCCTTGCGGAAAAACTCCTGGGCACTGGGGCGGTTGTACTTTGCTTTTTTGGAGATGGTGCGACCAACACCGGTGCTTTTCATGAATCCCTTAATATGGGCTCGGCGCTGCTCTGCGGACTGCCCATAGTCTACATTTGCGAGAACAACCTCTACGGAATGAGTGTTCCGTTTCACGATAAGTCCGTCGCCTGCGCTGGTCAAGCTTCCAGGATTAGAGATATCGCAGACAGGGCGGTCGCCTACGGAATACCTGGTGTTATTGTCGACGGAATGGATGTGCTCGCTGTCAAGAGAGCTGTCCAAGAAGCAGTGAATCGCGCTCGTACTAAGAGCGAACCTACGCTTATAGAATGTAAAACTTATCGTTGGTACGGTCATTCTTCGAGCGACCAACGCGCTTATAGAACCCGCGAGGAAGAAGCCGAATGGAAGAAGCGGGATCCGATAGTTGTGCTGCGCAACAAGTTGCTCGAAGCAGGAATCGCCACTGAAGAAGAAATGGACGCTGTTGAGCAGATGGCGATTAAAACCATCGAAACAGCTACGAAGTTCGCCATGGAAAGCCCGTATCCGCCGGTAAGTGAGCTGTTTAACGATATCTACGTGCCGGAGGATCCTAACGAAAAGGCTGCCCAGATAGCAGCCGAAAAGAAGATGGCGCCTCGTATCAAGCAAATTGAGGCAGAGATTCGGAAACTCTCCGGTAGTACACTGCCAAAGCTCAAGGCGGCAGATGTCAAAGCGCTGGAAGAAAAATACGGTGTCCCTATAAAGACATATGCCCAAGCTATCGTGGATGCGCAGGCTGAAGAAATGCGCCGAGACAAACGCGTCATAGTTATGGGCGAGGACGTCGGACTCTACGGCGGCGCATACGCGGCAACAAAAGGACTTTTCGAAGAGTTCGGTCCCCTGCGAGTGATAGATACAGCAATCAGTGAAGCTGCCATAGTTGGCGCTGCTGGAGGCGCCGCGATGAGGGGACTGAGACCCGTGGCAGAAATCATGTACATCGACTTTTTAACCATCGGGTCAGATCAGCTCATACATAACTTAGCTTATAACCGCTACATGTTCGGCGGAAAGACAAAGGTACCAGCGGTAATACGTACTGAAGGTGGCGTAGGTAGATGTATCGCCGCGCACCATTCCGAAAGTCTGGAAGCTATGTTCTTGCACATCCCCGGGTTGTATGTGGTTATGCCGTCTACGCCGTTTGATGCCAAAGGGCTTCTGAAAGCTTCAATACGCAACGATAACCCTGTACTGTTCATAGAACATAAGGTTCTATACTCAGGAGTTATGGGTCCGGTTCCCGACGAGGACTATGTATTGCCGATTGGTGTTGCGGATATCAAGCGCGAGGGTTCTGACGCAACCGTTGTCGCTTATAGCCGAATGCTTCACTTTGCGATGGATGCGGCTGACCGGCTGTCCCAAGAGGGAATCGAGGTCGAGGTAATCGACCCCCGCACTCTGAATCCTCTTGACGTGGAAACAATTGCCAAATCTGCGCGCAAGACGGGTAGGCTAATCACAGTATCCGAAGGTTACCCCAGGTGCGGCGTGGGTCCAGAAATCGCGCGACAAGTATTCGAATACCGGTTTGAAGACGGCACGCTTGGTTTCGACTATCTTGACGCCCAGCCCATTTTCTTAAGTGGCAAGGATTGCCCAATCCCTATGAGCGAGCCGCTTGAAGCAGCTGTCGTGCCGACAGTTGATGATATCGTGGCTGCAGTAAAATCCATCGTGTGACCAAAGCGAAGTCAACCTGAAAGCAGATCTTGCACACTAGTGCAATAGTCACTATCGGTTTCTTGCTTTCTTGCCGGGATTGGCAAAAAGCTTACCTAGCAAAACTTCACCATTCGCACAGTTGTGCCAGAGGCAAAGTCAAAGCCAACCTTGTCCATCAAAGCGAAGATGCAGTGGAGGCCTCTGCCTCTGTCACAGAGCAACGATTCACTAAGGTCAGGTAGTTCATCGGGGTTAAAGCCCGGTCCGTGATCACTAACTGACACGCAAACAAGCCTGGGCGTCGCCAGACAGCGCACCGTGAAAGATCCGTTGGGATTGTTCCCATTCCCGTGCTCAATTGCGTTGGCTACAGCTTCCCCAACAGCCAGTGAAAGGTCGAATCGTTTGCTTTCGTCGATTCCAACAGAGTAAGCTAGGTTCTCTACCCGTGCACGAGCCTCACGGACATGCTTCATAGTTGCAGGGAGAGTAAAAGAATCTATGAACCGTGGTTCGGAAAACAAGTCTTGTTCTCGTAGCCCAAACTCTCGTCTAATGTCCTTAAGATACTCTAGCTCGGAATGTTGGCTAGCAGTTTTTTTATCTAGACGTTGACCCGTCCCTTTGTCATCCTCTGGTGACAGAGTAGGGCAGCCCATATTTTTCGCTTGTTCCATGTGCTCTTTTCGTTAATCCCCCGTCTATTTGAACCAACTAAAAAAGCCCTGCGGCTCAGCACGTTGCGTAGAATAGCATCATAGTTCTAAACAGTCAACACCGTTTGCCTAGCATTTTTACCAGTTTTTTGCACTGCTTGATACTCAAATCCGCGAGCTCTGTTTACCTATCCTCGCATTCCACCACACCTGAAGATCCATCCACGGTAACCCACGCACCATCAGTAAGTACAGAACCGACACCCCTACAGTCTGCCACGTATGGGACACCACGGAGCGCCGCCATCGACGCCAGACTAGGATCAGGAGGCGTCTCGGATATCAATCCAGAAACAAGTCCCAAAAGCGGCGTCCAACCTGCTGCTGGCCAATCGATAAGAAGTATGTCAGAAGGCTGCATACCCATCACATCAGCAGCCTTGTAAACACGGCGTAATCGACCTCTCGCCACGCCTGGACTGCACGGTCGACCTCTTAGCTTTCCTTCGTCGAACCGTAGCCTGGGCTCATCCTGAGTAGGTATTACTTCCGGCGCACGCAGTCGTGACTCTAGCCAGTGCAGGTGCTTCCTTTCCGCAATCAACTCAATCACTTCTTTGAACTTGCCTACCGCGCCACCGCTAGCAGCGATCGACCTAATATCCTTCTGATCCAAGTAGAACACGTCCTCTGGTCGCCAGAGGCACCCGCGGTCAACGAGCCTGCGTCCCAACTCAAGTAAACTAAGCCTGAGTGCAGTTCCTGCCCGAGCACACGTGCACTCCGCTACGCTCCTAGCTTCCAGCCATCCGCGAGATTGTGTTATCAGCTGCGATAAATGCTGCCCTGCGTTGCCCGCATAAGCTTCCAGAAGGTCTTGCTGAATGCTTTCCACAGAGACTCTCTGAGCTTCCCAAATCGAGATGAGCGCCGGCCGCCTACCCTGCCTAGAAAGCGCTTCAATAATTGCAAAAATAGCGTCTATGTCCTCAACCCAACTTCTCCAAGAAGCCGCGTCATACGGCTCGTCACAACGCATAAACGCATAGCAATGCTCGCGAGCAAAAACCTCAACCTCTCGTCTAAAGTTCTTTTGCCACTCGGGGTCTCCAAGTCGACCTGTGTACCGAGCAACAGCGAGTCGGTTCGCAAAGTCCTCAATCACAGCGTCTCGCAAAACAAGTGCTTTCGACGCACCTGCCACCAGACGCTGGTAGACGCTGGTGGGCTCGCTGCCACTTCCAAGAAACTCGCGCAGTAAATGTGGAAATCGCACGCTTGGATATTGGGAAGACTCCAGCAATTCTAGACTCCGCGTATAAAATCTGACAGCTTCCCGCAAAATAGCAGTCAGCTTAGTGTCTGATAAACGCTGCAAATCCTGCGCGAGCAGAGCAGACACGTCGGCGGATAGCTTCGTGAGCTCAGTTGCCACTCTGCGGAGCTCACGCTCGCCAGATATGATCTCACGCATCTGTAACCGAGGGTCCCTCCCGTCGGGGTTATTTTCCGGCACGCGCAGTGCTCGCCGGAATACGAAGCCATTTATCAAACGCCACTCCTGTCGAAACTTGCCAATCGGGAACCCAACAGCGCGCATAGAGCGCTCTTTGTATATGACGCTGCGAACCAGCGGCGAAACAGGACTGCGTGTGATTCTTTCAAATATGCTGTTATCCCCTCCGAGACACTCCCCAGGAAAGTACGTTGGAATGTCCTCCAGTGACTGCGCTTGCAGCACCCATAGCGTTTGCCCATCGTATGCCCAATCTATTTCGACAGGACACGCGATGTATTTCTCCACCAGAATTGCCTGCTCTGCAGCGATGACGGCAACTCGGCCGATTTCGTCAGATGCATTAGGCTCGGCTTTCATTGATGAAAGGTTAAGAACAATAGTCCTGGTCTCAGAATCTCCGCATTCGGTACAAACGACTACCTCCTGCGGATTGCCGTTAATTGGATTAGCAGTCAGAGTAAGTCCCAGAATCGGACAATCTACCGCCTGCTGCACGATAACTGCGATCTCAGGCATCTCTTCAGGTGTTACTCGAGACTGAATTGCGATAGCTTGGTCTGTCCAAGCCGATGCCCAGACTTTCTTTATAGCTTTCTCCAGATCGTCGAGGCTAACCACGTCAGCACAACTTTCGTAAGCTCCCGGCAGGTGAGGATGGGCCGATACTCGCACCACAATCCGACCCGCATTGTGTGCCTCTGACCTTGCTATAACTTCGTAGGCTTCCGATATAAGCTCGTGAATATCCGAAGGCAGATCGGTTTGGAGGATAGAAGTGCGGACTTTTTCTCTCTGCAGAGCGGTGGCGTTCTGTGGATTTGTACATGACAACCCCAAGTGACTCATATACCAACAATAAACATCGCTGGTAACCACAAATCCAGCCGGAACATTAAAGCCGACCGCTATCAGCTGCGCGAGGATGGCTGCCTTTTTGCCGCATTTAGACTGCCTGTTTGCTTCCGCGAGTGGAATGATTGGAGAAGATACGTGCAACATCGCCTTGTTGGATTCACCGAATTATAGAAACGCTCGCCCAAGCTGTCAATTAGGCAGTTAAACAGCATCAACAGTTATAATGAAAGCGCAGTGCGGAACAGAAAATAAAGGTAAGCAAGCAAATTTTTCTTGCAGGAAGATGCGATTAGATGTTTAGGTTGCCTTGCGCCGCGGGTATTAGAACCGATGCAAGGATTATACCCAAGCCACTGGTTGCCGTAAAAACTCTAGAAGGAATACAGGTTTCTGACGCATAATTACGAGTTACTGGTAATGTTGCTGTAAGAATTGCGACATTGACTTATTGACATACGATTTGTCTTGTGATAGTATCTCGTGCGAACTCGGCTATCGCACCAATCGCAGCGCAGGGTGGAAAGGAGGTGAAAGGTTCCTCGAGGTTTCCTGTGAGAGCTGCGGGTGATAGCATAGACAGGGTAACGTTCCCAAGAGAAAGGCAAGCGCTTTGCAGGTAACATGGAGACTGTAGGCGCTTTGTTCTCGAGGGGCGTTCCTCCTATCAAGAAAGTTCAAATTCAAGGAGGAACAGTAACTATGAAAAAGACAGCATACCTGACGTTAGGTCTGCTAGTCGTATTGGCGGCGCCGGTCTTGGGCCAGGCTTTCACGGACGTGCCTGCGGACCACTGGGCGTACGACGCCATCGAGCAGCTGCAGAAGGACGGCATCCTGATCGGATATCCCGACGGAACCTTCCAGGGCAAGCGAACGCTCACTCGATATGAGTTCGCGATCGCAGTCGCCCGACTCGCAGACTGGGTTCGAAGTGTCATGCCCGGTGGACCAGCTGCTGGTCTGACCAAGGCTGACGTGGAAAAAATGCTCGCGGATTACGCGAAGAAGTCCGAACTGCCGAGCATCCCGCAGAACCTGGCAACCAAGGACGATGTGGCAGCCATTCGCAAACTCGTGGATGAGTTCCGCGATGAGATCGCTGCTCTCGGAGTTGACGTAGACGCCCTGAAGCGGGATGTCGCAGCACTGGGCGCTCGCGTGGACGCGATCGAGGCGGAGCAGAAGCGCGTGCGAATCACTGGCGAAGCGAACATATTCGCAGTATCGCTCAGCTCCACCAGCGATGCTACCGGTCAGCCTGTGGTCAACCTTGACAATAGGACAGCGACCTATCCGAATGAGGCGTTGTTCCGAAACATAGGTCTTGTCAAGGACTTTGACCTAACCATCACTGGACGCGTCAGCGACACCGTGACTGCCCAGGCGCTCATCAACTACGGCAACTACCTGCAGTACCTTGGATCAGTCGATGATTACGCAGGTGGTGTCTTGCCGAATCGGTCAACGGACGACTTCTTCCCGTATTACACCTTCGTTCAGGCTGCTATCGGGCAGAAGGGTTCGTTGACGGTTGGTAGGTTCCCGTTGCAGTTCACGCCGTACACTTTGAAGAAGATCGACGTGGACAGCTACACCAGCATCCTGAAGACGGATGACGGGAACTACCCAGTTGATGGCGCTAAGCTGACTTGGGACTTCGGCGGCGTAGATCTCACCCTGTTCGCAGCGAAGAACGACCAGAACAACTATCTCGCCAATGGTCTGACTGGTCAGCCGTTCTCGCTGGTTCAGGGCGCAACCGGGTCCGGTGTCGGCGGTCTCAACGGGGTAACCCAGTCTGCTGGTCTCCGAGCGACCATTGCGATTCCGTGGGAAGGCAATCTCGGGCTCACCTACTACGAAGCGTGGAATCGCGCTGCTTACGCCGCTGGTACCCGTGATAAGGCTCGCGTCTATGGCGCCGACCTGTCTGTCGATATCCCTTGGGTCAAGACGCTCAAGATGGTCGGTAGCTGGACTCGATCCGAAGCTTTGGCTGCCAGCACGGCACCTGCGACCGTCGATGACGTTGATTACCTGAACACCGCTTGGGACGCGAAGTTCAGTGGGACGGTTGGCTCGATCGGTCTGGCTGCAGGTTACAAGAGCATAGGTCGCAACTTCGCGGCAGCTGGTGCTTGGGACAAGATCGGTCGCTGGACCAACCCGGCTGGCATTCGCGGCCCATATGCCGAGATCGATGTTCCAGTTATGGACAACCTAAAGGTCTCGCTTAACGGCGAGTTCCTGAAGGGCGGCGACAAGGATGACCCGTTCTTTGGCGCTGGCAAATGGGGTTCCACCAAGGACGACAAGCTGACCAAGGCAGAAGCCGCAGTCAAGTGGTGCTTCAGCAAGGCTAACGCACTTGACGTGGCTTATCAGTGGATCAAGTTCGAGCCGGATACTGCCGGTCTCGACTCCGCTGATGAGAAATACCTCACGGTCGGCTGGGCTCACCAAATGGGACCCAACGCCACGATGAAGATCGGGTACCAGTTCATCAAGTACGACGGCGGAAGCACGACCAGCGGTCCCTACGGTGCTGACTACCAGGGTTCGCAGGCTGTGGTTCAATTCGGTGTGAGCTTCTAGCCGCCGCTTGATCTAGATTCGCAAAGCCCCCGGTTTGTAACCGGGGGCTTTTTTCTTGACCGTTTCGCGTGCCAGCGGTAAAATACTTGCATTCTCACGGAGGGAGAGCACAACTGATGAACAGGAAACAACTCTCGCTAGTTACGGTGATTACACTGTCTCTCGCTTGTCTCTGTTCGATTGCCCAGGCAGCGGAGACAACTGGAGGCTTGATTCCGCCACCACCGATATCAGTTCCTTATGGGGGAAGGGTGGTCACTGAAATAAACATTAGTGATGCTGACATTTTGGGCGTAATCAAACAAATGATACCCGCTGTTGGCGAAGTTATCGCCACCATAGCCCCAGCTGTAAAAGAGCAAGGCGACGCCGGCAAAGGTAGTGTCGTAATGGAGGCACTGCAGAAAGTCGACTTCCAGGGGCTCGCAGACGCTATAAGCGGAATCAAGAACATTAGAGTATTGGTCGTGAGTTATCCGCGTCAGATAGGCTCAGCTGAGCTCCTTGAACAGCTTGATGCTGGGGTGGCAAAGCTGGGGCGGTTCAGCAGGATTATAGCCAACACCGATACTTCTGCAGATTCTCCTATGGGATTATTAGCCGTCTATGCACAAGCTGATGGAAACGGCTATGTTGGGTACGGTTTCGATAGTGGTAGCCGTAAGCTTTTCGCGTTTAGGCTGATAGGTTCGGCAGACGCACAAAAACTCATTAAATGGGGCACAGAAACCGTCAAGACCGTAGTCGGTGCAATTAGGCAAGCTACGTCCGACGAGACTGAGAAGCCCCAGAGCCAGTAACTAAACTGCGTCATTTTACATCAGTTTTCTCTACTGGCAATCACAAGTAGCTTAGTAGGAGGTGCTTTGCTCACAAGGTGTGCGGCATAGTTGGATACATCGGCAAGACCCAAGCCTGGTCGATGCTGATAGAAGGACTGAAACGGCTCGAGTACCGTGGTTACGACTCAGCCGGTTTGGCCGTCTTGAGCGATGGCAGAATAGATATTCGCAAGAGCGTAGGCAAGCTAAAAGTCCTTGAATCAGCAGTCCAGAAGGATCCTCCGGTGGGTTGTGTCGGCGTCGGCCACACAAGGTGGGCTACTCACGGTAGGCCATCCGACGAAAACGCACACCCGCATACCGATTGCTCTGGACGTATAACGGTCGTCCATAACGGGATCATTGAAAACTATATGGAACTGCGATCCCGACTCGAAGCCTCCGGACACAAGTTCACATCGGAAACCGACACAGAAGTTGCGGCGCACTTGATTGAGGAATACTATCGCGGAGATCTTGCCGAAGCAGTGCGGCTAGCAGCCAGGGAGCTTGAAGGCTCATTCGCACTCGCCGTCATGGCCCAGGATGAGCCCAACCACATTATTGGCGCACGCCGCCATAGCCCATTAGTGGTTGGTATTGGAAAGGGAGAATCCTTTCTTGCCTCCGACGTAGCAGCCTTCCTACGACACACGCGAAATGTTATCTACGTTGACGATGACAACATAGTGAGCTTGAGCCAGAACCGTGTGAGGCTCTTCGATCTTGACGGCAATGCAGTTGAAAAAAGTCCAACCACTGTGGACTGGGACGCTGCGATGGCTGAGCGGGGTGGATACGACCACTTTATGCTCAAAGAAATTCACGAGCAGCCGCGCGCTTTGCGCGAGACCATGCGCGGCAGATTAGGCCCTGAACTCGACCGCGTAGAGCTCCCTGGGCTCAACCTGTCTGACGAAGAGATTCGCAATATTGACCGCATCTTAATGATTGCGTGCGGCACTGCTTATCACGCTTCCATAGTTGGAAAGTACGCCATTGAAGAGCTCTGTCGCATTCCTGTTGAAGTGGATGTTGCAAGCGAGCTTAGATACCGAAACCCAATTGTCAACGACCGGACTCTTGGTATAGCAATTAGCCAATCCGGCGAAACTATAGACACAATAGTCGGGTTAAGAGAGGCAAAGAGCAAGGGTGCAAAGGTTATTTCGATAACGAATGTTGTCGGAAGCCTGGCAGCCAGGGAATCCGACGGGGTTCTTTATACCTACGCCGGTCCGGAAATCGCAGTGGCCAGCACAAAAGCATATACCACACAACTTATGGTGCTTTACCTGCTAGCACTATACCTAGCCCAAGTCCGTGGTACGATCGATGAAACCCGCGCAAACCAGTTGAGAGAGGCACTTTGGGAACTGCCTGGCCAAGCCGAAACAGTTCTCAACAACTACTCCGAAGTAATAACAGCTGCTGAACGCTACTATTGCTTCAAAGGTTTCCTATATATGGCTCGCGGTATAAACATTGCCAGCGCCCTCGAGGGCGCCCTCAAGATGAAAGAAATCGCTTACATCCACGCCGAAGGTTATGCCGCCGGCGAGATGAAGCACGGTCCCATTGCTATGATTGACCCTACGTTCGTAACCATAGCCATCGCTGTGCAATCCAAAACTTATGACAAGATGCTAAATAACATCAAGGAAGTCAAGGCTCGATCCGGAGAAGTTGTAGCAATAGCCAACACCCACGATGAAACAATCGCTAGTTATGCCGACAGAGTCGTCCGCATCCCAGAAACTGAGGAACTCTTGTCACCCGTGCTCGTCGCCATTCCACTGCAGCTAATGGCTTACCATGTTGCTTGTAATCGCAGCCCAAACGTGGATCAACCCCGTAATTTGGCAAAGACCGTCACAGTCGAATAGCTGCGCGTATCATTGCGGCGTCGCCTTGCCGTTCAGTAATCGATACCCTTCCGTGCCGGTATACCTTTTTGAAACGGGTGCTTAATCAATTGCATTTCGGTGACGTAGTCGGCAGCTTCCATAATGTCGGGAGGAGCATTGCGTCCTGTCAGGATCAGTTCCACTGACGCAGGCTTAGACTTGATAAGCTTGAGCACACGTTGTATGTCGATCAAGCCGTAGTGCATAGCGTTGTTGATTTCATCCAACACAACTAGCTCGCAATCCCCATTGAAAATAACTTGCTCTGCGAACGCCATCGCCTCTTCTGCCGACTGTTTGCGCTGGAGCACTTTCGCTTCGTCCATACTCCTGCACGGGTCCACCGCAAACTGCCTCAATGTAAAGCGATCTCCGAAATCCTTGGCGAACTTAGCCTCTCCTATTTCTGAATAACCTTTTATGAATTGAATCACGCAAACGCGAAAGCCCCATCCAAGGGCGCGCAACGCGCAACCGAGAGCCGCAGTTGTCTTACCTTTCCCATCACCGGTGTAAACGTGCACCAAACCTCGCTGAGCAGGCAGCGTTTTCTTGCGACCAACCTCTTGCATGGCGACAGCATACTAGCACGCTGCTTGCCAGAACGTCAACCGGATAATATCAGCCTTATTTGCCGCCGATAATTGAAATAGAGATGTCGGCTTGTATTAGGTTGAGTATATGGTTCATTTGGGTATGACAAGGATATAGGAAAGTGTAAATCCAGGCTCGCCATTGCGCTGTAGCTGATCTGTGCTCAGCCAAACGAATATTCGGCGGCTTGATCATAGGAACGTGTTTTGAAAGTAGCAACAATGAGTGAAGCAGTAGAAAATACAGAGCGCTGGAGCGGCACAGGACAGAAAGATAACTTCACACAGGGCATCCAAATAGCCGAGTTCAGAGTACCCAGCGATGCGCGCGCTGTATCAGAGCTAAGGGAAAAGGCAATAGGTGCAGCCTTGCAGGCTGGAGCAAAGGGCGATGTCCTTTGTGACAT
>Ga0123519_10007050_pt1 | contig 17523 bp, 14 predicted proteins | sample YelNatPaOPRAMG02_FD_87396 | JGI IMG/M metagenome (GOLD analysis project Ga0123519, IMG submission 87396) | Hot spring microbial communities from Yellowstone National Park - Yellowstone National Park OP-RAMG-02 (version 2) | ecosystem: Environmental > Aquatic > Thermal springs > Hot (42-90C) ... | reverse complement strand
TCCTTTTAGTTTTAGCAATCCTGACTTTAATTTTAAATCATTGCGGGGAACCGTAGTTTTTCGCTGGGAATATCTTCCTGGCTCGCTTCTTTATTTTGTCTGGACTCAGAATCGCTACGATACCTCCCATCCAGGTGACTTATTTCTCCGCCGCGACCTGGGAGATTTGCTTACGGCACCAGGCGATAATATCTTCTTACTGAAAATTTCTTATCGCTGGGCCCTTTAAAAAATTTTATAAAAATTTTATCTGTATTTTAATGGCCTATAAAATGATGGCCAGCCGCCAAATACTCAGCCCCTGAGGAATTGGCCAAAAAGCGACCGCTATTCCACCAGCAAATTTTCATTAAAAAAGGCCGCTCCTCTTTTTAACCGTAATTCATATTTCTCTTAACACGGCTTTGAAAATATAGTGCGGGGGAGGCCAATTTGGAGTATCTCCTTTAAAACTCAGGAACGATTCCCCTCATTAAAAAATGAAATATCAGGAATTAATTCATTCGGGTTAAGAGAGAAAAACGCTCTTTATTTCTGTCGGCACTGGCGGATGAGGTCCTCCACCTTTTCTCTTTCCGCTGGGGTAAGGCTTGGTCCCCTGAGTTCCAAATATTTTTCAAAATAAGGCAGAGCCTGCTCTTTCTTCCCCAGCTCCAAAAGCGCCAAGCCCAAGTTAAAATGAGAAAAATCATCCTCGGGGTCGGCCACAATGGCTTTCTTCCAGGCTTCAACGGCCTTTTCGCTCTCCCCAGAAAGCTTGTAACTCATCCCGAGGCCCCGAAAGGCCAAGTTTAACCGCGGGTCAAGAGAAGCAGCCTTTTCAAAATAAGAAATCGCCTGCTTGAGCTGATTAGCTTCTTTGTTCTGAAAATACAAAGAAATACAGAGTGCACCCAGGTTCGATAGAACCAGGGCGTGAGTCGGGTCAAGGGAAAGAGCCTTTTCATAAGCACCGCGGGCCCGCTCATAATCTCCCTTTCGCCAGAAGGCAATGCCGAGCTGGTCCCAGACATCAGGGTCTTCTTCATAAAGATTTACGGCTTGCTCCAGAACTTTTATTGCCTCATCGTAGCGCCTTTCTCTCACCAGAAACAAACCATAAGCAGCGGCCAAGCTGTGGTCGAGGGGATTCAAACGAAAGGCTTCGGCCAGAACCTGAAGGGCCTCCTGCACCTTGCCTTGGGAATAATAGATATGAGCCAAATATATATAGGCCGAACTAAAATTTTTTCGCTGCGAAATAACCTGCTGTAAGAGTTCGACCGCCTCTTCTTTTTTCTCCAGGTCATGAAAGATAATGGCTCTTTCCAGTTTCTGCTGGATGGGCAGAAAATTTTTCAGGTCATCCTCGGGGCCATAGCTTTTTTTGGTTTGAGGTTGGGTCGAGACAATATAGCCCAGGCTTTGGAGCCTCCTTAGAGTGGCTTGGTCAACAGGTCTTGTGGCTGAGACCTCCCCTGCTTCAGGCATTTTGGCCATCATTTCTCGAAGCTTCTGCCGGTAAGGTTTCAAATCTACTTGGGGCGCGAGGTTATTTTTCTCGTCAAAATCACGGTTCAAATCATAAAGTTCCGGCACCGGTAAATCGAGGAACTTTTTCCCGTCGCTAATTAATCCCTGGAGGGGAGCGCAACCCCGGTTAAGATAGGCATCCAGAGATTCGATATAAATTGGCCGCATCTCCCTTTTTTTCCCCTGAAGGAGCGGCTGGAGTGAGACACCCTCGAGGAAAGCTGGTTTCTTCAGCTCAAGGAGGTCGCAAACAGTCGGGAAAAGGTCAATATGACTAACAAAATCAGCCGTCCGGCCCGGCTTTATGCCTGGCCCGCTAATAATGAGGGGCACCCAGAGGGTGCTGTTGTAGGCAAAATAGCTATGGGTTATTTCGCCATGTTCGCCCAAAGATTCACCATGGTCGGCTGTAAGAATGATTATAGTTTCCGCGATTTCTTTTCTTTCGGCCAAAAAGGAAAAAAGTCGGCCCAACTGGTCATCAACATAAGCTACTTCCGCCGAATAAGGGTCATCCTTGAAGCGAGAAAGATAGGCTTCAGGGGGAAGATAAGGCGCATGGGGGTCCCAAAGATGAAGCCAGCCAAACCAGGGCCCCGGCTGTTCCGCCAACCATTTTATTGCCGCATTTACGACGACTTCAGCTCTTCTTTCGCTAAAGGTAAAAGGAAGAGCAGGCTGGGTGGGAAAGGCATCGTCATAATAATCAAATCCCTGGTTCAAACCAAAGCGGGAGTCAAGGGGAAAAGCCCCGACGAAAGCGCCAGTGGAAAACCCCTGGGCCTTTAAAAACTCAGCCAAAGTGGTTAACTCTGGTTTGACTCGAAAACGGGCATTATCCCTGACTCCGTGACGAGGCGGGGTCAATCCCAGAAGAATTGAAGCATGGGAAGGGAGAGTGATGGGGACATGGGCAAAAGCCCTTTCAAAAACCACTCCTTTTTCAGCCAGCGAATCGATATTCGGGGTGCGCAGAAATCTATCTGTATAACAACTCACGCGGTCAGGACGAAGCGTGTCGATGGTTATGAGCAGAAGATTAGGAAAAGTTTTCGGCGGCGCAGAGTCAAAACTGGGAGATGGTGCGAAGAAAAACAAAGACGCCGCAATAAAAAATAAGACTAAAATAATTGATGTTCTAAGTCTAATAGAGCTTCGCTCGAGAGAAAAAAATTTTCCCCAGAAAAAGGCTTTGGCCTTAATCTCTCCAACCTCCAGCACATCTCTTATTTTACCCCAAGGGCGGAGGTTGAGGAAGTCCCCACAATCAAGGACCTATTTAATGTTGGCGAAGATAAGTTACTCGCATGCTCTTTCATTTTACAGGGCCTCCTTGGAGGGATAAGTTCAAGAGAAGGAAAACGCCATAAGGCGCGACGCTTAGTGGGAGAGATAGCCACCCGCATCAGGCTATTTGAGGAACTAAAAAAAGGATATAACCTGTTGAATTGGAGCAAAATAAACGACCTGGCGGCAAATTATAAGCTTCTGGCAGAAGCTGGAGTTATCAGCTTCTAATCTTTTTCTGTAATCATCATTTTTCAATTTATACCCCCTATTCGAAGGGTTCAATTCGATATTTGATGAATTTTGCTGTCCCATCCGGGTCAATCTTTCTCATCCAGACATGCCTTCCTTGCCATCTCGTTTCCCGGACAAAAAGGTCAATTTTCGGCTCAATTATCTCCACGCGGTTGATAAATTTCCCTTCCGGACTGAAGGCGTCAAGAATGAACGGTTGTTTAGCTTCTTCCTCGATAAAGGGATGCACCAGAATATTCCCTTCACCGTCAACCAGAAGAGAACTGTAGGCAGGTTTATACTTAGGAAATTCCGTGTTTTTAACGATGAAATCTGGCGCCCCTTTCTTAATCGACTTTCCGTCAAAAAAAGTAATACCTTCCAAATGATTCTTCTTATCTTTCTCCGTTACTTTGACTGGCTTGAACGGATGCTTGACTGAAAGGAGCAATTTTCCCTGGCTGTTATAAACCCCAAATTCATACTTGGCCGCAAAACCGATAATTATCCGGCCATCAGGAGAAATATCCCAATGAATATCAGGAGAGAATGGCTGAGGAATATTAGCCAGGCCGAATTGTTCAGTCCGGATGTGTTTATTTCTCCAAACTGGCTGCGAGGAGATGACTCCTTTAACCTGGAAATCAGGCGAGAGTACTTCTAAGAAAACATCCTGCGGTTTCTTGGGGTCGTCAAAATGGATTTTCTCCGTTTCTACCACCAAGTCGCCGTCGGGCAAAGCGCGCAGCCTTTGCGGTCGGCCAGAAAGCCCAGAAATATCTCGGCTGATGACCGCTTCTCCCTCCAAGGTCAAAGCGCTTAACCTCCGGTTGCCCATGTCCCAGACAAATATTCTATCCTTTGCCACGTCAAAACTTACCGGAGAACTAAAATCTCCTGGCCCCTGCCCTTTGTGACCTATGACCTTGAGAAATTTTCCCCCGGAATCGAATTTCTTAATGTTATTGTCGCTAAAATCGAGAAAATATATGTTTCCCAAAGTATCAAAGGAAATGGACGCGACCCCGACAAACAAAACGCCGGGGGGTAAGGAGGAACCATCAATAATCATCTCTGGCCGCAGGATGATTTTACCGCCGCGATAAATCTCTTCCAGAGAACTCGGCTCGTCCCCCGCCAGCCAGAGCCAGAAGAAAAACCCGGCCGAAAAAAGAATGGCTGACACCCAACAATTATTTTTCTCCCTCATTGTTCTTCCTCGTTTTCAGTCTAATTTTGTTAATGTCTGCTAATCCGTCTACTATTTTATTTCGATGGATGATTAGTTTCTTGTTTATGATAATACTTGGCAGGCGGAGGGCAAAGGTTTAATTTTGTTTACTACCTTAAGTCCTAATCCAGTTTGATTCTGTTAACTGTGTTGGGCGCTGGAATTATCATTTTAACGTCCGGCATTTTCTCCTGAATTAGCCTTTCCAGCTCTTTACTTTGACGGCCTGAACCGTGGATGGCAATAATTACCTTAGGCTTCAGCTCCAAAGCCAGACGGAAAGCTTGCTCCGGCGAAGCCGTCGGCGACGGCTCTCCCGTGGGCAGGAAAGCGACATCGGCCTTAAGTCCGGAGAGCGGCACATAACCGGAATCGCCCCCATGGAAAATACTTATCTTGCCGATGGTTATGTGGTAAAGGAGAATTGGTCCAACGTGGGTTCCCCGAACGGCTTGCACTTTAATATTTCCAGACTGAAAAGGCTGGTCTATGGAGGCGGCGAAGAGTTTTTGGGCCGGGATATCATTCCTTAGATGATTTACGACTGAAGGCTCGGCCAGAATCGGCGCAGCTGTAGCTTTATATAAGGCAACGGTGCTGGCGTGATTAAAATGGTCATAATGGTCATGGGTAAAAAGGACGAGGTTGACCGCAGCCGAAGGCAACGTCTTAAAGTCTTCGCCTCGCAGTCTATCAGCGGGGTCGATAATCACTGCTCCCTCGGTTGTTCTGATAATAACGCCCGAATAACCAAGGAACTGAAAGGCCACTTCCTTTTCTGCTAGGACAAAGGCAAAGAGATTCCTTATTTCCTCGGTTTTCATAATCCCTGACTCCTTAATAAAATTCTCAGGTGCTGCCTCCAGGAGGCAAGCGAATAGAAAAAAGGCTATCCATATTCCCCATTTCCTCATCTTGTCCCTCCCCTTGATAACTACCTCCTTCTTCTCTCTCCTTTATTTTATCTATTCTGGTCGTTTTTTTCACCTCCTTACTATTGTTTCGATCAGAAGAATGAAACAGGAAAATAGGTTCTTAGGCGGCATCAGCAAGAAAAATTCAGAAAAATGCCTCCGGCTTTAACCTGTCTTTTTGGGCCTTTCGGTTGAAATAAGCGGGAGAAGAAGTTAAAATATAAGGTAATTTCGGTGAAGAGGAGTTCGGCCAGCCTGGAAACCAGCCGATAATCCTGGCTTAACTTCTTGGAATTTTCTAATCTCCGAAATTATCTCGAAGGAGGAAGACTAATGAGCGAGGCAGTCCGCCAAATAGAAATTAAAATAGCTAAAAGGGAGCGACTGGAAAAATTTCATCTTGACCTGGACCACCTTGGTCCTGGAGAAAAGAGACATCTCTACGAGTTGATGTATGCTCATGGTCCTGGCAACGGAAAAATAATGCTCCTTCCTATCGACCAGGGCCTGGAACATGGACCACGCGATTTCTTCCCTAACCCAGCCAGCATTGATTTTGAGTTTCAGCTTGAGCTGGCCCGCGAAGCCAATTATTCAGGCGTTGCCTGCCATATTGGGCTGGCGGAAAAGCATCTTAAAAAATATGCCGGCCAAGTGCCGCTCGTGCTCAAAATCAATGGTCGCACTTCGATTCCTCCTGACGAGGAAGCTTTTTCGCCGCTTGATGCCAGTGTTGAGGATGCCCTGCGCCTGGGTGCGGAGGCAGTTGGCTATACCCTCTATGTGGGCTCCCCTCGGGAGGCGGAGGGCATCGCCCAATTTACTCGAATAAGGCAGGAAGCAAAAAGATATGGTCTTCCCGTAATCATGTGGGCTTATCCTCGTGGCCGCTATGCAGAAAGCAGAGGCGGTGGCCGAGACTCTTTAGCCATGGTGGATTACGCGGCCCGAGTGGCTAACGAGTTAGGCGCTCATCTGGCTAAAATTAACCTGCCCGTGCCACCCAAAGGCGGTAGCTATGAGCCATCCAGCCCTTTTAAAGCTTACAATGAATATAAGGATATTTCAGAAGTCGAAGCCCTGAGGATGGTTATTCGCTCGGCGGGTCGAACGGGCGTTCTGGTTTCAGGCGGTTCTAAGCTAAGCGATGAGGAATTGTTGAAAAAGGTCGAAGTCTGCCTCCAAGCGGGAGTTGATGGCTTTATCTTCGGCCGCAACATCTGGCAACGAAAATATGACGAGGCTTTACGCATGAGTCGCGAAATCTTCGACCTTATGCGACGTTATCAATAAAATTGAAGGCATTATTTATTTTAATTAATAATTCCACTAACTAAGCCGGAGGTCAAAATGAGAGTGGCTATCCTTACCGGAGGCGGCGATTGTCCTGGGTTGAATGCGGTCATCAGGGCCATCGTTCGGAAAGGTATCATGAATTATGGCTATGAATGCTACGGCATAAAAAACGGCTGGCTCGGCTTGATCGAGGGCAAAATAACTCCTCTTGACCTTAATTCCATTTCTGGCATTTTGCCTCGCGGGGGGACTATCCTCGGGACCTCCCGAACCAATCCCTTTAAAAAAGAAGGGGACGTGGAGAAAATCTTTGCGAATATCGCCAAGTTTGAAATCGATGCTCTTATTGCCATCGGCGGGGAAGATACTCTTGGTGTGGCCTTGAAATTAGCCCAAAAAGGTTTAAAGGTTGTGGGCGTGCCTAAAACTATCGATAACGACCTTTCCTGCACTGATTACACCTTTGGCTTTGATACTGCCGTCTCTATTGTCTGTGAGGCTCTGGACCGCTTGCATACCACGGCTGAAGCTCATCACCGAGTTATGGTCGTCGAAGTTATGGGGCGGCATGCTGGCTGGATTGCCGTCCTGGGTGGCCTGGCTGGAGGGGCTGACCTCATCCTGATTCCCGAGGTTCCCTTTGACCTGGAGGAGGTTTGCCGAGAAGTCCAGAAACGCCGCGAAAGAGGTAAGGATTTTAGTATCATTGTGGTAGCTGAAGGGGCCCAGCCGAAGGAAAACGGGATGATTGCCCAATCTGAGGAAAAAGATGCCTTTGGCCACATCAGGCTGGGTGGTATTGGCCATTACCTTGGTCGCGAGGTCGAGAAGAGGACGGGTTTAGAAACGAGGGTGACTGTTTTGGGCCATACGCAGCGAGGCGGCTCGCCCACAGCTTATGACCGAATTTTGGCCACAAGATTTGGCATTGCGGCTATTGACCTGGTGAGGGAAGGCCAATTCGGTTTGATGGTCAGTCTCCAGGGAAACAAGGTTGTTCCCGTGCCGCTCGAAAAAGCGGTAGCCCAGCTCAAAACCGTTGATAGGGAACTTTACGAAATCGCAAGGGTCTTCTTCGGCTAAGGTCAAAAATATCCTTAAACATGGCTAAAAGTCGGCCAAGAGTCTGAATTTAGCCACGAAAAGATTCTTCGCCTGAGAAGGGAGTCCCGGAAAAAAGTGAGGGAAAAACATCATTAGTAATGTCGACTCAAGGGATGTCTCCAAGCAGCGATTGCCCTCCCGTTGATATTAGAGAGAAAGCAGCAATTTAAGCCCAAACCGGCACATCTTATTTCTTGCCCCAACGATGAAGGCGATTAAATATCAAAAGACTGCAATTAAAAATCTTCGGGCCGATGGCAAGGCGTGAAGAAGGCGCCAGTTTTTTCTAACCTCCTCTACTCATCAAGAACTTGGTCGATAATACCGCCTCCAACTACGATGTCTTTCTGATAAAAAACCACAGATTGACCAGGGGTAATAGCCCTCTGGGCCGTTTTAAACTCCACCATGACCGTTCCTTCGTCCACCGGTGAAATAATGGCTCTGGCCTCTTCATGTTTATAACGAATCCGAGCTTTGACGGCGACAGGAAGGGTTAACTTTTCCATGGTAATAAGATTGATGTTTGTGGCCAGCAACTTTTTTTTCAGCAGCTCTTTCTCTTCGCCGACGACGACGGCGTTTCGCTCGGAATCGATGTCAATAACATAAAGAGGTCTTTTCCAGGCAATGCCCATGCCCCGGCGCTGACCGATTGTAAAATTGGCGATTCCTTGATGCTCTCCGAGTTGCTGGCCAGAAGCGGTCAAAATGGGTCCAGGCTGGAAGGCTTCCGGCCTTCGAGTCTTAATAAAATTGACATAATCATTGTCGATAACAAAACAGATTTCCTGGCTCTCGGCGCGGTCAGCCACGTGAAGGCCAAATTTTCGGGCTATGCGGCGGACTTGGGCTTTGGTGTATTGACCCACGGGAAATAAAGTGCGAGCCATTTGTTCCTGAGTTAGAGGATAAAGAAAATAGGATTGGTCCTTGGCTCTATCGCGGCCTTTTTTTAAAAGAAAACGACCCGTAGCCTCGTCGGCCTCAATCCGGGCATGGTGGCCGGTGGCCAGAAAATCAGCTTCAAGCTCTCTTGCCCTTTCCCAGAGAGCCTTAAACTTTATATATTCATTACAACGAATGCAGGGGTTAGGCGTGCGTCCCCGCGTATACTCCTGGCAAAAATCCTCGATAACCGCCCTCTCAAACTCGCGGCGCAAATCAACCTCATAATGGACAATCCCAAGCTCAAGGCAAACGCGGTGGGCGTCTTCCACGGCTTTCCAGCCGCAACAGCTGCGAAGCGACTCATCCTGACAGACCTCGGGAGGCAAGGAAAATAATTTCATTGTCAGGCCAATAACCTCATATCCCTGACTCTTTAAAAGGGCGGCCGCCACCGAAGAGTCCACCCCCCCACTCATCGCCACCACGACTTTCTTCCGACTCACGTTGAACTTACTTTATATTAACTTTATTTATGTCTAAAATAACAGATTTTCTTTCCCTTTCCCAGATTGGCCAGATAAGCTGGGCTCTCCTTTGGTTAAAAAACCGCCTCTGCTCTCAGGATAATTTAGATAATTCTCTGGATTTTCTAAAGGAAATAAAAGCCATGATAAGGACAGACTTATAACAGCCGTTAAGACGGAATCAGGGCTTAAAGTGGTCATAACCCGCTTTCTTCAGGGTTACCGGCCGCCCTTCAAGCAGGTAAGTCAGCTGTCCTTTTAATTCAGTTATTCGACCGATAGCCCGAAGCGGACGCTGGAATTGTCTCCTGAATTGCATGGCCACTTCGGGGAAATGAGCAGGACTCACGGTCAAGAGCAGGCAGTAGTCTTCACCGCCCGCGGCCGCCACCTCTTCCAGGTTCCAGCCATATTTCTGGCTGCATCTTTTGAGGGCTGAGGAGACCGGCAGGTTTTCCAGGAGGACTTCCACTCCGCAACTGGAGCTTTCCATGATTCTTTTCAGGTCAGAGTCAATGCCATCAGAGACATCCATCATGGCTCTTACCCCAGGCTGCCGGGCCAGGAAGAAACCCTCTTCCAGATGAGGTCGTGGCCGGTAGTGACGGTTGAGCAGATATTTCTCAGCCGGTGGTAGTTCTTTTCTCTCCCTTTTATCCAGCCCGGCCAAGATGAGCCTCAGTCCGCCTTCAGAATCGCCCAGGTCCCCGGTCACAGCCACGATATCCCCTGCGCGGGCAGAAGACCTGTACTTAATGTGGTTTCCTTCCGCCTCTCCCAGCACCGCCACGTTTATGACCAGTTTCTCCAGCGACCTGCTGGTATCGCCGCCCAGAAGCGCCACCCCGGTTTGAGAGCTGAGCTTTTTCCAGCCACGGAAAAACTCATCAAGCCAGGCCACCTCAGTCTCGGAAGGGATGGCGATGGAGAGAAAGGCATAAAGAGGTTTTCCCCCCATAGCTGCTATGTCGCTGAGGTTAACGGCCAGGGATTTGTACCCCAGGTCAAACGGAGAAATTCTCTCCTTTAGAAAATGCACTCCGTCCAGCAGCAAGTCGGTAGTTACGAGAAGTCTTTTTCGACCCAGCCAGGGAATGACGGCGCAGTCGTCGCCGATGCCCTTTAGCTTTTTGGGTAATCCTTTTAGAAAGGCGGGCGAAAAGCGGGCAATGAAGCCAAATTCTCCGAGGTCAGTGATTTTTAACTCCGGGCTGGATTTTATTTTATTTTTGACTTTGTTTTTTCTTTCCATGTTCCTTTTTCCCTTTCTCAGAAACGGTATTTTCCAGGCGACCAGGATAAAGGCCCAGGAAATAATTAAACATTTCAGGTGAGAATATATCTACGGCTAAACCCTGACCAGGGAGCAGAGAAAAAAGGCATCCCCTTGACTCCATAAAATGTTAACCTTTCCTTCTGGCTTGCTCGATTATTTGGCGGAGTCTTTTGGAAGCCTGCTCCGGGTCAGGGCTGGCACAGATGGCTGAAACCACGGCGATGCCGTCAGCGCCAGCTTGGATTACTTGAAAAGCGTTAGTTTCATTTATTCCGCCAATGGCTACCAGCGGCCGGCCAGTCAACCTCCTGGCCTGAGCCAGGCCTTCCAGTCCCCAGGCCGGGCCAGTGTCGGTCTTAGTGGGCGTTGGGAAAACAGGGCTGATGGCCAGATAATCAACGGGCAAATTTTTAGCTTCCTGGAGCTGTTCAAAATTCTCCACCGATAGACCGATTATGGCTTTAGGTCCAAGAAGTTTTCTGGCGACTTCCACCGGCAAGTCCGCCTGCCCGAGATGAACTCCGTCGGCTCCGGCAGCCAGGGCAATATCTAATCGGTCGTTAATGATGAGGGGAATTTCCGGAGGAATGACCTTCTTAACTTCCAGAGCCAGCTCGAAAAATTCCTTTGTGGGACATTCCTTTTCCCTAAGCTGGATTACTGTCACTCCACCGGCCACAGCTTTTTTTATCAAGGCGGGCAGAGATAAATTGGTCGTCATGCGCCGGTCAGTGACTAAATAGAGGCTCAAGTCAAAAGCCTTTTTTTCGGTCATGGCCCTTTCTCCGCTTTCCGATGCTCCTTTGCCGCCTCTAAACTAAGTTGAATTTAGCGGATAAAGCTTTGCCGCTCATCCAAGGCCCGGCGGCGCTATCTCTTTCTCATAGGTGGCCCTTGAGCCGTATTTTAAGAGGACTTGGTCCTTAATCACCTTCCTTTTGTTACCTTCGCCGTTTGCTTTTTGAATCTTTATCTTTTTAAACCTTAATTTTCAACCTGGAGGCGATTTCTTTTTCGCTGACGAGATAAAGCCAGTCCAGGAAATGCAGCTCAAAACTGGCCGGACCCCGAGCTTCCTCGGCGGCCATTTCCCCACAGATGCCCATTACGGCCATGGCACTGGCAGCTGCTTCTAAATAATCAGAGTTAACCGCAGCAAAAGCTCCGGTGATGGCCGAAGCCACGCAGCCCAGGCCCGTCACTCTGGGCATCAGGGGATGGCCGTTGGCTATACGGATGATTTTTTCTCCCTTGACCACAATGTCCGTGGCCCCGCTTATGCTCACGGTGCAACCAAACTGCCGGGAAATCTCTCTGGCCGCTTCCACTGCGGCCTCTGAACCCTCCAGGCTGTCCACGCCTTTGGTCCTGGCTCCTAAATCCACCAGGGCTCTTATTTCCGAACCGTTGCCCCGGATTATGGCCACCGGACCTTCGGCCAAAAGTTTTTTGGCCGTGGCGGTACGGTAAGGGGTAGCGCCGGCTCCCACTGGGTCAAGCACCACCGGAATCTTTTTCTTTCCGGCCGCCCGGATGGCTTTTTCCATGGCTTTTACCCAGTGAGGACTTAAAGTGCCGATGTTGATAACCACAGCCGAAGCCAGGTTGACCATATCTTCTACTTCCTCTTCAGCATGGGCCATAACCGGAGAGGCGCCGATGGACAGCAGGGCGTTGGCCGTCAGGTTCATCACTACATAGTTGGTGATGTTGTGAACAAGAGGGACCTGCTCGCGGATTTTCTTGAGGTTCTGGCCGATAGTTTGAGCCGTTAACATAACCTCATACCTCCTGACATAAAATTCTTCTGTCCAATGAGGCTGAGCTTTTTCCCCCTGAGGACTCTGTCTCCCTACGCTGGCATTACCCAGTTCAGGTTCAAAGGGTTTGCTCTCAGCCCTCGCTCTGAAGATGCCGAAGGCACCCCTGACAGAACAAATACTTTTTACTATAACCAGGAGAGGCTGTCAATCCCGGGTTGGCTTTTTCGCCAAAAGTGGGGTGATTTATTAGGCTCATAGCAGCTGTATTTCTTTTAAAACAATAAAATATAAAAATTTAAGCGAGCCAAAAACGCCCTTCAAAATTGAAGGGTGATTTATTTTCATTCTAACCTTTAAGAGGGCACTGAAGAAGGACTTTATAAAGTCGGTCCTTTACCCTGATACCAGTGCTTATCTAAGCGAAAAAATGGCTAAATATTCATGATAAAAAAGCGCCAAATCCAGCGCACTTATTGAGGACGAGCCTCCCGGGTTTCTGACAAGAATTGAGGTTTAAGCAGCTGGTAGCGGGCTCGGTGGGCCAAAGCGCCGGCGAGGGTGGAGGACGGGGAGGTGGCTCTTTTTTCGGTCTGAATCTGATAAGGTCAAGCTCTGAAGATGGGGAGCAGGCTTTGAGCTGAAGATAAAAATTAACCCTGACTCTGAGGATAAGTCATTTTTGGTTTAATTGAAATAAAATAAAATGATTCTTTACTATCTTGTATGAGTTAGGCTCGGAAACGTTCGGGATGGCCGAGAACCAATAAATTTAGCTTAGCGATTCAATCATTTAGCTTGACAAAAATCATAGATAAGCCTTAAGTTAAGCCAAATGTCAATAGATAAACCTAAAGAGGTAGGCCCTTCATCGGCTTTCCTCAAAGCTACAATATTTTTTATCTTTTCTATCTGGTTTTTAGCCCTGACAGGCAGCGGTCGGGCTGAAGACAGGGGAAGAATTATTGAGTTTAGTTTTGGCTGGGACGTTAGAAGCCAAAGTTTGGGCTCTGATTACCAGCATCAATATTCTCCTCCCTTTGAACCCGGCCCGGCTGTAAGCTCCGCTTTCCATAAACTCCAATTCCAAACAGTTAGGGCTAAAGGAAAACCAATTTTTTTAGGCATATTTCCGACAGAAAAGCTGGGAATAGAAATAAGTTATTTCCATCTCTCCTCCCCTTGGGAGGGACAAAGCTCCGATTATGAGGTGTCCCTTCAGTATATTTCCCGACCGCCCCCTTGGTACGAACCCGTCGAAGTGACGGTAAATTGGAAAGGTGCCTGGCCTCCCCCTCACGGCTATTTAGACCTGAAAATTCTTAACCTCAATCCCGCTATCCGCTTGAGCTTGAACCATCGCTGGGAAGTAGGTCTTAGTGCCGGACTATCTTCTTTTTTCCTTAAAGGGGAATTGGGCCCGCTGGCCTTCACCCGTTTCTGGCTTGGGGGTCATTCTGTTTTGTTTAGCGAGGAATATAAGTTGCTGGCTCGCTTCATCCCCAACCACAGAAGAGGATGGAATGCCGGCCTGAGTTTTTCCGGTCGCCTGCTAAAAGGTCTCTCTTTATTTTTTTATGGGCGCTATTTCCGAAGCGCCGAAATCCCGCTCCAACTGGAGGCCGTCGGTTATGACGAGAATTATCAGCCGCCGGGAGTTGAGCCCCTGGCCAGAATGATCCCCTATTTGGCTCTCCGCCCAGTGGTTTTCCGACCTTCCCTTTTATCCCTCAGCTTGGGACTAAAACTAAGTTTGCTCTAAACGACAGCTCCCTGGCATCTATTTTGTTCAGGCCGCCAGAAAGAACAGAGAAGCAGCGAAACCTCCCTCCAGCTTTTGAAATCTAAATCTTCCCCCTTTCTAAATAATGCTTTTCATGTGGTTTAAGACCCTCTTCGGCCTCAATCGCGTTTCTTTATTATAAAAAAGGTTTCTGGCTCGTTACATTTTTCCCGGCCATAAGAAGTGCTTGGCAACAAAGCCTTTTCATTTGGCCCCGAATAGATAATAAAAATACAAACAATAAGCCGGCTAAAGAAAATATTTAGAGTTAGCGGCTTAAACCAAGACGCCAGAATCTTTGCCTCAGCGGATAAAGTCAAGCTGAAATAGGCACCAACATCAGGGGTCAGCGCATCGTGGTTATCAAACCAGCGTAGTTCCTTTCGAAAGCGAACTTATTAAAGGCTGGTATTTCTTTATTGAATAGCTCTTCATACGCGGCTTTAACTTTTTCCAGTCTCTGCTGAAGTAATTTATGGACTTCATATTGTTGGTTTGTCGGCGGATAATCGTCGGTGTTGCGGACATCGCCGGCCCCCGTACCTATCTCGCCTGAAAACCAAACCAGCTTGGAATAGAGTTTCATTTCCGCCCGGTAAGACTTGGGGTCAGAAGCGTGAAGCTGGCGCTGTAAAAGCTCGTCCTCGACGGCCATGGTCTTTTTATCAAGCTTGCTTAAGCCATCCAAAATCGGGCCAGCTTTCTCATCCCTTTTAAGCACCTTGGTCATATCTTCGATTTGCTTTCTCACCCATTCAAGACGATTAATCATATCGACCACCGTATTTATTTCATCCACCACTTCCTTCCACAGGCGGACGGTTTCCTTAATGTCGTCGACTGTGCCGGCAGAATGAGGGTCCTTGAGAACTTCGAGTTTCTGGGTAAGCACCTGGCCATCAACGCTAAGTTTAATTGTATACCCGCCAGGAGCCGCTAAAACACCCGCCTGGGGAGGCTGGATTCCCCAATGGAGCACCGGCCTGGTATCGCGGCCGCGAAATCTTCTTTCCTCCCAAACATGAGGATGAAAATCAGGAGTAGTCCGCAGTTCAATCGGCTTCAGAGGTTCATGTCTAAGGTTCCAAACTACCCGGTTGATACCGGGTTGCCCGGGGCCACTAAGCGTTCTTACCTTTTCGCCGTTTTCATCGAATATTTCAATGATGACTTCCCCTTTAGCGCCAGATTTAAGATAATAGTTGATGAAAGCCCCATAAGGCGGGTTCTGACCCCGAGACTGGTCGTTGGGAGCCTGGTCTTCCCTCGCCCTTTCTTTAAAGCGATAGGCAATTCTGGGCGCAAAAAGATGAACCTCCGATCTTAAAACTTCTGGGGTTAACTGCTGGAGCGGGGTGAGATCATCCATAATCCAGATGCCCCGGCCGTTGGTGGAAATCACCAGGTCATTAAAATGTTCCTGAATAGCAATCCAGGTAATGCCAGCATGCGGTAAATTCGACTGAAGAGGCCACCAGCTTTCACCGTCGTCAAAGGAAACATAAATGGCATTGGCCGTGCCTGCATAAAGTAGTCCTTTTCGCTTCGGGTCTTCTTTGATGGCGCTGGTATAACTAAAAACGCTTTTAGGAATATTAGAGCTAATCAATTTCCAAGTCCGGCCATAATCGGTGGTTTTAAAAAGATAGGGGTCTCGAATATTTTCCTGATGTCCGTCAACAGCCAGGTAACAGCGTCCAGGTTCAAAGCGGGAAGGCTCGATCATGCTTACCGTTCCCCAAGGAGGCATTTCTTTCGGCGTGACATTCTGCCAAGTCCGGCCGCCATCCCGAGTGATGTGCACTAAACCATCATTACTCCCAGCCCAAATAACCCCCTTTTCCAGCGGCGACTCGGCGATAGCAAAAAGAGTGCAGCCGTATTCGACACCTAAATTATCGGCAGTGAGCCCTCCTGAACTGCCCATTTTGCTCCGGTCGTTGGTGGTTAAGTCTGGGCTGATAATGCTCCAGCTTTGGCCGCCGTTATTTGTCATATGCACATACTGGCTGCCGACGTAAACAACATTATGGTCATGAGGGGAAAGGGCAATAGGATGGGTCCAGTTCCAGCGATATTTTAGAACACCGGCAGGCGAGTCGAGCGATTTTTCTGGCCACGGATTAACATTGCGTGTTAGGCCAGTCTTGAGATTATGGACTTCCACTGTCCCCGAATAACACGTTCCCCAGACTATATTATTGTCTATGGGGTCTGGATAAGAGAAACCAGATTCACAGCCACCCATGGAGTGCCAGACCGGAAGCTCTGGTCCAGCAAAAGTGAGGCTTGGCCCGCGCTTGGAAGTGGAATCCTGCATATTGCTATAAACCCAGTAGGGAATCCGGTTATCTACTGCCACGTGGTACATCTGGCCAATAGGCAGTTTAACAAAACGCCATTGCCGGCCCCGAGTGGTGGTAATACTGACGCCGCCGTCATTGCCAATCATCATTCTTTGGGGGTTCTTGGGGTCGGCCCACATATCATGATTATCGCCGCCGCCGCTGAAATTTTCGATGGATTCACCACCATCATAGGAAACATACATGCTATTACAAGGGATATAAACAGTGTTATGGTCATCAGGGGCGATGCACAAGCGGGTATAATAACAAGCCCTTTCCACCAACCGCCGCTCGTAGCTCACCACGCGCCAGTTATAGCCGCCATCATCAGACCGCCAGAGCGAACCCTGATCGCCGGTTTCCATCAAAGCATAAACACGGTCGGAATTGCTGGGGGCAACGGCTACGGCCACTTTGCCGACATCAAAAGCAGGCAGTCCATGACCTCGGAGTCGCTGCCAGGAATTACCCCCATCGCGGGAGACAAAAACCCCACTTCCAGGGCCGCCGCTAAACTTTCCCCAGGTGTGAATAACTATCTGCCACATACCAGCGAAAAGAATTTGCGGATTGCTCGGGTCCATAGAAATATCGGAACAACCGGTGTTTTCATCAACAAACAGGACATGCTCCCAAGTCTGGCCACCGTCTCTGGTTCTAAAAACTCCTCGTTCCTTTTGTGGGCCATAACAGTGGCCGACAGCACCGACAAAGACGATGTTCGGGTCGCGGGGATGGATAACGATGCGACTTATCCTACCTGTATTTTCGAGACCCATGTGGGACCACGTCCTGCCACCGTCAGTTGATTTATAGACGCCATTGCCAATCAGAACATTGCTCCTGATAAAACTCTCGCCTGTGCCGACCCAAACAATATTCGAGTCAGAAGGGGCTATGGCTAAGGCGCCGATAGATTGAGCCGGCTGGTCGTCAAAAATCGGAAACCAGTTTGTCCCGCCGTCAATTGATTTCCAAACACCGCCAGCACAAGCTCCGGCATAATAAACGTTGGGGTCGTTCGAGTCGCAGACAACCGCGCTCACTCGATTCCCTTGAGGTCCAACAAAACGCCATTTGAGCTGAGAATAAACTTCGGGCGCAAATGCCTGCCCCACGGCTATCTGGGGTCCAAACCACAAAAAGAAAATAATGACTAAAAAAAAGCCACCAATAAACCTAAGGTCATTTGTTTGACTTGCTTTCATTTGGCCCTCCTTATCCTTATCCTTATCCTTATCCTTATCCTTATCCTTTTATTGATTCCTCTCGGCAAAAAAGCCGAAAATTATTTTATTGAAAATATATCATACACCATATATTATTATTTGAAGGAAATTGCAATGGCATATCAGGCCATTCT
>Ga0123519_10007040_pt1 | contig 17538 bp, 14 predicted proteins | sample YelNatPaOPRAMG02_FD_87396 | JGI IMG/M metagenome (GOLD analysis project Ga0123519, IMG submission 87396) | Hot spring microbial communities from Yellowstone National Park - Yellowstone National Park OP-RAMG-02 (version 2) | ecosystem: Environmental > Aquatic > Thermal springs > Hot (42-90C) ... | reverse complement strand
TGGCGGGCGGCCGCCTGGACATCGGCCTGGACGAGGCGCGCGCCCAGGCACGGCGGCCGGAAGACGGCGCCGTAGGCCATCTGGGGAAGCCGCATGTCGGCGACGAACTTGGTCGTCCCGGGTACGAGGGGCGGCCCGTCGACCCGGGGGATGGGTTTGCCGACGACCTGCCGCGCGCCGGCTGACGCAGGCGCCCGGGACAGCCGCCGCACGAGCCGCTTGCCCCGGACCACGTCACCCAGGGGTTGCTCCTGCCCTGCGGGGCCGGTCACCTTGCCGCCGCGAACAGCCACGGACTGGCGCGGAACACCCCAGGTGTCGGCAGCAAGCGCGGCGACGGCTTCCCGGGCCTCGGCAGCGGCGGCGCGCACCTGGAGGCCGATGGTGGGGATCGCCGGCCCCGGCGGCCCCTGGCGGGGCCGGACGCGGCCGGTGTCGCCCGCGATGACTCGAACTGAGCCCAGGGGGACGGTCAGCTCGTCGGCGGCTATCTGCGCGAGGGAGGTGAGGATCCCCTGGCCCACCTCCACGGCGTCGACGAAGATGGTAACCCCACCGTCCGGATCGATGCGCAGCCAGGCCTCGAGGTCGGCCGGCGCGGTGGCCGGTGAGGCCGCCGGAGCGACGTGGGCCCCCAGACTGAAGAGGATCACGAGCCCGCCCGACAGGCGCAGGAAGTCGCGCCGCGTCATCGCGCCGTTGGCGTCAGGCAATTTCGGCCTCTCGGTACCGGGTTCCGGCACGCGCGTCTACTCTCCCATGGCGACGGCGGCGAGCTGGACCGCGCGGATGATGCGGTGGTAGGCGCCGCAGCGGCAGAGGTGGTCTCCCAGCGCGTCGCGGATCTCGATCTCGGTGGGGTCCGGGTTGCGCTTGAGGAGGCCGACGGCTTCCATGATCATGCCGGGGGTGCAGTATCCGCACTGGAAGGCCTGCGCGTCGAGGAAGGCCTGCTGGACCGGATGGAGGCGGCTGTCTTTGGTGAGCCCTTCAATGGTGGTCACGGAACGGCCGGCGACGTGTGAGACGGGCAACACGCAGGAGCGCAGGGCCTGGTCGTCCACGAGAACGGTGCAGGCGCCGCATTCGCCGGCGCCGCAGCCGTACTTGGTGCCGGTGAGGCCCAGGTCGATGCGCAACACGGTCAGCAGGCTGGTGGAGCCGTCGATGCGGAGGCGCCGTTCGACGCCGTTGACGCGCACGACGATGAGATCACTGGAGGCGGGCACGGGCTTCTCACTCGCGGGGGACAGCTTCCGTGCGCAAGGAAGGTTCTCCTGCGCCCCAGGCCGGACGCGGCGCAGGCGGCGCGAGGCCACAGGTGAAGGCGAGCGCTGCGGGGAAGAATAGATCTGCTGAGCGATGAGAGAAGAGGAGCGGGCCGATCTCGTAACCCACCTGACGGAACTGCGGGCGCGCGTGCTGCGCTCGCTGGTGTACGCGGCCGCCGGCATGGTGGTCGCGTGGGTCTTCTTCGACCCGGTCTACAGCTTTCTGGTGCGGCCGATCCGGGCGCCGTTGGAGGCGATGGGCGGCCAGCTAACGGTGCGGGGCCTGCTGGAGGGTCTGCTGGTGAAGGCGGAGATCGCGCTGGTGGCCGGGGTGATCGGGGCGGCGCCGCTGATCTTCTACGAGGTGTGGGCGTTCATCGCGCCGGGGCTGACGCGAAACGAGCGGGCGGCCGCGCGCCCGCTGCTGCCGGCGGCCGGGGTGCTGTTTCTGATGGGGACGGCGACGGGCTACCTGATCACGGGGCCCTCGGTGAAGGTGCTGCTGCGCTATATCCCTCCGGGGACGCAGGCGTGGCTGACGCTGAATGAGACGGTGCTGCTGATGCTGAAGTTCTACCTGGCGTTCGGCCTGGGGTTCCAGCTTCCGATCGTGATCGTGCTGCTGGCGAAGATCGGGATCGTGGACTCGGGGATGCTGACGAGCCGGTGGCGGGAGGCGCTGATCGGGGTGTTCGCGCTGGCGGCGATCATCACGCCGACATGGGACCCGATCACGATGACGGTGTGCGCGATGCCGATGTTCGTGTTGTATCTGGGCACGATCCTGGCTGTGAAGTTCGTCGAGCGCCAGGCCCGCAAGGCTGGGGCGAGGGAGGGTTCTGCCGCGGGATAGGCGAGGGCCGCCGCGGGCGAGGTGGATTGGCATGAGGCTGAGGCTATTCGACATCCATACACACGTGGTTCCCTACAGCGAGGCGTCCGGCTATGCGCGCAGCGTGACCGCGGAGGAGCTGGTGGCGGCGATGGACGAGTGGGGTGTCGCGCAGGCCGCGGTGCTGCCGCTGGAGAGCCCGGAGTGCGACTACGAGTACGCGCCGACCGCGCAGACCTGGGAGGTGTGTGAGCGCCACCCGGAGCGGCTGGTGGCATTCGTGGGCGCGGACCCGCGCCAGCAGAAGGTGCTGGACAAGATCCGCCGATACCACGGCCTGGGGGCGAGGGGGTATGGGGAGCACAAGTGCGGCCTGGCGATCGACGACCCGCGGTCGCTGGCGGTGTACGAGCTGTGCGGCGAACTGGGGCTGCCTGTGCTTTTCCACATGGACCCGGGGATCAACGAGGATGGGCCAGGGCTGCCGGGCCTGGAGCGGGTGCTGCGGCGAGCGCGGCGCACCACGTTCATCGCGCACGGGCCGGGGTGGTGGTCGGCAATCTCGGCGGACGACGACCGACGAGGGGGGTACCCGCAGGGGCCGGTGAAGCCGACCGGCGCGGCGGACCGGCTGTTGTCGGAGTTCCCGAACCTGTACGCGGACATCTCCGCCGGCTCCGGGAACAACGCGCTGACGCGGGATCCGGGGTTCACCGAGGGGTTCTTGGCGCGGCACTGGCGGCGGCTGCTGTTCGGGACGGACTACTTCGTGGTCGGGGATAGGCCGCCGCAGCCGGAGTGGATGCGCGCCCACCCCATGCCCGAGGAGTGGCGGGCCGCGATCGGGGGCGGAACCGCGCGCCGGCTGCTGGGGCTCGACCGGGCGACGCAGGCCGCAGCGCGATGAGAAACCTCGCTTACTCCACGGCCATCTCGCCGCGGTAATCGGCCTCGACGTGGTTTGCGACTCGATTGCGGACGGCCCGGACGCGAGCGGCCTGCTCGCCGACGCAGATGCCGATGCGCTGGGTGCGCGCGTTGGCGGCGCGGGTGTCGCGGATGGTGTTGGCCTCGAAGAGCAGATCGGTGGTCTGGCCGGCGACGAAAACGCCGCAGTCGCCGTTATCCTCGATGACGTTCTGCTGAAAGGTATTGCGGCTGCCGGCGTTGCTCGCCTTCTCGTCGCGGAAGTAGATGCCGTGCTGGCGGTTGCCGCGGATCACGTTCCCCACGAACACGTTGTCGGTGTCCTTGTGGCCGATGGAGATGCCGTGGCCGAGGTTGGCGACGGACTGGTTGCCCTCGAAGCGTCCATCCTGGACGCGCCAGCAGAGGAAGATGCCGTCGCCGTCGTTGGCGTGGGCGCGGCAGTCGCGGAGGACAGGCTGTGCGCTGCCGGTGCCCGGGTGGAAGCCGATCCCCGTGGAGCGGAGGACCTCGCAGCGCTCGACGGTGATGTTCTGGGTGGTCTGGAAGCTGATGCCGTCGCCGGCGAAGTCGCGGACGATGCAATCGGCGATGCGGCAGTTGCGCGCCCGGTGCAGGTAGATGCCGCCTCCGATGCAGCCATTGATGGGCAGGTTGCTGCCCCGGTTGCCGTCCGCGCAGATTCCCTCGATCACTACGGAGTCGACATCCCAGCCCCCAATGAGTGGGAAGGCGTTATAGACCACCCCGCCCGCGTCGCCGTCGTAGTCGGAGAGGAGCGCGGAGTCCAGGTAGAGCGTGTTGCCCTGCACGAGGGTGATCGTGGCGAGGGTGTCGTGCCACCCGCCCGAGCGGTCGTCGCGGATGACGACGCCCATGCCGGCCCGGAAGCTGGAGGGGTCGCGGGCCGAGACCTTCTTCTGGCCATAGTCGGCGTCGACAGCGAACTGGCTGTGGGCGCCGTCGCACTTCCGCAGGACGGTGTCAGTGCCCGCGCCGACCAAGCGCACGTTCGGCCTGAGGCGGACGGTATTGTACAGGGTGAACTCGCCCGGGCCGATCTCGACGGTGCCGCCGCCATAGGCGCCAACTGCGTCGATGGCCTGCTGGATCTCGGCGTTCGTCCGGCCGACGAAGTCTCCCTCGGACACACCGACTCGCACATGCATGGGATCGCCTCCTTCCGCCGTCTGGGGCTGCGGCCGGCCCTGGGTGGCAGGAGCGGCGGCCGCGCTCGGGGAACTCATTTCGTTGGGTGCTCGACGTCACCTGTTGGGGAGGGGGCCTGACACAGGCCGGGGACCACTCAGAGGTATTGCATGACTGCAACCAAAGTCGCGTCAGACAGATCCTCGTCCGCGTCGCTGCGGAGATGGGGAAGACTCGTCTATCTGCTTTTCTTCCTCTCGGGGGCGACCAGCCTCATCTACGAAGTGCTGTGGGTGCGGAAATTCGGGCTGGTCTTCGGGGTCACGACCTACGCGGTCTCGACGGTGCTGGCCGCGTTTTTCGCCGGGCTGGCGCTGGGCAGCTACGTCGCGGGGCGAGCGATCGACCGGACGCGTCTGCATCCTTTGGCGATCTACGGAGTGATGGAGGGCCTGGTCGGGATATGGGCCCTGCTCCTGCCCTGGCTGCTGCGGCTGGTGGAGGCGGCGTACCCGTTTATCTACGCGCGGGTGGGCGAGAGCTTCGGCCTTTTCACCCTGTTCCGGTTTCTGGCGAGCTTCGCGGTGCTGGTGGTGCCCACGACCCTGATGGGCGCGACGCTTCCGGTGCTCAGCAAGCTGATGGTCGACCGGGAGGAGGTGCTGGGGCTGAGCGTGGGCCGGCTGTACGCGGTTAACACGTTCGGCGCGGTCACGGGGACCTTCAGTGCGGGCTTCTTGCTGGTGCCGCACCTGGGGCTTCTGGCCTCGACGCTCGTCGCGGCCCTGGGCAATTTCCTGCTGGCCGGCGCGGCGCTCGCGCTTAGCACTCTGCCGGCCTTCGCTCCGTCGGAGAGGAGGCAAGCTGGTCCGGAAGAGGAGGCGCAAGTCGCGGCGCTGACGCGGGACGACCGCCTGGTGCTGCTGTTGGCGTTCACCTCCGGGCTGGCTGCGCTCGCCCTGGAGGTGGTCTGGACGCGAAGCCTGGTGCTCATCCTGGGGTCCACCACGTACGCGTTCTCGACGATGCTGACGGCGGTGCTGGTGGGGATCGCGGCGGGCAGCGCGGCCTTCGCTCCGCTGGCGGATTCGACCCGCAACCGCGGGGCGCTGGTCGCGGGGCTGCTGTTCGTGGGCGGCCTCTGCGCGGCGATGGGTCCGGCGATCATCAACGCCCTGCCGTTTGCATTCCTTCGCATGTACGACTGGACCTCAGGGGTGTGGGGACTGGCGATTGCGACGCAGTTTGCGGTGTGTTTCGCGCTGGTGTTCATCCCGACGTTCCTGTCGGGCGCGAGCTTCCCGATCCTGGTCAAGATGTATTCGCGGGGGGCGGCGCGGGTGGGCCGGACGGTCGCTGACGTATATGCGATCAACACCCTGGGGGGGATCCTGGGGTCGCTGATCGGGGGGTTCGTGCTCGTGCGGTTTCTGGGCCTGCAGCCGTCGCTGACGACAGCGGCGTTGTTCCTGATGCTGGTGGGCGGGCCGGCGGCCATGATGCTGGCTCGGCCGTGGCAGGCCCCGGTGCGCGTGGGCACGGCGGGGGCGATGGTGGGCGCGGTGGCGCTGTTGGGCTTCGTGCACCCCCGGTTCGACACGAAGCTGCTGTTTGGCGGATGGGGCCCGTATGCGGGGGGCTACTACGTGAGCCGGATGGGAACCTCGACGGTGGACAAGACGGGCCGCTACATGCAGCGGCTGTTGTACCACAAGGAGGGGGTGACCGCGTCGGTCGACGTGCTGGAGAGCGGCTCGGGGGACAAGATCATCTCGATCAACGCGAAGCCCGTGGCCACAACGTACCTGTACGACATGCGGGCGCTGAAGATGCTGGGCCACCTTCCGGTTCTCCTCCACCCGGACCCGAGAGATGTGCTCATTATCGGGCTGGGCGCGGGGGTGTCCAGCGGGATCATCGCCAGCTACCCGGCGGTGCGCGATGTCACGATCGTGGAGCTGTGCTCGGAGGTGCCCGGAGGGGCGCGGCAGTTCGCCGAGTGGAACCACGATGTATTGGACAATCCGAAGGTGAGGGTGGTGATCAACGACGGCGCGAACTACGTGAAGGCGACCCGCCGGAAGTACGACGTGATCAGCGCGGACCCTATCCATCCCTTCGTCACGGGGGCCGGGAACCTCTACTCGTACGAGCACTGGCAGAACTGCAAGGCGCGCCTGAAGGAGGGCGGGATTCTCGCGCAGTGGCTGCCGTTGTACCAGTTGTCGCCGACGGACTTCGCGATGATCATCCGGACGTTCGTGAGCGTCTTTCCGAACGCGACGATCTGGTACTCGGGCATAGACACGGTGCTGGTGGGATGCAACGGACCGTTCAAGATCGACCCGGACCGGATGGGCGAGCACATGGCGGCACCAGGGGTGACGGCAGACCTCTTGTCGATGGGGGTGCATCAGGTCGGCGATATCCTGGGATGGTTCGTGGCGGGGCCAGACGAGCTGCGCGAGATTGGCCAAGACGCGCCATGCAACCGGATCGACCGTCCGCTGCTGGAGTTCAGCGCTCCGAAGTCCGTGTCGCTGAGCGGAGTGGCGTCGACGACGCCGGCCCTGCTGACGGCGCTGGACCGGACGTCGGGGCCGGAGATGGTGCGGCAACTGGCGGAGATGTCAACGCGGCCGCTGGACGCGGCGACGCTCCAGGCGGCGGAGGCAACGCGGCAGGCGAATCGATGGCTCATGCGCTCCCAGGTGTCGTATTCGTACGGCTACGTGGACGAGTATCTGGAGGGAGTGCGGCGGGCGCTGGAGCAGCGGCCCCGGGATCGGTTTATCGAGCGCGCGCTGGCCGACGCCGAATGGGAGGTCGCCAACCAGCAGTGGGGCCGGGGTCTTCTGCGAGAGGCCTATGAGAGGTTCATGGCGGCCTACCGCGACGACCCGCTGAACGCGTCGGCGCTGGCGGCGGCGGCCGGGGTCGCGCTGCAGCTGGGAGACCTGCCGCTGGCGCAGAGCACGCTGGAGATGGCGGCTCCGGACCAGCTCGATATCTTCGACATCCTCGTGCGCAGCGGGCAGGTGGCGCTGGCGCGGGGCGACTGGGAGGGCGCGCGGCGGGCCTTCGAGGCGGCCGGGCGCGGCAAGGACGGCCACTGGGGGCAGGAATCACCCGAGATGCACGTTGGGCTGGGTGTCGTGGCCCTGCACGAGGGCCAGCGGGCGCTGGCGCGCGAGCACTTCGACCGGGCGTTGAACATCGCCACCGACTCGGCCGGCGCGCTGCACGACATCGTTGATCTGTGTGTGGCCCATGGGTTCGCGGCAGACGCGCGCTCCTACGCAGAGCAACTGGTGGGCCTTGCGGAGTCGGGGATCGCTTCGGATCCGGGGACGCCGCTTTACTACGACTATCGGGCGCTCGCTTACTCGGCCCTGGGCGAGGACAGGAAGGCCGAGCGCGACCGCGCGACCGCGGACAGCCTGAGCAACTGGTGGGAGGAGCCGGCGTCGGCGGGTGAGCCGGCCGCCATTTCGCTTCCGTAGCCCTGTCGGTGCAGGCAGGCGCCTCTGGCCTGCGGGGAACGCGGCGGGCCGGCGGGGGTGCTGCGCGGCCCTATGGGCTGACCGAGAAGATGTAGATCAGCTCCGCCTTTACCGCCTTGGCGAAGAAGGCCTGATTGACGATTCGGCGGCGGAACCTGCGGACAAGGCGCATTCCCGCGGCCTCGCACGCTTCCCGGACGGCCTCGTGTACACCGTGCCTGGATTCTCCGATGACGAGGGCGAAATGGCCGTCGACGACCTGGGCGAGCTGGGCGGCGACGGCCGCCATGTCGGAGACGTAGCTGCCGGGCCGGCGGCCGATCTCCGCGGGGCCGGGCTCCTGGAGGCCCAGGACCTTAAACGAGAGAGTGTGCATTCTCTGGTAGTTCTGGGCGCTCCAGTAGGGCGGGGAGGTGACGGCCAACTGGGCGCGGCGGCCGAGGGAGACGAGGTCACGGGCGTCGTGGAGCAGAGGCTCGGCGCGGCCGGGGCCGTTGGCGTGGAACTCGATGAGGGCTGCCTGCATGCGGCGAAGCTGGGCGGCAAGGCGTGCGAACGGATTGATCTCTCGCGTCTCGTTGTCCACCCAGCGCCAGTAATGCTTCTTGTCCTGGTAGCGCGGACGGGCCGGGAGGGTTGGCACGGTGCGGTCCATGCGCGCGTTGCTCATGCCCTTGAGGAGGTCGGAGAGCCCGACCTCCACGAAGTTGCAGGTCGGCTCGTCGAGCCGGCGGGCCCGGTCGAGCGCGGCGCGGATGGCGCGGGCGACGTCCTCGCGGTACCACCGGTCGCCGCCGTCGAAGAGCACGGCCGAGTCGGCCCAGTGCTTCGGGGGGTCGGCGGCGGCTTGGGCCAGCCAATCGATGTAGGCCGAGAGCGCGTCATGGTCGATGCGGGTCGTCTTGGCGCGGGCGATCTTGACGGCAAGAGGGTTGATGTCTGTCCCCCAGGAGTCGTGCCCGAGGCGAGAGGCCTCGACGAGGGTGGTCGCGCAGCCCATGAACGGGTCGAGCACGACGTCGCCGGGCCGGGCGTAGCGCGCGATGACCCGACGGGGGATCTGGGGGATGAACTTGGCGGTCCAGTGGTGGAAGAAGTGAACCGAATCCTGGGTCTCCTTCATGCCCAGGTCGGCGAAATCCCAGTCCTCGTTCTGCATCAAGGCTTTCCGATCCAGGTGTGCCAGTCTTCCTCGACGCGGCCCTCGCGGCGGTAGGGGTCCATGGCGTGGGCGCAGGGACAGTCGCGATCGTCGGGGAGGGTCCGCGATAGCTGACCGGCGATCTCCAGGTAGCGCGCGACGGCGCCCTGGACGGCCTCCTTTTCCGCCCGCTCGATCAATCCTTCAAACAGCTCGCCGGGGCGGGCGGGCCTCTCCCTGATCCCCTCGGCGACGTTGGCGACGTAGCAGATGGGGAGGTAGCAGATCTCGAGTTCGCGGGCGAGGAACACTTCGGGGGCAAGGGTCATTCCGACCAGGTGGGCCCCCCAGCTCCGGAGCCGCTTCACCTCTGCGGGGGTCTCCAGGCGGGGGCCCTGGGTGCAGGCATAGGTGCCGTGATCGCGATGTTTGAGGCCGAGCCGGTCGAGCACGAGGGACGCGGCCCGGCGCATCTGCGGGCAGAAGACCGGGCTCTGGCGGAGGAAGCCGAGCCCGGTGCCCTTGAAGAAGCTCGACTCGCGGCCGCGGGTGTCGTCGATGAGGTCGCTGGGCATGACATACTGGCCGACCTCGAGGGTGACCTCCACGGCGCCGGGGCCGCTCCAGGCCATGATGCGGGAGACGCCGCGCTCCTTGAGGGCATAGATGTTCGCGCGGTAGTTCACCCAGGGGGCAGCGACCTCGTGCCCGGCGTCGCCGTGGCGCGGGAGGAACAGGAAGTGTGCGTCGCCGGTCCGCACCCGGTAGAGCGGCCCGGACAGGCCAAAGGGAGTGGGGACCGGGCCCAGGCGGGTGGCGTAGCGCTGGTTGGCGGCGAGGACCTTGTGGGCGTCGTTGCCTCCGATGACGGCGAAGGTGTCGCGGGGGTTCATGCAAGCCTCTTCGGGATGTTGTACGCCGTGTCGCGGCGCGCGGAGAGGAAGCCAGCACCGCGGATGAGGGCGGCTTGGCGGCCGACATGCGCGAAGGCGGCGGTGGTCATATCCTCATCCTTCCGCTGACGAGGATGACGTCGGCGACGGCGGCGATGAAGAAGAGCGCGCTGAAGATGCCGTTGGCGAGGAAGGAGGCGGCTTCGACCCGGGTGAGGTCATCGGGGCGGACGACGCGATGCTCCCAGTAGAGGATGCCGGCGAGCAGGATGACGGCGGCGAAGTAGAGCCAGCCGAGCCCGGCGATCTGGCCGAAGAATGCGAGGAGCCAGATGGTGAAGAAGTGGTTTGCGGCGGCGACGACCAGGGCGTGGCGGGCGCCCCAGCGCGCGGGAAGCGAGAAGAGGTGTCGCTGGCGATCGAACTGGATGTCCTGGCAGGCGTACATGATGTCGAAGCCGGCCGTCCAGAAGAGGACCGCGGCACCGAGGACGACGGGGGCAAGGTCGAGGCGGCCGCGGACGGCGATCCACGCGCCGATGGGCGCCAGACCGAGGCAGAGGCCGAGGATCCAGTGGGTGAGGACCGTGAACCGCTTGGTGTAGGAGTAGCCCAGCAAGACGGCGAGGGCGAAGGGGGAGAGGGCGAGGCAGAGGCGGTTGAGCATGGCGGCGGCGACGAAGTAGAGCGCGGCCGCGGCGCCGAAGACGGCCCAGAGATCTCTGGGCTTGAGCGCGCCGGTGACCAGGGCGCGACCGGCCGTGCGCGGGTTCTCACGGTCGAAGTCGAGATCGGCGAGGCGGTTGAAGGCCATCGCGGAGGTGCGCGCGCCGACCATGGCGGCGAGGATCCAGGCCAGCGACCACGCGCGCGGCCACCCCCCGGCTGCCACAAAGGCGGCGGTCAGCGCGAAGGGCAGGGCGAACGCGGTATGCTCGAACCGGATCGCGCGCAAGACTAGGGGGAGCTTGCCGACCATCAGGCTTCCTCAGGAATAGACGCCGAGGCGCCATCCCTCCTCGAGCATGGCGAAGTAGTTGTCCAGGGGGATGTAGTTGGCGATGCTGTTGCCGGATCCGAGGGCGAAGCCGCCGCCAGGCATGCACGCCTCCATGATCTCCCGGGTGCGCTTACGAACCTGCTCGGGAGTGCCACGGGCGAGCAGGTCGACGTCAACGCCCCCTAGGATTGCGATGCGATCGCCCCAGCGCCGCTTGGCCTCGGTGACCGGTGTGATCACGTCCTCGAAGCTGTGCTTGCCGTCGATGCCGACATAGTCGATGAGGTCCTCCATGACCGCGTCCAGGTTTCCGCAGGCGTGCAGCAGGAAGGGCTTGCCGTGGGCGTGAACGGCCTGAGCGATGCGCCGCTGCCAGGGGAAGACGTACCTGCGGAGCGCCTCGGGGGAGATCATCGTGTGGGTCTTGAATCCCATATCGTCGCCCAGCCAGAGGGCGCCGACGGCCTCGTGGCTGGCCGCGGTGTCGAAGATGTCGACGAGCAGGCTGCCGACGCGGTCGAACATGGCCTCAATGAGATCCGGCTGGTCGGCCAGCGCATAGGAAAACGGCGCGTAGCCCATGAGCCACATGACGTTCTCCAGCACGCCGCCCGGGCCGATGAACACGACCTTCATGCCGGAGACGAGGGCGGCGGCGGACTGCTCGATGTCGCGGTAGTCGATGTGCTGCGGCTTGGGCCAGGGGTATCTCTCGAAGTCCTCCCACGTCTCGATGGCGCCGTGGAACTCATCGACCCAGGAGCGCTCCTGCATGGGGAGGGCGGCCGTGTCTTGGGCTCTCAGGTTCTTCCGCGGCAGGGGCAGCGAGACTTGGGCTGGGCAGTAGTCGTAGCCCAGGCGCCGGTAGAGTTCGGCCATCTGGCGCCGGTACTGGGCCGGATCTGCGGAGAACGGCTCCTCGCGGATGGCTGACATGATGGGCCAGTCGAGAAACAGCTCGATGAAGGGAACGCGATCGGGCTGGCCGCGCCTCAGGGCCGTGTTGAGGCGATCGAAGTTTGGCTCGGGGGTGTAGCTGGGGTATGGCATGCCGGCTCCTCTGTCAGAGTCCCCACCGCCCCGGATGCTCGATGCGCAGGCCGATCTGGTCGAGCACGCGAGCGGCGAAGTAGTCTGCCATCTCCTCGATGGTCTGCGGGGAAGAGTAGAAGGGAGGCGCGGCGGGCATGACGATGGCGCCCGCCTCGGCGAGGGTGACGAGGTTGCGCAGGTCGATGAGGCCCAGGGGGGACTCGCGAACGACCAAGACGAGCGGCCGGCGCTCCTTGAGGCAGACGGCGGCGGCCCGGGTTACCAGCGTGCTGCCGGTGCCCGCCGCGATGCGGCCGGCGACGCCGATGGAGCAGGGTACGATGATCATTGCGTCGGGGGGGACGGAGCCGCTCGCGTAATGGGAGGAGAAGTCGTCCGGCCGTTGCAGGCGCGCGCGCGCGGCCACTTCGGGGGGCAGGCCGGTGATCTGGAGGGAGTCGAAGTCGACGCCCCAGCCCAGCTCGTGGGCGACGACGTCGGCCCCCTGTTCGGTGACGACGAGGCCCAGGCGCGGCACCCGGCCGGCCACCATGCGCAGCAGGCGGTCGGCGTAGACGGCGCCGCTGGCGCCGGTGATCGCGACAAGCAGCTCGTTGATTTCCGTCATGTGCGTTCTCCCAGTCCCAGCGAGTTCCACAGCGAGTCGACCCGCGCGACGACCTCGGGGGTCATCTCCACCGCGTCCGGCCACGGGCGGTCGAACCCCTCGCCGGGCCATTTGCGGGTGGCGTCGATGCCCATCTTGGACCCAAGGCCAGGTCGCCGCGCGGCGTGGTCGAGAATATCCACCGGGCCGTGGACGAAGCAGACGTCGCGCTCGGGGTCGATGTTGTTGCCCACGCGCCAGAGCACCTCGGAGAGGTTCTGGACGTCCACCTCCTCGTCCACGACGACGATGATCTTGGTGAGCATCATCTGCCCGAGACCCCAGAGGGCATGCATTACACGCAGGGCGTGGCCGGGGTAGCGCTTGCGGAGGCGCACGAGCGCGAGGTTGTGGAAGATGCCCTCGACGGGAAGGTTGATGTCGACGATCTCGGGCAGCTGCATCCGGATCAGGGGAAGGAAGATGCGCTCGGTGGCCTTGCCCAGGTAGCAGTCCTCCTTGGGGGGCCTGCCCACGACGGTCGCCGGGTACACCGGGTCGGCCCTGCGGGTGAGGGCGGTGAGATGGAAGACGGGGAAGTCGTCGGGCAGGGAGTAGTAGCCGGTGTGGTCTCCGAACGGTCCCTCGCGCCGGCGCTCGTGGGGCTCGACATATCCCTCGAGAACGAACTCCGCGTTGGCCGGGACTTCGAGGTCACAGGTGATGCACTTCACCAGCTCCAGGGGCCGGCGGCGGAGAAAGCCCGCGAAGAGAGCTTCGTCGAACTCTTCGGGCAGCGGCGCGGTGGCGGCGTAGATGGTTGCGGGATCGCCGCCGAGGGCGACGGCCACGGGCATGGGCTCGCCGCGCGCTTCCCAGCGGCGATAGTGCTCCGCGCCGACCTTGTGCGGGTGCCAGTGCATGCCCGCGGTCCGCTCGTCGAAGATCTGCATGCGGTACATGCCGAGGTTCCGCTGGCCGCTGTCGGGATGGCGGGTGACGACGAGCGGCAGCGTGAGAAACCGCCCGCCGTCCTGGGGCCAGCACTTGAGGGCGGGCAGGTCGAGCAGGGAGGGCTGCTTCTCGACCACCTCCTGGCAGGGGGCCCGGCGGGCGCGGCGCGGGGCCCACGACGACATCTCCGCAAGGCGCGGGAGCGCGCGCAGCGTGTCGAGAAGGCCGGCCGGGGGGCGGGTGAGGAGGATGGCTTCCAGGCGCGCGCCGATCTCGTCGAGGTCCTCGACGCCCAGCGCGAACGCGGTGCGCGCGCGGGTGCCGAAGAGGTTGGTGACGACGGGGTAACGATGGCCCCGCGGCCGGCGGAACCAGAGGGCGGGTCCGCCAGCGCGCACCACGCGGTCGGCGATCTCCGTGATCTCGAGCTCGGGATCGACCTCGACATCGATGGAGCGAAGCTCGCCGCGCCGCTCGAGCGCCGCCGCGTAGTCTTGGAGATCCTGGAAGGACATGCCCTCAGCGCCTCGATCTGGACCTCAGGCCGTTTCCCGCGGGCCTGCGCTTCTCCTGCACCCAGGAGCGGGCGGCGCCGGAACGCAACCGCCCTCTGTGTATCGCACAGCTCACATGCAAGAGGGGGCCGGCGGTGGGCGCGCAAGTGATCTTTGCGGCGCGCGGAGCGGGGGGCTAGACGCGGCCCGAGGTTAGCAGCGCGACGACCGACCAGACTCCGGAATTGAGCAGGTCGCCGACGATCAGCCCGATGGCGAGGGGGACGGTGGAGCGGTAGAGCCGAAGGCCGCCATAGCGGATCACGAGGGACTTGCAGGCCCAGCCGATGAAGAAGGGCATGTAGTACCAGTGCAGACCCCAGCACATGGCGGCCATGTAGCCGATGGGGTGGAAGGGCCACCACCAGAAGCGCAGGCGCATCAGGCCCAGGAACAGCGCGAACACCGCGCCGCCGGCCATGGCGAGCAGACCGTTGACGTCGGTCCGGCCGGGCTGGGTGACAGGCCAGACGATGCGGTTGCCGTCGTTGATGCTCTGGTAGCCGAGCCAGCCGGAGGTGCCGGCCTTGGTTCCGAGGAAGCCGAACCAGTAGATGCCGGTGAGGACGACGTAGACTCCCAGTCCGAGCGCGAGCAGGAAGCCGACGACCATCGCGGCGGTGAGGCGGCGGGCGTTGATGTGGGCGGCGTCGGCGATCTTGAACGCCTCCAGCGCGTTCCCGGTCACCACCTCGTATGAGTAGCCGAACCCCGGGAAGAAGGCCCATCTGGTCGAGATCATGGTGACGTACTCGGCGGGGGTGAAGGCGGCGGTGCCGAGGGGGATGACCATGGCGTTTTGGATCTCCAGGGGGAAGGGCAGGAAGCCCAGGCCGGTCTCCGCGCGCAGGCGGGCCCACATCATGTAGTAGCCGACGATGAGGCCCATGAGCACGAGGGAGACGATTAGCCGGGAGCCGGAGAGCCAGCCGAAGTAGACCATGCCGGCGAAGGAGACCAGCAGGCCGAACACGGCCGCCCGATAGGGCAGGGGCTCGCCTTCCTCGCCGGGCGCGCGGCGGCCGGCGAAGGCGGAACGCAGCACGCGCGCGAGGTGCGGGCGGGCCATCCAGATGACCCAGATTGCGAGGGCCAGAACGGCCCCGCCGCCCTGGTAGCGCGGCGCGGGGAAGGTGCTGTCGAACCACTCCTCGGGGCGCTGCGGCTCTGCGCCGGCTGCGATGGCGGCGACCGTGAGGGCAACGTCGACCAGCCAGAAGAACCACGCGGAAAAGGACAGCTCCTTGGGGATCAGGTATGCGATGGCGATCATCCACGGCCAGAGGACGAGCGTGATCTCGCCGAGGCCGGCCAGGGGGCCGACGCGCTGCCAGGGGACAATGGGCACGGGGCCCAGCGGAATCGAGGGGATGGAGGGGACCCGGCCGGAGAGGCTGTTGACGAAGGTCACCAGGAATGAGAGCCCCAGGCCCAGCCAGAACATGGGGGCCGCGGGAAGGCGGGCAAGGCCAGCGCGGCCCTGGCCGGAGGCGGTCTGGACGACTTCCAGGGGGACCTGCGCGAGGGGGAAGCTCAGGCGCTCGCTGGTGATCCACTGGCGCTGAAGGATGACCATCAGGCAGAGCGTGGCGATGAAGGTGGCGGTGATGAAGGCTGACCAGGCGAGCAGCGGGGTGCGCCAGAGGGCCCACGGCACGCGAGAGTGGCCGTCGAAGAAGCCTTCGACCGCGGCGGGGTCGGTCGGGGAGAACCACGCGGGGACGTGCTGTAGGAACGTCGTCTGCCAGACCAAATAGGCGCGGCCCATGTAGTAGTAGGCGATCGTCTTCACCAGCATCCAGGCCATGATGCTGTGGCTGATCAGCGGCCCCGCGACCAAGAGGACGGAGTAGATGACGAGCAGCTCGCGCCGCGTCAGGCCGGTGCGGCGGAAGGCGGGAAGCGCGGTGATGCCTGCGAGCGCGAACAGGGTGACGACCGGGGCCATCGCGGGGATGCCCACGAAGAAGGAGGCCTTGTTCCAGGCGATCTCGACGTAGAAGGCGGCCGGCGCGAGGAGCGCGAGGAGCGCGAACGAAAGGAAGACGGCGCGGGCGGTGACGCCGCCCGCGTCGCGCCCGGCCGGCTCTGGCCGTTGCGGGAGCTGCGCGGCGGGGCGGGTCAGGCGTTCCGCGCGGTCGCCGACGCGCTCGAAGAGGGACATGTCTCATAGGTTTGCGCCGCGTGGGGCGCGCACCTCTCGGGGGCCGCTGCCGCGTGCGCGGCGCCTCTTCCGGCGCGGGTGAAGCGCCGTCACCGCCGCCCGCTGCCGCGAGCGCGGCGCTGGCGGGACCGGTACTGGCCGGGCGTGCACCCGTAGTAAGCGACGAAGGCGCGATGGAGATGGCTGCTGTCGAAGAAGCCGGCTTCGCGGGCCAGGCGGTTGACGGGCGCGTTGGTGCGCAGCAGGTTGTGGGCGACGGCCGACAGCCGGGCCCGGCGGCACAGTGCGGCGAAGCTCATGCCCATGGTGCGGCGAAAGACGAGGCAGAACTGGGAGCGGCTCATGCTGCAGGCCGCGGCGGCCTCGCGCAGGGGCACCCGCCGGCTCAGGTTCTCGTGGGCGAGGGTAAGGGCGGGCATGATGCGCCTGAGGCTGCTGCGGCGAGCGCCGGCGCGTCGGCGGGGAGCTGGTCCCGGGTCCCAGTTGCGGGCGAGCGCGAGCAGCAGCCGGAGGAGGTGGAGGCGGACGGCCGACAACCAGCCGGGTCGGCGGGAAAGGCGCTCGTCGCGGATCGCCTCGGCGATGGCGATCACGGCGCTGCGCTCGGCTGGCGTTCGGGGCTGCGGGCGGCCCGCAGGGTAGGCGGCGAACAGATCTTGGGCCTTGATGGGACCAAGGGCCTGCCCGGCGATGACGAGGGGGTCGAAGTGGAGAACGACCTGCAGCGTGTCGGGGGCGGCAGTGCGCCACGCGTGCAGCTCCCACGCGTCGCACAGCCAGACGCTGCCTGGTGCGGCGAGTGCGACGTGGCCCTCGAGGTGGCGCTCGACCTCGCCGGCGAGGACGACGCCGAGCTCGAGTTCGGGGTGGATGTGGAAGTCAAGTGGCGTCGGGTTCGGCGAATGCTGGACGACGACGTAAATGGGCAGGTCGGGGGAGACGCTGGTATCGATCAGTCCCCGCGGCGCGGACCACGGCTCCAGGGAATGTGGGCGAGCCGACCTCGGCATGGCTTCGGACGATTATACAACAAAACTGCCCGCGCGTCCAATGACAATGCCCGGCAGGGTTGGTAGACTGCAGGTGGGGCTTACGGAGGGGGCGTACGCGGCCGGGCGTCAGAGGGCTATGGCTGTGTGCTTGCTTGCGGCGGCCGAGGACGTGCAGGCGAGAGGGCCGGCGGGTGAAGGGCTCCCGCGGCCGTTCCCGATGGCCCGACTACAGCGTGTCTACACAGGGGGTCTTCCAGCGTCGGGAGGCGCCCTGTTTCGTCTGCCGGGCGGACTCCCGCCGGCGTGTTGGCGCTGGCGGGCAACTGAGCAGTAGAGCAGTAGAGAGGAGGTGATGGTGGCGAACCGCTGCGCGATGTGCGGCGGGGTCTGACCGGTGAGCCGTTACCCTTCTGAGGAGGTGAGGGTCGGAGATGAAACGACGTGCAGGATTCACGCTGATTGAGCTTCTGGTGGTCATTGCGATCATCGGGATACTTGCGGCGATGGTGTTCCCGGTTT
>Ga0123519_10007036_pt1 | contig 17545 bp, 11 predicted proteins | sample YelNatPaOPRAMG02_FD_87396 | JGI IMG/M metagenome (GOLD analysis project Ga0123519, IMG submission 87396) | Hot spring microbial communities from Yellowstone National Park - Yellowstone National Park OP-RAMG-02 (version 2) | ecosystem: Environmental > Aquatic > Thermal springs > Hot (42-90C) ... | reverse complement strand
CAAAAATGCGGGAACTCAAATCCTCAAACAATTAACTGTCAGCAAACATACGGAAAACTTTATATAAAACCCTGCAGTAAATGGAAATGCTGGCTTGGTTTTATTCTTGCTATAATTGGCGCTCTGATAGGATTTTTAATAGCTGGACCGCTTGGCGCTTTAATAGGTGCGGCTATCGGTTTTGCCATAGGAACGGTTGCTTCAATATATTTACAGATGGCGGCAATGGGCGCCGCTTTCGCGGGTGGCGCGGCGTATTTCGCTGATAAAAAATCAGAAAAGGCGATAGATGTTGTTGAGGATGTCAATAAGGATGTTGCCGAACAGAAGTGATTATGAGTTTAAAAAATGCCCGGGTAATTTAAAGCTTTATGCTTTAGACCCGGGCATTTTTAGTTCTCTTTAGGGCTAATGGTCCTAATAAAAAAAGGGAAAAAGGACTCTTTTAATTTATAAAAACTTATGCTAAACTTAATTAGATATAAGATTTGGTTGGATAAATTTTTTTAGTTGGTTTTTGAGGAGGATTTATGAATACAAACTCAAATGAAGATAGAGAGAAAGAAAATAACTTAAATATTTTTTCAAAGAAAAGTTTAAATAAAAAGGGCTTTTCTTTTACAAAGATAAAGGGCTCAACATCTTTTGTTGAGAGATTGAAAAATGTTTCAAAGAGAGATATCGCCTACTTTATTGTAGGGGTCTCAATATTAATTCTTGCTCCCGTTGCTGAATATTTCTTATCTAAACCGAATGCCAATACCGCTTTAACCCCCGGTTTTGGAGAGAGAAGGTCATCTGAAAGCGCCGGGATATATGAGCCGGGAGTTAACGCTTTAAGCGCTGGTTCTCCTGATGGTATGGAAGAAGTCGTGGCTCCTTTAACCGCAAGGGATCCCTCATCTCTGATACTCGGAGCACAGAAAGAGCCCTCGCCACAGATTCCAACGCCTCCTCCAACAGAAACCAAAAGAGATTCAATAGCGGATATAGCAAAGAAGTCCTTTTCTGAAGCCACAAAATCATCCCCGGCTCCTTTTATTCCTCCAAAGATGAATGCAAGTTTAAGAGGCGCTTCATCATTTTTTGGCGGCGATGAGGGCACAAAAACCAGCGGAGTTTTGTCATCAGGTAATATACTTGCTAATGCTAAAAACGCTCCATCACAGGCGCAGAAAAAATCTATGTTAGGACCTCAGGCGATACCGGGATATAAAGGAGTCGCTTCTCAGAGCGATTCTGTAAACAAAGGCGCTTTTGAAAAATTAAGAAATCAGGCAGATAAAGCAGCCGGTTATTTCTCAGGAGCGAATGCTTCTGAGTCGTTAGAGAAAGCGGGAGCGGCTTCTATAAATCCTGCTTCAGATGGCGGTTTCGGTGCCTTACAGGATGGAGGGAGGAATACAAATCCTTCCGGCTCAAGTACAAGAGGGTCATTCTCTTTTTCTCCTGGCGACCCCTGTCGTGGTTCCATAGAAAGAGAACTTGCCTGTGAAAATGCGAGAAAGGCAAATGATTTTAAGAACTTTTTAAAATATGATTTAAAGAAAAAAATTATTGAGTCAGCTGTTGATAACATAATTGGTAAGGGATTATTGGAACCAATAGGTAAAACAGTCGCAGATGCAAATTTATTAAATCCTGCGCCACCTTCTGTTTCTCCTTTTTATTGTGTTCCTATAAAAAACCAAAGTGCTTCTAATCCTTGTGATAAATATGATTTCAATGCTGCTAAACCAGCTTATTCTAGTAAAGATAAGGACCAACAAGTTACTTGGAATTGTGGGGAACTGTCTGAGATGCTTCATTCTTCTACTCTTAATTATTGGAAGGATCAGTGTAAAAATGGGTCAGCCGGTAATGGGGGGGGTCAACAGCCAGTTCAACCAGGAGGTGGAAGTGTTACTCCAGTCGTTTCAAGTGAAATTCCGCAAGAGATAAAAGAAGCAGTAATAAATTATGATGTAAATCTTAAAGAAGCCATTAGAACAGTAAACCTGGCTAAAGAAGCAAAAACTATAGATGACTTTCAGAAATATCAGTTACCAACTAAATGTGTTGAGTCCACGCGTCAAACTCTTAGTTATGCCCAGCAAATAGTTTCAATAAATACTAAAATGATTGATAAGAATTTTTCTGAATTAACCACCGGGTATTATAGCAGTATAAAAAATTCCCAAAAGACACTTGAAAATATTACTAATACTTATTCTACTTTAATTTCTAATTGTGATAATCTTATTTCAAGATTGCAAAATCTTGAAAATAATGTTGTTTCTCAACTAAAAAAGCAAAAATCAGGCGCTATAACAGAAAGTGGTGAGGACCCAAGAGTTATAAGATATAAAAACGAAATAGAAAGCATGATAACAGGGGTCCGACAAGAAAAATCTACTTATACATCTAAAAAAGATAAACTCGGTGAGGATGAGAAATTACTTCAATCCCATGAAAATGCTTCTAAATGGTATAATGAGCAGTTTAGTAGTTTGAGAAAGTTAAATGAAAGTATTGACTCTTTCTCTGGGACTGAAACAGGTAAAATAAATCACTTAGATTTGAGTTTAAATCCTACAAGTATTAAAAATCTTTTCTATGCAATTGCCGGCGTAGAAATTGCTAATCTTAATCTGCCAACAAATTCTACTTCTTCGTTAGAAAAAGATGTTTATAGAATGGCTGTTGGAGATGATAACCAGACAAATACAATAGATTTGTTAATATTATGGAGAACTGCTGATAGAAAAAAAGCAGAAGCACAAGCTCAAAGCATAGATGACGAAGAAAAAATACATAGTGAAATAATGGATTTTAATAAATTAAAACCTTCTTTAAAGTTTATGCTTAATTCAGGAGAACATCCATATACTTTTGAGAACTTTCCATTAAATGAAAATAGTTTTGTTTTATCTGCGATTAGAAATGTTAATGTTTATGAAGATTTAAAGGTAGTAAAAAATTTAATGGTTAGTTTATCAAATGATTTAAAAGATAAGAATGCCAAAGCAGATGAAGACAAAAAAGAGAATTCCAAAAATGTTAAGGAAATTGAAAATAAAATAAAAGAAATTCTTGATTCGTTAAACCCGGCTCAACCATCTCACCCCCCTTCATCTCCCGGTAATCAGCCGATTACTATAGTTAATAATGTAATAGTAGGGGCTGCAAATTCAAACTCTAATTCAAGTGCAAGCGCTAATTCAATTTCTAATACAGAGGTTAAACCGACACAGCAACCGCCCGCACCACAACCATCACATCCTGCTTCACCCCAGCCAAATTCGCAGGAGGTATTAAAGTATCAAATTCACTTTGATACTCTTGTAAATAATATAAAAGAATTAAAGAGTAAGAAGAGTTCGCTTAGGAGTGAAAATAATATAGCTTATGAATCGCTTCTAAAATGTTTGAACAGTGTGGCTATATATTTACCCGGCGGTTGCGGAAAAAAAGAAAAAGCGTTTAATGACGCTAATAGCCGGTATTTAAATGCGATACAGGAAGTTCGTCAGGCTAAAGAAAATTGTAGGGAATATTATAATTCTATTCCGGATAAAATAAGGAAACAAATTGTTGGGGAATGTAATTAGCTCTGGCGTCGGAGCAGTCGCTGGGTCGCTCGTATGCCGGCTTCACTCCCGACAACTGCCTTTTTCGGCTTAAATTCTCGCTTGTATTTGGACTCCTCAACTTGCCCCGCCCTTTGGGTCAATCTTTTGTCTTTGATATATTGGCACATATGCCTTCCTCCAAAAGAGCGGGACTTGTTGAGGACATTTTTTCCCCGAGCAAGCTCGGGACTCCACAATCCAAAATCCATAATTCATCATTCATAATCCATCATCGTTTCTCACTTTCTCACGTCTCGCTTTTCACTATTCACTCTCCACTTACCACTATTCACTACTATGTCCCCCCGTATTAAATATTAATTATAAAAATGATATAATTTAATTGGAGGTTGTTATGAAAAAACAGGAGTATTTAAAAGAAGTTGTAAAACATATAGATATTAAAAAATATAATGTCGTCAATATGGTTGAAGATATGGGAGATATGGCTTTCTCGTCGAGAGACCTATCAAGAGCCGCTAAGATTTATGATAAGATGATCAGGGATAAAAACTGCTCTATAATACTAACACTTGCCGGTTCAATATTTTCGGCGGGGCTTAAAAAAGTCGTTTATGATCTGGTTGAAAACAATATGGTTGATGCTATCGTTTCAACTGGCGCTATAATAGTCGATCAGGATTTTTTTGAAGCGCTTGGATTTAAACACTATAAAGGATGGTGGCATAATATAGACGATAATGAGTTGAGAAATCTTCATATAGATAGAATATACGATACATTCATTGATGAAGACGATTTGAGAATATGCGATGAAACGGTCTACAAAATAGCAAATGCCATGAAGCCAAAGCCATACTCATCAAGAGAGTTCATAGAAGAGATGGGAAAATATCTTTCAAAAAACGCAAAGAATAGGGACTCGGTTGTCTTGGCTGCTTATGAAAAAAGGGTTCCTATTTTTGTTCCGGCTTTCTCTGACTGTTCGGCTGGTTTTGGACTTATACTTCATCAGTGGAAAAATACGGATAAAAATGTTTCAATAGATTCGGCTAAGGATTTTCTTGAACTTACGAAACTTAAAATAAAAGCTAAAGAAACGGGAATATTTATGATAGGCGGAGGAGTTCCAAAGAATTTTACTCAGGATGTAGTAGTCGCCTGTGATGTCCTTGGCTATAATCTTCCTATGCATAAGTACGCTATTCAGGTAACTGTTGCCGATGTAAGAGACGGAGCGCTTTCAAGTTCAACTCTTAAAGAAGCTTCGAGCTGGGGAAAGGTTGATACCAGTTATGAACAGATGGTTTACTCAGAAGCGACTCTCGCTGTTCCGCTTATAGCGGGCTATGCCTATCATAAAGGCGAGTGGAAAACAAGAAAAGAAAGAAGATACTCCGATTGGCTCAATACCGAGGCAAAAAAATTAAACGGAGATAAATCCCTTAGTTTGGAAAAATAAGTTCACTCAAATCTATTTGAGCGAGGGGAGAGAAATTATAGAAGAATGGAAAAATCCCCCCTTCTTATTTCCCCCTCACCCTGCCCTCTCCCCAGAGGGGAGAGGGCCGACGATTCTGTCGGACTCTGTATCGTAGCATCAGAGAATAAGGTGAAGGGTTTCCCCTTTAATAAAGGGGGATTTCATTTCTCACTTTTGGCGATTTACATCCTGCCTGCCGTCAGGCAGGCGCTTGCTACTGCTCAGTTTATAAATATTTCGTTAGGGTTATTTAAATAGGGTTCACTGAAAAATTCTATTTGAGCAAAAAACAAAGGATTTTCTGAGCGAGACGAGGAGCGAGGAAGGAGCACACTCCGAAGGTGTTTGTGACTGACGAGCGACAAAGTCGCAGCCAAAAAGCCGAAGTTTTTTGCCAAAAGAAATAAAAAGAATAAGGCGAAACTGCCTGCCTGTTGGCAGACAGGCACGATTTTAGACACAAAATAATTCAAAACCGTGCACTTTTAGGTATAATTTATACTAAAATTTAGTGTATATTTACCTATGAAAAATATATTTCGTTAGGGTTTTTCAGCGAACCCTAAATATGTTTTTTAGAGAATTTTAAAAAAGGAGGGTTTATGAAAAAGATAATGTTTATGGGCTTGTTTCTTATCTCGCTTAAATCGTATTCCTATTTCGATGGCGGGATAAATTATGTTACAGGGAGTGATGGCTATGTCGGCCAGGATATCTATGCCCTTATCGGTAAAGATAACTGGTGGTTGAGACCTGAATACTCGACCTGGAAAAATGATAATATAGATAGGTTTAATAATGTCTCTCTAAGGTTGGGATTTGAAAAACCAAGTTACACTCTTTCTTTTAATGGCTCGGTTACTCCTCAAAAGAATGATTATGAAAATTTTTCAGTTGGCTCAGATATAACTTTTTCGCTAAATCCTACTTCCTCAAACAAAAAGAGAATATCAGGCCCAAATTCCGGTTTTGCCTCAAGAAGCGCAAGCGGAGTTACTCAGATAGATCTTGGAGCCGGAGCAAATCTGGTTTTTCATAAATATACAGATTCAGATACCGACTTAAAGGAATTAAATACCTCGCTTTTTGCTGGCGCAAAGGTTTTTATAACTCAATTATCTGTAAATTATACAGTATTTACTTATGATGAAGAATCACTTGCTAAATCTCAAGCCCCTGGAACTCAAAAGCTTTACGGAATGAACAGTTATTTTGTAATAAGTTTTCTTAAATCCAATTTTAATTTTAAAATAGAAATTCCTGGCTCTCCTATGGTTACACCTTATTTTTCATATAACAGAGTCAAATCTAAAACCGACCAGACACTTAATGTTTATGCTTTTGGCGGTTATGTGGACTTAAATATGATAGGAGTTACTGCTCAGTTTGAGACATATAAAGGCGATTTAACAAACGATAAAAGATATAATTATCTTTCAGTATCAGCGGGACTTAGATTTTAGAGGGTTTTGATGGAAAATCTCGCTCTTAAGTACCGACCTCAGGTTTTTGATGACCTTTTAGGGCAGGACTCGGTATCAAAAACCCTCCTGAATTCAATAAAATCAAATAAAATTCATCATTCGTATCTTTTTTATGGACCTCGTGGATGCGGTAAAACATCCACAGCAAGGATACTTGCGAAATCACTTAACTGTCATAGTCCACAAAATCATAATCCCTGTAATAAGTGCATATCCTGCAGGGAAATCGCTTCATCTAATTCTATAGATGTTATAGAGATAGACGCCGCCAGTTATACTCAGGTTCAAAATATAAGGGATGTCATTATAGACAATGTAAATCTTTCGCCTTCAAGGGATAAATACAGAATATACATTCTTGATGAAGTTCATATGCTTTCAACAAGCGCTTTCAACGCTCTTCTTAAAACGATAGAAGAGCCACCGGAGCATGCTGTTTTTATAATGGCAACTACTGAAATTCATAAAGTTCCGCTTACAATAGTTTCAAGATGTCAGACATTCAGATTTAAAACAATTAAATCCCAAATGATGATTGAGGCATTATGTAAAATCTGCGATAAAGAGAAAATAAAATATGATATTAAAGCTATAGAATTGCTGGTAAATTTATCTGGCGGTGCTATGAGAGATTCTCTCGGCATTCTTGAAAAGGTCTCTTCCTTTTCTCAAAATAATATTACCTTTGAAAGCGTCAGCCAGATTCTTGGTTATCCTTCAAAGGAATTACTTGATTTATTATCCAGATCAGTTCTCGAAAGGAATATAAAATCAGTTCATCTGGCTTTTGAGAAAATTAATGAAGAATCCCTTGATGTTATATCCGTCCTTAGAGAACTGAGGGATTATTATTCTAAGTCATTTCTTGCGGCGCAGGGAATTATTAAGATGGATTATATTGAAGGTTATAATCCGTTTATCTTTGCTAAACTTTCAAGGAAAATAAATAAAATAATAGATGAGATAAGATATTCAGATAATGTGGCATTGCTTGCCGAAACATTTATATATACTTTGATGGATACGACTATTGACATGGAGCAGATTATAAAAAAATTGGAGTTTAATTCTAATCTGGAAGTGAGTATTAAAGAAAAAGATGTTATGGATAAACCGCTACCGGCGGCCGATGATTCCGGAAGTTTCAGCAATACATGGAAAAAGGTTTTAAATGCTGTATCTAAAGAAAGCAGCTTGGTTTATAATATGCTACTATCAAGTGATGTAAAGATAGAAAATAATAAAATTTCTATACTTACCGGCAATAATCTTGAATTTGATATGATAACCAAAAACAAAAATATTATAGAAAAGAACATCTTTGAATTTTCAAAGAATAATTTTCAGATTGAAATAGGCATTAAAAAAAAAATAGAGCCAGAGATAACAGGGGACTTTAAAAAAGAGGAGAAAACTCTTGAGGGGTTTAAACTTATTGATATAGATAATGGAGAAGAGGTCTTCCCGGAATTAGAAAAAATAAAAAAGGTCTTTGGCAATGATATAATTAAAATCAATAAAGGAAAATGAAAGAGATAGAAAAATTGATAGAGGCATTCAGAAAATTTCCATCGGTTGGACCGAAGCAGGCGGAAAGATTTGCTATGTATGTAATGAGAACGAACCCTTGCGAGATGAACGCTCTGATAGAATCCATAATAAACGCTAAAAATAATGTCAGGTATTGCTCAAGGTGTAATAATTACTCATCAGATGACTTATGCGATATATGCCTTGATTCAAAAAGAAATAGAAAATATATCTGTATAGTTGAAAATCCATTTGATATCATAGCTATTGAAAAGACAAACGCCTATAATGGTCTTTATTATGTCATAGGTTCGTATATAATACCGCACAATGAAAATCTGGATTTTGAATCTAAAATTAATAAACTGAAAGAGATTTTAAAACAGGACTCTGTTGAAGAGGTTATTGTAGCTTTAAACACAACCACTGAAGGGCAGGCGACCGCTCTTTATATTAAAAAAAATATATCAGAGTATGTTAAAAATGTCTCAAGAATTGCTTTCGGGGTTCCTCTTGGCGCCGATATTGATTATATAGACGAATATACTCTAAAGTATGCAATAAACGGAAGAACCCCAATAATAGATCGTGATTGATGATAAGGGTTGTCTATTTGAAATAGAAGCATTAGAGGAGATAGAGGTTATAGAAGTAATAGAAGTTATAGAAGGATGGGGAAAATCCCCCTTACTCCCCCTTTGATAAAGGGGGAAAGAGGGGGATTTCACTCCTCACTTTTCAATTATTTCGTTAGGGTTAGCGAGCGAACCCTAATAGGAGGTGTCTATGTTTATTTCTAATACAAAGGAAGAAAGAAATGAAATGCTAAAAGAGATAGGTGTATCTTCGTTTGAGGAAATTATTTCTTCAATACCTAAAAAGTTCTTAAATCCCAGATTTAATCTTCCTGAAGCTCTAAACGAAATGGAAGCGTATAACAAAATGAAAGAATTATCCGCTAAGAATAAAATTGTAAAGAGTTTTGTCGGCGGAGGAATTTATGAAAGATATGTCCCTTCTGTCGTAAAACATATAATAGAAAGAGGGGAGTTTTTAACCGCATACACCCCCTATCAGGCGGAAGCGAGCCAGGGGACACTGCAGGCGATATACGAGTATCAGAGTTTGATGTCAAATCTTTATGGTATGGATTACTCAAATGCGTCTATGTATGATGGTTCCACGGCTCTCGCTGAAGCGATAAAAGCATGTGTCAGTATTTCAAACAAAACGCGGATACTTTATTCTTCTCTGATAAATCCGAAACATATTGATGTAGTAAAGACATATTTTGCTAACTCTAAAAATTATGAATTTGTGGCGATCGCTCATAAAGACGGACAGATGGATATAACAGAGTTAAGAGAAATGATAGATGATAAAACTGCCTGCGTCGTGGTTTCAAATCCAAATTACATAGGGATAATAGAAGACATAGAGCATATAAACAGGACAGCGAAAGAAAAAAATGTATTAAGCGTATGTTACGCTGACCCTGTTTCGCTTGGAATATTAAAAACGCCAGGGGGAGCCGGTTTTGATTTTGCAATTGGTGAAGGTCAATCATTAGGACTTCCGCTTTCTTACGGCGGCCCCTATCTTGGAATTTTTACCTGTCGTAAAGAGCATTTAAGAAAGATGCCTGGAAGAATATGCGGTATGAGCGTGGATAAAGATGGGAAAAGAGGATTTGTTTTAACCATACAGGCAAGGGAACAGCATATAAGAAGAGAAAAAGCCCCGTCAAATATATGTTCTAATCAGGCGCTCTGCGCATTATCTGTCACAGTGTATTTAACTCTTTTAGGTAAAGAAGGGCTTAAAGAACTATCTATAATAAATCATAATCTTGCTAACTACGCTTATAAAAAATTCAGATCTAATGGAATAAAACCTAAGTTTAATAAACCATTCTTCAACGAGTTTGTTATTGAAACCGATACAGATCCATTAGAGTTAAGAAAGGAACTAGTTGAAAAATACAACATAGACCCCGGGATTGAACTTAGTAGAGTCGGAAACGAATTTAAAGACACAATGCTTGTGAGTTTTACGGAAACAAAAAAAGAAGAGGATATAGACAAGTTGGTTAAAGCGATTTCCGAAAGTATTACAGTTAGAAAATAGGAGGTTTTATGAGTAATATAGAGAAATTTGAGATGAAATTAAGTATAGAAAAATCAAAAGATGGTAGAAGGGGCTTTCGTTTCAAAAGGGAAACATTAAGCCCTGATATAGAAGATAAGTATTTAAGGAAAGAGGAACCAAAACTTCCTCAGATGTCAGAGATAGATGTCGTAAGGCATTTTACAAGGTTGAGCAAACTTAATTTTTCAATAGATACACATTTCTATCCGCTTGGTTCCTGCACGATGAAATATAACCCAAAGGTTAATGAAGATACAGCCAATTTAGAGGGATTTGCATCCCTTCATCCGGAGTCCTTAGAGGAATGCGCTCAAGGGATTCTTGAAATAATATACGACGCTAAAAATAGATTCTGCGAGATATGCGCAATGGATGATGCGACTCTATGGCCTGCCGCAGGAGCTCAAAGCGAATTGTGCGGGATACTTATCGCGAGGAAATATTTTGAAGCTAAAAATGATTGCAGAAGCGAGATAATAGTTCCTGATTCGGCTCACGGGACAAATCCTGCCACCGCAACAATGGCTGGATTTAAAACAATAAATATGAAATCCAATAATGAGGGAGAAATAGATATTGATACGCTTAAAAAAACATTAAGTCCTAAAACAGCAGTTTTAATGTTGACCATACCGAATACTTTAGGCGTTTTTGAATCACGGATAGAAGAGATAGTAAAACACTGCCATAACAATGGAACGCTTGTTTATATGGACGGCGCTAATATGAATGCTTTAATAGGGCTTGTAAAACCGGGGGATTTTGGGGTTGATTTGATGCATCTTAATTTACACAAAACATTCTCAACCCCGCATGGCGGTGGAGGTCCTGGAAGCGGAGCCATACTCGTCAAAAAACATCTGTCTGATTTTCTGCCGATACCGATAGTCGAGAAAAACGAAGATAGATATATTCTAAATGAAAATAAGCCAAAAACAATTGGAAGAATAAAGTCAAATTTTACAAATACAGGGGTGCTTCTTAAAGCTTATACTTATCTTCTGATGCACGGGGCAAAGGAACTCAGAGAGGTATCTCAAAACGCTATCATAAACGCTAACTATGTAAAATCGAAATTAGAAAAAATATATCCGGCGTATGCAAAAAGATACTGCATGCATGAATGCGTTTTAACCCCACCAAAAGAAATGATGGACAAAGGAATAAAAACGCTTGATATAGCAAAAAGATTGCTTGATTACGGATTTCATGCTCCGACTGTATACTTTCCTCTGGTAGTTCATGAAGCGATAATGATTGAGCCAACCGAGACAGAAAATAAAGAGACGCTTGACGAGTTTATAGAAACAATGATTAAGATTTATAATGAAGCGAAGGAAAATCCGCAATTTATAAAGGATGCCCCTTGCGACATGCCTGTTAAGAGAATTGACGAAGTGAAAGCGGCAAGAGAACCAAATCTAAGATGGCTATGATAAAAATACTCAAACCTTCCGTGTCTGCTAAGATAGCGGCAGGCGAGGTGATAGAAAGCCCTGTTTCCGTTTTAAAAGAACTCATAGAGAACGCTATTGACGCAGGGGCAAATTCTGTGTCTATAAATATAGAGAAAGCGGGAAAAAAACTTATAAGAGTTGTTGATGACGGTGCGGGGATGACGAAGGAAGACCTCTCTCTCGCTATTCATAGATATTCCACGAGCAAAATCTCCGATGAAAAGGATTTAAATTACATAGAGACATATGGTTTCAGAGGGGAAGCCCTTTTCTCCATATTTTCCGTATCAAAAATTTTAATATCAACTTACGATGGAAAATCAGATACGGGATATACTCTGAAAGCCGAAGGTGGAGATTTTAACACAATATCCATTAGTCCATCCGCTCCGATTAAGGGAACCACCGTCGAGGTCAGAGATATTTTCTTCAATACGCCGGCAAGGTTTAAGTTTTTAAAATCTGATTCTTATTTAAGAAGTTCTATAATAAAATTGGTTGAAGAATTCTCTTTAATCCTGGCGGATAAAAAATTTTATCTTAATATAGATTCCAGAGATGTATACAATCTTACCCCACAGAATTCATCCGATATTTTATCAAGAGCCAGAAAGATTCTTGGCGATGATTTATTAAATGAAGCGATATGTTTTGAAGAAAATTTCGATAAATTAAAGATTAAAGGATTTGTTTCCAATCCATCAAATCTCGTATCATCAAAGAACTTCCAGTATATTTATGTAAATTCAAGAATCGTTGAATCAAAAACCGTCAGTTCAGCCGTATATAAGGTTTTTGAACATATAAGAGGAAATAAGCATCCTTTATTTTTAATAGATATAGAAATCGAGCCCTCAAAAATAGATGTTAATATACATCCGCAGAAAAAAGAGGTCAGATTTGACGATGAAAATTTTGTATATCTCTGCGTGAATAAAACCCTTGAGAAATCTATTGAAAATTATTCTCTCGCGAAGTCCATAAACTTAATTCAAAATGAAGTGAAAGTGGAAGATTATACTCCAAGGTTTAGCGAGGTTACGGAGAAAAAAGATATAGTAAAGGATTTTTTTCAGTCAGATTTTATAGATAAAATGTATAAAAATAAAAAGAATACAATCTGGTATAAGCCGCCGATATCTTTTATAGGGCAGGCATTTTCAAGCATACTTATATATCAGAGTTCAACATCCATTCTTTTTGTTGACCAGCATGCCGCTAGTGAGAGAATTACATTTGAAAAATATCTTAAAGAATTTGAAGAAAAAAAGATAAGAATTCAAAATCTTGTAATTCCTTTTGAGGTCAGAATTCCCAAAAGCAATATAGAGGTGATACTTGAAATGAAGGACTGGCTTATGGAAGCAGGTTTTGAGATAAACAGAAATGGTCCCAGTTCAATAGCAGTTTATTCCGTTCCGACAGCGTTCAATCTTTCAAATAAAGATGTTGAGGATATTTTTGTATATTTATCAGAGGTTATATCAAAACCCTCTAACATCTCTGCTGAAATGAAAAGAGACACAATAGCGGCGATATCCTGTAAAAAATCGATAAAATTTAATCAGATAGTGGATTCCGCATCGGCTATAAATATGCTGGAAGAATTAAAAGATGCCAAAGATTCAATGCACTGCCCGCATGGTAGGACAATAATAGTGGAAATAACAAAGGATGAGTTCCTGAAAAAATTCGGGAGAATCGGGTAGATGAAATTAAAAGATATTATCCTTACATTTGCGGGTTTATTAATAAGTTTATTTTTGATATATCTGAGTTTTAGAAATGTTGATTTTTCAAAATTTCTGGCAGTAACCGAAAGAGTTAATTATTCTTTTATATTTCTTTTCTTTTTATCGACTTTTTTTGAAATGTTATTCAGAACGTTTAAATGGTATTTCATACTTATTCCCGTTACGAAAGTTCCTTTGAAAGATTTGTTTAAAATAGGAGTTATAAGTTTAGGGATAAATAATATACTCCCTTTCAGAATAGGCGAAATAACTAAAATGTTTTTGGTCTCGCGTTTTTATGAGGTCTCAAAAACGACGGTTATTTCCACAATTTTTGTTGAAAGGCTCGTAGATACACTTATACTTTTTGCTCTGCTTTTAATTTATTCTCACCTCGGCTCTATAAATATAATAATCAACAGACCCTCTTTCATTTTTCTTATCTTTGTTCTGATATTTATAGTGATACTTTTTTTTATATTTTTAGAAAAAATACTTATGCATAAAAAATTAAAAGAATTTGAACTCTCGCATCCCAAAATTCATTCTATTATAGTTAAAATAAAAAATGGTGGGGTTTGCTTTAAAAATCCCTACCTTTTTTTTATGATATTGTTTACAGGCGTAATCCAATGGAATTTTGATGTATTGAATAATTACTTTATAGCGAAAGCATTAAAGTTAAATATTATGGATTATTTTAAGTCAGCAATAAGCGTTTTCGTCGGTTCATTATCAGCGAGCGTTCCTTCTATGCCTGGTTATTTCGGTAATTATGAGTATGCGGTTTCAAGGGTTTTAATGAGCTGGCGGATAGATAGGGAAACAGCGGTATTTTTCGCGACAAGCGTGCATATTTTAACCTATCTGATAATAACGGTATCAGCGATAATTTTTATATATTCAATGGGGCTCAACTTCAGAAAAGTGATATCTTTATCAAAAAGGGAAAAATAATTATGTGTGGAATATGCGGAATAATGATGCTTAACGGAGAGAAGGTTGAGTTATCTGATTTAAAAAAGATGAACGACCTTTTGATTCACAGAGGTCCGGACGACGAGGGATTTTTTATCCATGAAAATTGTGGAATCGCGATGAGACGACTTTCAATAATAGATTTAACCACCGGCAGGCAGCCAATCTTAAATGAAACCGAAGATATTGCCATCGTCTTTAATGGAGAAATATATAATTATCAGGAAATTAGGGAAGAACTTGTTTTGAAGGGACATATTTTTAAAACCAGATCCGATACCGAAACAATCATTCATTTATACGAAGAGACAGGGATTGATTTTGTAAAAAAACTTCGTGGTATGTTTGCTATAGCGATACTTGATATTAAAAATAAGAGATTAATTCTAACGAGAGATAGATTGGGCAAAAAACCGCTTTTTTATTCTTGCACCAATAAATACTTCGCATTCTCTTCCGAGATTGATTCGCTTATATCATTTAAAGAGGTAAAGCGAAGCGTCAATTTAAAAGCGGTTGATACATTTTTAACGCTTCAGTATATTCCGGCGCCGATGAGCATATATTCGGAGGTTAAAAAGTTAGAACAGGCGACTGCGATGGTTTTAGAAAGTGGAGAGTTGAAGACCTATAAGTACTGGGAGGTTCCTAAAGATCAAATTGATATAGATTTTGAAGACGCTAAAATTGAGACGAGGCGACTCGTAACTGACGCTGTTAAACTCAGGATGATATCTGATGTAGAGATAGGAGCTTTTCTGTCCGGCGGAATTGACTCTTCTATAGTCGTCGGTTTAATGGCTCAAAATTCTTCAAAAGCGGTTAAAACATTTTCAATAGGATTTAAAGAAGAAAAATTTAACGAGCTTGAATACGCAAGAGAAATTGCAAAGAGATATTCCACCGACCACAGCGAGTTTATCGTCGAAGGGACTATGACTCAAATTTTAGATAACCTTGTTTCAATATACAATCAGCCATTCGCAGATCCAAGCGCTCTACCAACTTATTTTGTATCTAAAATTACAGCTAAGAATGTGAAGGTTGCTTTAAACGGCGATGGGGGAGATGAAAATTTCGCGGGTTATCAGAGATATGTAGCCACAAAAGCGATTTTTTATTTGGATAAATTTACTCCGGACTTTGTAATTAGAATTATTTCAAAGTCATTAAATCCATTACAGGAGAAAAACGCTCCTTTCGGAGTAGTATGGAAGATGAGAAAGTTGTTCAGAACGGCTCTCAAAGATTCAATTGAAAAAGGATACCTTGCCACGCTCTCTTTTTTTGATATTGATGATAAAAATGAAATGCTCTCAGATGAGTTTAAAAAAATTCTCGGCAACGAAATTAATTACGCTCAAAGTTATATACTTGAACTTATGTCCGAATTGGACGATAAGGATATAACGAAGAAAATGACCTATGCGGATCTTAATTCATATTTAAGCGAGTGCCTTATGACGAAAATGGATATGGCAGCCATGTCAAATTCGCTTGAAACAAGATCCCCCTTTTTAGACCATAAACTTGTAGAATTCGTTCAGAGATTGCCATCAGAATATAAACTTAAGGGTTTTAATAAGACAAAATTTATATTAAAAGAGACCTTTGAAGATATCATCGGCGGGAAAATAAAAAAAAGGGGGAAGATGGGTTTTTCCATACCGCTCGGGATATGGTTTAGAGGCGAACTTAAAAATAAATTTGAGGAGTACTGTCTATCCGATAAAGCGATTAAAAGAGGTTATTTTAATAAAAAATCCTTGAGAATGTTATGGGATGAGCATCAGAGTTTAAAGCGTGATAATGGCTATAAATTATGGGCGATTTTAATGCTTGAACTCTGGCACAGAAGATATGCGAATGATTTTAAGTTATGAAGATTGTTCTTGTAAATCCCGATATACCGCAAAATACCGGAAATATTGGAAGGACATGCGTCGCTAATGAAATTGAATTGATGCTTGTCGGAAGAATCGGTTTTTCTTTAAGCGATGCGGCTATCAAAAGAGCAGGACTTGATTACTGGAAGCATCTTAAATTAAAAATATATAAGAATTTTGATGAGTTTTTAGAAAAGGAAAAATCTTTTGATAATATGATATTTTTATCAACTCATGGAACTAAAAATTATACAGATGCTCCATTTTCGCAATTCTCGTATCTTATATTTGGAAGCGAAACATCCGGCTTCCCAAAGGATTTTTATTATAAGTATATTGATAGAATGTATAGAATACCTATGAAATCCGATAAAGTCAGGTCGTTAAACCTTGCCACATCAGTTGGAATTGTTCTCTATCACGCTCTTTATTTAATAAATAGGGTCTGCTGAAAAAAGAATTTTTAAGAAAACTTTTTAAAACCAACCAACTACTTGTTCACTTTACTTGTCTTTTTTAATTCTTATTTTCTATTATTCAAACATTTCCTACCGCTCTCCTTAAATTCATACCTAAAATACTCGCTCTTACCCATACTTCCGCCATCTCCTTCCCCTTATACAATATCCTTCCAAGTCCATAATGCTCTTTCCCATTCCCAAACGCACCCTCTATTCTGTTGCGTTCCCTCTGCTTCTTCTTAAACCACCTACTATTACTACTTTCTCTACTCGCCTTCTTGCCTAACGATACAAACGAACCCCTTATCCCTTCTCCTTTCATTATCTCTCGGTTCCTTAATGTGCCATACAACCTATCACCAGTAAAATATTCAGGCTTGCTTCCAAATCTTGCCTTATAATTTCCTATCTGTTCCCTCACCACCTCTTCGTTCGCTTCGCAAAAATTATCATAACTAAATCTGTCTAAAAATAAATATCCCCCAACTAAACTTAATGCGCCCTTAGGCCCAAATTCTACTTCCTTCCCTACCTTCCCTCGCTTCATCGGCCTAACATATTCCCTATGAAAACTTACTATCCTTTCCTCTATCCTCTTCTTATTCAACTTATACATCTCATACTGCTGATTAAATATCTTCTCCGCAAGAGCTATCTTCTCCCTTACAACTTCACTTACCTTCACTCCTGTTATGCTTATCAGCTCCTTTACCTGCTTAAGATTACGCCTAACATACTGTATCATCTGCTTCTTCGCTCTCTTTATCGCCTTAAAACTCTTTATCTTCTTCTTCGCAAAATTTAAATACGCCT
>Ga0123519_10007032_pt1 | contig 17548 bp, 24 predicted proteins | sample YelNatPaOPRAMG02_FD_87396 | JGI IMG/M metagenome (GOLD analysis project Ga0123519, IMG submission 87396) | Hot spring microbial communities from Yellowstone National Park - Yellowstone National Park OP-RAMG-02 (version 2) | ecosystem: Environmental > Aquatic > Thermal springs > Hot (42-90C) ... | reverse complement strand
GTGCCTCCATTTGGCAGTAGGCAAACCCTTATTATTTATTTTATCCTCCAGCCAAACTATACCTTGTCTGATATAAGGCAAATGACCAAACCAATATCCGCCGTGATTTCTGATAAAAGATAATATTTGTTCCATAATTATTAAATTAACTTTGAGTAGCAACTGCTACACAATCCCATTTAGAAACATTACTATTATATATTAGACCCACATAAATAATTTTACCAGCAGGAGTAATGGTAGGTAAAGTTGCTCCTACTGATTGATAATTAGACCCCCAAGTAATTGTCCGAGTCGTACCATCATCTTTAATTCTTATAACTAACTGTTGAAAATTAATAGGGGTACCAGAATGATTATTAATAGTAATATTTGCAGCAAGAGCAGTAATATCAATTCTATCATAACTATCGACATCAGGGGTTAAAGACGAAGTACTGGTAGTAGAATAAACTCGTGGTAAAACATCCTTAAAAAAATCAAATTTTTTTGTAAAAGGATTAAATTGCCAAGCCATAGTTTATTTAATTATTATTTTTCCAACCTTTGGTTAGAAAATCTCATAAAACAAGAAATAGTGTAATTGGTTTCTGTTTGTCCAAGCGTTCTTATAATCTTTTTCTTCTTCAGTTTTTCTCCATAAGTCATCAGATTTCGCAAATCTATATGTTTTGTTAACAGTATCCTCTTGTTCAATAATCCAACTTCCATCCTTTTTAACGAAGCCATAATACTTAACCGTCCCAGTATCATCAATATCAGAAACTTGATATTGGTCGAGCACATTGAATTGTTCATTCACCCTTACTAATTCTTCCTTAATATCAGTTAAAAGTTGCTCCAAATCTTCCAGTTGTTTAATTATTGACTTATTTTTTTCATCTTTTTTTTCAGTTTCTTCTGTCATAGTTTTATTTTGATTAATCTTTTTTCTTTGATTTTCCGACCTTTTCTTCTATTGTTTCAATTCCCATTTTAATCGGTTTTTGATAAATAATCAATAGATAAACTATTAAGATTATAATTGCAGCGATTATAATCTTTTTGGTGGTGGATTCTATTTTTTGAAATATAGTCATTGAAGGTTGGATTGATTCTATCGCCTTCTCAACAATATTATCAATGACATCCTCTCTTTCTAAAAAGGTCATTAAAGTTTCTAATTCATAAATATCGGTTGGCGAAGGGTTTGGTTGTTGGGCATCATAAATTACTATTCCTTGTTTTAGCATCTCGACATTAACAATATAGAATCCTTTCATCATTAAAACCTGCCCTACTATTTGAACCGCCTCCCATAAGGTAGATTTTCCTAAAATAGTTGAGAAAGTAAAAGACGGTTCTGGTCTTGAAACGGTAAAATAAATCAATTTTTGGGTTGTGAAAAAATTACCAGATTTTATTATTGTACAATCTTTTATTCCTTCATTTCTTAAAAGGGTGTTTATCTCTGAAATTATTCGGTCTTCTATTGCTCGATATTTGGTAAACTTTGAATCGCCCATCGGATAAGTCAAAAAATATACCTCTACTCCCGTTGCTTCATATATTTCGGTTGTCTCGTTAATAATAACAGACCAGCCACTTTCTAAAAAATTTTCCGCTCTTCTGGCACAACCAGAAACAAATTGATATGCGTTTCCACCTTTTTTATAGGATTCGTTTAGGGCTGTTTGAATGAAATTTCTCATAATCTTGTGCGATTTTGTAAGCGAGCTATTTTACGGCTTTTCGTTTGTAGATCCTACCCAACAATAAGTGCCATCCTGTACTTGCCACCATCTATTTTCTCCCGAAACATTTTCTCCTATTACAAATCCAAGAACTTTAAATTGATATCCAGCACCAAAGGAATATACTATATTGTAAGATGTCGCAGGTCCGCTTCTAAATCTCGCTCCTTGTGAACCAGCAGTTACCGTTCTCGGATAATTAGTTGTTGGTGGAGTAGGTTGTGTTGTAGGTAAAGTTGATTTAGGAACTAATATTGTTTGTCCAACTTGAATTAAATCAGGATTAGCAATTTGAGGATTTAATGCCCATAGTTGTTGCCATGTTATTCCATATTGCCTTGCTATACTTGATAAAGTTTCGCCTGCTTTAACTACATAATATGCCGTATTAGATGTGAAGGCGGGAGTTGGAGTTGTGGTTGGAGTTGTGGTTGGTGTTGGGGTTGGAGTTGGGGTTGGAGTTGGGGTTGGAGTTGTGGTTGGAGTTGTGGTTGGAGTTGGGGTTGGAGTTGCGGTTGGTGTTGATTCATATGGAGAAGGTGGCACATACGAAGGTGATGTTGGAGTTGGGGTTGGAGTTGGGGTTGGAGTTGGGGTTGTAGTCGAAGTTATAGTTGGTTTAGGAACTAATATTGTTTGTCCAGCTTGAATTTTATCAGGGTCAGCAATTTGAGGATTTAATGCCCATAATTGTGTCCAAGTCATTCCATATTTACTGGCTATGCTGGATAAGGTATCACCTGATTGAACTACATAGTATTCAGTATTTGCTGTCAAAGTTGGAATTACAGATTGATTTGAAGGTTGGGTTGTGGGTTGAGTAGTGCTAATTCCTGCTTTAGGAACCAATATTTTTTGTCCAGCTTGAATTTTATCAGGGTCGGCAATTTGAGGATTTAATGTCCATAATTGTGTCCAAGTAATTCCGTATTTACTGGCTATGCTGGATAAGGTATCACCTGATTGAACTACATAGTATTCAGTATTTGCTGTTAAAGATGGAGTCGAGGGCTGGACTACAGGCTGAACAGATGTAGTCCCTCCTTTAGGAACTAATATTGTTTGTCCAGCTTGAATTAAATCAGGATTAGTAATTTGAGGATTTAATGCCCATAATTGTTGCCAAGTAATTCCATATTTACTGGCTATACTGGATAAGGTATCGCCTGGTTGAACTACATAATTTTCTGTTCCCGTAGTTGATGGAGGAACAGAGGGCGGGGGTTTCTTTTGCTTGGATAATAGCAAAAGCCCTCCTGCGAGAGCAAGTAAAATAAGAAATTTCTTATTTTTAGTTTTTGTTGATTCTATTGTTTCCATATTGTTTTTATATTATATTTTAATTTTATTTTTTAAATTTTTTAAACTCCTCCCAAGATACCTACGGCACTTGTGCCTACTATTAATTGCTCAACCTCTTGGTATCTTGTGCCTGTATAATAATTTCCTGCATGATATTTTTGAAAAGATTCATAAATATATGGAGGTTCAGCAAAGAATACATGATGTCCTATCTGTGTTCTGTAAGTCGCAAATGTCCTCCAATGTGCGATTGTATCTGTTAAGGTATAATAACAATACATATTTGCCCCCCCAGTAATATCATTTATTCCAGTATTTAAATAAGTTTTTACAACATCAGAAGCCAATGATAATAAGGGGTTATTTCTCACCGCACTGTCAAAAGTATTAGGGTCTGTATATTGTTGTGTTTGTCGCCTATCCTGTCCTAAATTATAGCAACTAAATTGCCATTTCTTTAAAATAACGGCATGATACCTTGACCCAGTTTCGTTTAGAATATCTTGATCAATATATTTTGTCGGATAGAGAGTTCTGTTATGAATTACATTTAATACTGCTTGAAGTCCTGTTCTACCCTCAACCCCTGCCTCAGCGAATAATGTTAAAGTAAGAAGTTGAATAGGGGATAATTTAAACCATTGTCGTACATCGTCAATCCACATAGAGGTAGTTTTATTTAAATTTTAAAGCAAAACTAACCATAATAATTGCTTTAGATTAAGGGGGAAAGCCTCTGACTATTTCCTTATCACCCCATCGATAATATTTATTCAAAATTAAGGAAGGTGAGTCGTTGGCTAACCCCCTTAATCTTAAAGTACTATTCTTGTCTTCAGTTTAGAGACCCATCAATTGCTGTTTTGCGTAATTCTCTATGCCTTTTGGCCATTCTGCCAAACTGGATTCGTTTATCGGTAATTCAATAAAGGATTCTCTTGCCCACGGGCTGGAATATGAAGTTTCTTGTGAATCATAAAGGATAACAGGGGCAGGAGTTATAACCCTAACTTGAATTTTGTATCTTTCAGGGATACAAAGTCCTATCATTCCAGGTTTTAATCCTGTTCTAATATCCTCTTGGTTCAACATATTAACGGCTCTAATGGCTCTTTCCAGAATCTTGGTTTTCGCAGTTCCATCAGATGATAAAACAGAAATATTTAAGCTCCCCACTCCAAACAAGTAATAAATATCAAATACATAATCTTTAGAGGATGTTAATCCTGCCAAAGTTACTGTTTTGGGTAAAGTGACGGTAAAGTTAGTCCATTCAGCCGCTGCTGGTGATGTTTCATGAACAACTACATAACCCCCAACTGCGGGAATTAATGGGTCTGGAGCAATTGGATAAGTTAAAGTGCAGACATGAGTTGTTTCAGAAGACCCAGTAGTGAATGCAAAATGGTCTTTCGTCATTAACTTCAAACCAATAAAATCATTGGGGATTTCAAACATTCTGTTAGCTGGAACTACATAAGTTGCTATTTCACTTTCGTAATTTAGTTGATTAGCACTCAAAACAAAATCTTTGTTTGTGATTCGAGAAAGATGCCTTGTGATTTTAAGTTTTTCGTTGTCCATAACTTTAGTATAAATTATCTTAAATTATAGGATTTTCATTCTTGGCATTATATAGCAAATTAAAATATTTGCTATTTCTTGCCAAATTCCTGTTCAGTAAGGACAATCGCATCAAAGTTAAATTCACATCCAGCCTGAGTCCAATCAACTACATCTGGTGATTTTAACATTAAGAGAATCTTGTAATCAGAAGTTAATCCAGTAATAAGGCTTGTTTTCCCTTGCTGGGCTCTTTCAATTTCCTCATCATCGAATTCAATTAACCTTCTTGCCTGAGTATTGATGTTTTCTTGGTCGGAAATAGAAATTCTTCTAAATATTCCGTAGTTCATTGTTCTTCCAGCTTGGTGAAGGTCTTTGCCTACTGGAGATTGCCAAGCAATATAAACTTCGGAGCTTCGGCTAATCTCAGTGCCATCTGATTTCACCAACTTTAAGACAAGGGGAGTGCCATCTTGTAATCGGTAAACTCTCCCAGCTGGGACAGTTAAGATAGCAATAGGAGAATCCGCATTAGCAATATTGGCTAGAGTCGTTACATAACTATAGTTTTGGTGAATGTTTTCTTTTCTCATGGTTCTTTTTATTAATTATTATTTAACTCCCAACCAAGGAATACCAAATCTCGCACCAAGATTATTCAATAGTGAAAGGCCACCACCAATAACTAACGCTTTCGCAGTATCACCCCTTAAGATAGAGGCGGCTGCCACTACTGTTACCACATCAGCAACCTCAGGATATGAAGCTAAAAATGACACCCTGCTAAACGCATATTTCTGTAAAGCCCTCGCAACGGTATAACCAACAAAAGCAAGGATAATCATCATCGCAGTTTTTACCGAGAATGTTTCCTTTAATCCTGATTGAATGTTCATATTTTTTGTAATCAGTAATTATCTAATTTAAGGTTTTGGGCTCGACCTTTACCCAAAGTGCCTTCTTTGAGACCTTAAGATATTTCTATCTTAAAGCCTCAATTTAAAAGACCCGCTTGGTCTCAAAGAAAGCACTTTGAGTGAAGACCAGCGGGTTTTATTAAATTTATCAAATTACATGATAAAGCCTTTTTATTTTTTTGTCAAGTCCTTTTTACCTATTTTTTGCTCTCTTGCGTGCCCCTCTCGCTATTATTTTCTTCCAAAGAACAGGGTGATGCTCTTTATAATGCCGTCTAATGGCTATTAAACGATTCGGGTCTAAACCATCTCTCTTAACATATTTTGGAGATAGTTTATATCTAATTTTTTTACCGCAAGCATGGCAACGCATGTATCCGTACTTTTTACTTCTTTTAACTTTTGCCATATACTTATCTTTAAATTTAGAGATTTAATCGACTAAGGTAATTTTACACCCCAACGATGCTTTAAGTAATCTACCAAAGCATTTAAGAGAACATACACCGTCCAACCTCCAAAAACATTAAAATTAGCAACTTGAGGGTACATCTGCATTAACCCAGCAGCCGCAATGGCAACGAGAGCGATCACAACTTGCTTAAGCACCTTCTTGAGGGTTATTAAAAAACTATAATTCATAATTAAATTTATTAAATTTTAAATTCCGACCTTTATTATCAAATACCTACCCTTTAGTTTTGTCAAGAGATTATTTAATAAAAAATTTCAGAATTACACCAATTAATGTAAAAATCATAGTGACCAGAACGCCTATCAACCATTTGGCATTTGACAATTGAAAATCATGGAATTGCTTATTCAATACTGATATTTGGTGGGGAATTGCATTAGTTATTTGTTCTTTTATCTCCCCAATTTCTTTTTTAATCCAAGTAATATCAGTTTGTAATTCCGCGATATCTTTTGTTTTTAAATTTTCATCCATAGTTATTACAATTCTTTATTAAGTGCCTTTTCATAAACTCCAATATATATCATACAAAGTATAAGCGAAAGAATCAAGGGTGCTTTTTCTTTAATTAAATACGAAATTCCTGCAGCAAAAAGAAGGCTCAAAAGCGAGGCAAACAAATACATTCTTCTTACTACTTCTTTATCCACTTCTGTTTCTACAAATTTTTGCGTTGTCCACGGTGATGACAAAAAAGTGCTGAAGAAATGTTCACTCATTATAATGGACCCCACGCTTCCAATCGCTAATTCTAAATTACTTAATCGTGTAGTCATATTTTTTATATGAAATTAGTATAGTCCTTAAACCCAATTTTGTCAAGACCATATAATATCATCAATCATTTGTAAATGATTGGTGTCTGATTTAATTTGTTTGTGGTTAAATGTATTTTTAGCCACAAACTCAAATCTTTTTAGTTGCGTTAAATCTGTTTCTGAAAAAATACTTTTCATTCTTTGTAAATCATTAATATCATCGAGAGAAAAAGCTATTCTAATATTTGCCTCCGCTACCGCAGTAGTGTTTACAATTCCAGGTCGTTGGCTCGTAAAGTAAAAATCCAATCCTAATTTCCGCCCCGTAGTGACCAAAATTCCAAATCCCTTTTTAATTGAATCATACACAGAAAAACACAATTGTGCTTCCTCCAAAACAAAAATTCTATTTCCAATATCAACTAATGCTAAAGCAATCTGATTTCCCATGTTTTGATAATCTTCTTGAGTAATTTTATATGGTTCAATAATCAAGTACGGATAAGCGGTTAAAATTCCTTTCCAATTGATATCATAATTATTTAAAATATCTCCCGAGATTCTTGTATATTTAAACTTTGGTTCTTTCAATAAGTTAAGATGGTCTCCACGCAAATCTAAAATCACCATTCCACCCCGTCGATTTAATTGATATTCTTTATGAAGAATATAATTTAGTAGAAAACTTTTTCCTACCCCAGTTTTTCCACAAACAAAGCATATGATATTACTAATCATAGTTCTATTCTTTTACAATTTTATCAATTTTTTTATTTAATGCTTCAATAGCATCTAATATTGCTTTATGTTCTTTTTCATCTTGGGATAAATGTCCTTCCCAACTTTCCTTTACTTGCTTTAATTGGGCTTCTAAATCTGCCACCATTTTTTCACCAAATATATGCTTAAAAAAATTTAAATCCATAATTTTATTTTATTGTTAATTTTATTAAGTAAAGAGGGGGAGAAGTTGCCAGCCACTATTTTTTAATCGGTCAATACCGATGGATTTTCTGGGCATCTCCCCCTGTTAATAAGTTCCTGAATTCTGGGAAGTAAAAGCAGGGTTAAACTTTACGTACGCTAAACCCCTGCACGACACGAACGACTGGTTTATTCTTATTCAGATACGTGCCTTGCTGGGCTACTCACCCCTTCGGATTTTGGACCCACGCTTTAGCCCCATCGTTTGAGGGCTTATTCAGCCATTTTACCTCCCAGAATTCAAGAACTTATTTTATTTTTCAAGGTGCTTGTTCAAAATTATGAGCATTTAGTTGGGGAGAAGAGGAAATATGGGGAAAAATTATAAACCCGCTGAGGAGACCTCTTACTCCCCAAAGCCGAGCCAGAATCGAGCACTCCTCAGCTAAATGCTCATAATTTTGGGTTGTAAAGGGGCTGTACGGGGAATTAAATGCGATAATGGCTTATTAAGTTACTTACTAATTATATCGGAGGCGTGGGGGCTTCTTTTGGTATTTCTTCGATTTCTTCTCCTTCCTCTATTATTTTTTTAGAAAGAGGTTCTGGCTGGTTTGTTACCGTTGTTGATACTGGCTTTGTTGCCTCTGGGGTTTTCTCTTGCGTTTTTATTTTAAATAATTTCGTTGATAGATCTTTTCGCAACAATACAACTAATGCCGCAGTTCCCAGAATATATATTGCCAATGCCTTGCCTGGACTCAACTCTATTTTTGCTTTTTCCAGCATTCCCTTTAAATTATCTCCCACATTTAATAGTCCAAACAAAGAGTTATTCCAAAACTTAAATTCATCTATAAACTTTGCTTTTTCCTCATCCGTTGCCAATCCTCTTGATGCTATTTCTGAAACCAACCCTATTATTCTTTCTCGTAAATCTTCTGCTGATATTTCCGTCGGTTGTTCCTTTAATTCTTCTTCAGGAATTTCTTCACCCTCTGGGAGTTTTTCATTTTCTTTTTCCTGCCCTTCTTCTTTAGGTTCTACAAAATCGCCGATAGCGGCTATTTTATCATCTTCAATCTTTTTCTTTTTACTTTTTGTGTCTTTTTCTGCCATATTTTGTTTTATATTTATTACTTTTTGAGAATCTACTAATCCTGCGTAATGCTTCTTCGCCTTTTTTCTTGGTGAGATAGCAACTCAAAACCCTATGTGTCCTATGGCTAACGACACAATACCCACTTCGACCTTTATTTTTACCAATTGGGATTTTTTTATAATATTTAAGCATGGTTATTGAATTGGAATTCTAATAATACGGGGTCTATCTTCCGTTCCAATATTAAATTCTCTATATTGAGGTTGAGGCGTTGGTTGAGATGAAATATTTCTCGGAGCTGGATTCTTAGACAAAAACTTAATCAATATAATTAATATAACAATTCCAATACCACCATATACAATCCAATCTGGATTTATTTTAATTGTGAAGTTAGAGCCGAATCCTTTACTGCCTTTAATTTTATCTTTTTCTTCCTCTCCTTCCTCTTTTTCCTCTTTTTCCTCTTTTTCTTCTTTTGGTTCTGTCACCAATCCTTTCTTTTCTAAAATCTTCTCATCAGTTATTTTGCTTTCTAATTCTTGCTTTATTTCCTGCCCTTCTTTGTCAAAAGGCTTTTTATCTAATTCAATATCTTCTTTGGGGGCTTCGGATTGTACTATGGCTGCTTTTTTCTTACTCCAAGGTTTAACTCTTTTCCTCTTGCCCGCCTTAACATCTGCCCAATATTTAGCCCATCCAGTTTTGGGTTTCTTTTTCTTTTCTTCCTCCCTTTCTTTAGATTTTAAATAATCCACAATAGAAGTTCTTGTTTCCATATTTTTGATTTAATGTTTTATTTTCGACCTAATCATTTATTATTTATTCAATATTTTACATTTAGTAAACTCGATAATAGTAGTCAACCCCATCAATAGTAATAGTCCTGAAATATCCACTGTCATAATCATCAGCAATCATCGCTTCGACATTAAGATAAGGTTCTAATCTTGGGTCAACTCCAGAAAGTTCCAGATATTCATCCTGTAAACCTTGCTTTGTCCAAATTATAGGTTCATTTTCCATATATTCATCTAAATCATATCCAGTTTCTTCTTCCCAATACTTTTTTAATTTACGATATTTGGCAGGTTTTTCTTTTTTAAGAGTTCTTAAATCAACAGAAGAGGCTTTTCCTAAACCTGATTCTGTTCCTAATCCCAATTTTATTCCTTCTTTAGGATTACTTTCTGGATTACTTGGATTACTTCGTTTTGCTATTTCGTTTTTTAAATGCCACATTAAGAAATAACCTGTTCTTTCAGATTTTAATGAAGGTTCTTCTAAATCACTATTCCACCATTCAAGTATCATGTCTTCAACATCTTTTCTTTTCCATCCTTCTGGTCTTATTTTAAATTCCAAATCATAAATTTCATCTAAAATATGACCATATCCTTTACCGCTCAAATAACTTTCTAACTCATAATAACTTTCAAATTTTGGTAATTCCATATTTAAATTTAAATTATTAATTTTATTATCTTCTCGACCTTTGTTAAATTCTGGATTACTTTCTGGATTGCTTGGATTTTCTGGATTTTCTAATTTCCATTGTAAACTCCTCAAGGCTGTCTCTTTACCCGCATAATAAGACATACCTAATTTATCCCCTACTTTGAATTCTCTTAAGAATTCCTCGTGAGCTTTATCAATCATATCATCTATAATTTCTTTTATGTTTTGTTCTGAAATTTTTTTTGGACTTTCTGGATAGATTGAAAAAAGTTCTTTTACTTGTTTTTCAGTAGGGCGAAGTGTTTCTAAAACATCAGCAACCAATCCATCAAAATAGATTTCAAATCTCTCATCACTCATTTCTCCAAAGTTTACATTGCGATAATCTTCTCGTAATTCATCTGCTATTTGTTTTTGTAATCGGTGAAAATTTTTATCTAAATAATATTCTTTTGGCAATAAACCTAATCTTGAATTATTTGGATTATTATTATTTAATTCTTTGATTCTGGTAATACCAAAACGAATGCCTTCAATACCTCTACCAGCAACTTCTAATGCTTTCTCAAGTCCTTTTTGGCTTGCTTTATCTTTATTTTCAGCTTCTATAATAAAACATTTCTCGCCAATTCCGTCAAAATGATAACAAACTTCATATTTCTTCATATCAGGATTACTTTCTGGATTATTTGAAAGCCAATCAGGTCTTCTTTCTTGTGTAGCAATTCTTGTCAATTCTGCTGCTATCTCTTTATCTTTTATTTTGTCTATAATTCTAATTGGAAACAAACCAAACATACAACCAAACTTTTCACTTTCGTTTAATTCTTGATAAATTTTTTTTGCAATTTCTTTTTTATCTTCTATATTACTTTCTGGATTACCTTTTTTGTGTACATCTGTAATATCTAAAATTTTAATACGTTCATATAAAGGTATATCAAATTTTCGCCTTAAAACATTTACTACTTCATATGTAGGGTCTCCACTAATTTCTAAAATTGCAGTTTTTGGTTTTTCTTTTGGAGCTCCAAAAGCATCAACTAATTGATAAACTACTTTATATTTTGGTATCATATTTGGATTATTTGGATTATTATTTTTTTGACCTTTAATAGTTTCTTTTAAAACCTTTTTTATTATTTTCAATTTTGTTTGCCAATCAACCCATTTTCCCATCCATTTTTTTTCAGGGTGAGGTTCTGTTTTTAGTTCTAAATACTTATATCGAAATGGGTTATTATTTATGGGTGCATATAAATCTTTATTACTTTTAATCCATAACATTGTCATCGTTTGAAATATCTCCATTTCAAGATTTTTATATCGCAGTTGGCAATCTTCTAAGAAATCTTTTAATTCATCTAATTCATACCCCTCTATTGAATAATAATACATTTTAGAACTTGGATTTTCTGGCTTAACTTCTGAGTTCCTCGCTGATATAGATTCGGGATGAATAACCTTAATTCTCCCGTATTTATTATATATCTCTTTATCAGCCTCTGAAAAATGACCACTAAAGTTTACAATTTTTTCAAAGTATTCTTTTTTAATTTTAGGATAATATTCACGATATAATTTACTAAATTTATCCTTAAATTCAGTTGGAGATAACTTGGGATATTTCTTATGAATATATTCGTGTAAGATTACAGCATCTTTTACATATTTCTGGGGGATATTATAATCTTTAGCGAATTTCTTAATTGTATCAATATAAATAATAGCACCATCTACCAATTTTCCTGTTGCTGTCCCTTCTGCTCTTTTTCCTGCTACTATTTTCTTAAACTCCTTAATATCATTCTTTATTTTAGCCATATCTTTAATATATAATAGTTATTTAATTTTTGTCAAGTATTTTATTTGAATTTTTCGACTTTTTTTAATTTTATCTCCTATTTTCCCTTTTCCTAATAAAACTGCATTTATTGGAATCGGGTTTTTAATATTTTGATATTGCTTCCAAACTTTTTTATTACTTTTTATTGCTTTTTCAAAATCTTTAAATTTTAACATCTTATTATATTCTTTTACCCCCCCTTGATTTCTAATAATTTCTTGCCCGCTTATATCTTCCAAAGCATAAACCCCTCTCGCTAATATAATCCCTTTTTTAATAACTGATACTATTTTAAATTTTCCTACTTTTATAGGGTCAATCCACTTTTTCTTAAATTCATTACTTAAATTATCTTTCATAATAATAGAATCAGCCATAATTGCTATAATATTCTGCCAACCAATCTCTTCGCAAAGTTTCCAAAGAAAAATTCGGGCATAAGCAGTCGTAAATATACTTATTTCAGGATGAGAATAAGGTGTGCGAATATATTTTTCATCTTCTAATATAGTTAAATCATCATCTAAATATGCCTTATTGGTGATTGGCTGGTCTGTATGCTTAAAAATAGCAACTTTCCCCCTTTGGGCGAATTTTCCATAAAGTGATACCATTAAATTTTTAGCAATTGTTCTTTTTGCTCCCACCGATGATTCTTTTATTTTTGCCAAATAATCAATATATTTTTTAAATAAATATCCCTTAAAATTCCAAAAAAATGCTTTCTCAAATTGAAACTTATATCCTAATTTTTCAGCATATTTAATTTCAGGAGTTGTCCATAACCCTTTGACAATTCCTTCTGTTGGATAAATAACTCCATTTTCGGTTTTCATGGGAAGAAAGCCCATTTTTAACCCCTGCGGGATACTGGCTTGGGCTTGGATAATTCCCAATTTATTTCCATTCTTATATAGATCCATAATTTTATCTTTTTCCTTAACCTCTCTTGCTAACCCCCACGGAAACAAATTTTTCCGCATAGCATGGGCATAATAACTATTACAATCTATTTTTATAATTTTTTCCTTATTGCCTAAAATTATGGCATTAAATATCGCATAATAAGATGAAAAATATCCTTGTCTTAAAAAATCTAAATCTCTTTTATGATATATGGGGGACATAATAATTTTATGATATGATTCTTTATCTATATCTTTATATTTTGCTAATGATAATGATGCTATTGTTCTTTTATTAAAATATTGCCACCCTATAAATTTGTAAAATTTTTTTATAACTTGGTAAAGAATAATTGTATCATTTTTGAGATATTTTCTTAAATGCCGATTTTTGGTTAAAGTTTGGTAATCTTTGATTTCTAATTTCCGAATTGATAAATTAAAAGATTTTGCTAAATCTCTTAACGAACTTTGAAATAATATAAAACTATCTCTAAATATAGCATTACCAATTCTCCACTCTATTACCTTTTTATCGGCAGACATAATTGGCATTGTATTTAATTTCCCTTTATGTTTCTGATACCAATCAATTAAAAACCTAATATCAAAGTCCAAAAAGTGGTAGAATATTGTACCTTTTATATTTATCAAAAAGTTGTAAAAATCATCTTCTTTGTCAAATTCATAATATCTTTTACCATCATACAAACCCCCCAATAAAAATTTACCAGTGAGGCCTCCCGTAGTTTCAGTATCGGCAGTATAAAATTTAGGAATTCTATTTTTCATTTTCTCTTATATTTCCTTATTAATTTTAATAATTGAGATTGGGTTGTCCCCTTAAAGTTATGTTTTACAAACAATCTACAATTCTGATAACTTTTTTCTTTATGGGCACTCGACACTCTCCCTAAATGCCGTAAAAATTGTTTCGCTTTTTCTTTACTAAACTTTCCTTTTTGGGCAATTAAAAAATCAATAATATCTGGAAAACCCCTCTCGGATGAATGAATATAATTTAAAAATTCGTCCTGACTTCCTTTAAAATTTTCTTGATAATGAATATATTTATAATGTGCGAGCTCTTCGCCTCCCGCTATTTCAAACCCTTGAGATAGAAAAAAAATCCCAGCTAATTTAAGAAATGTTTTTTGATGAAGGCGGTCTATTTTTTGTCTTGCCTCGTTTGTAAATCTTAATAACCCTCCCGTCATCCATCTTCGTATCGTATAAGGAGATACTCCTATTTTTTTGGCTACTTTTTCAACCCCTATTTCATCTACTAATTCTTTTACTTTAATAATATCATAATCGAGAATTGGTTGAACCCTTCCCCTAATAATTCGATAGCCATATTTATAGTCCAACCCCTTCTTTCTCTCTATAATATCCTTGTAAAATTTTAGTATTTGCTCTCTTTTTCTTTTGTCAAAAGGTTTTCTTTTTCTATATTTCTTATATCTTGATACTTGCCATGTCTTAATTCCAAATTTTTTTGCTAACTCTTTTGTGGTAAAAATTTTATTTAAATCAGTAAGGGCTTTTGCTAAATCCCTCTCGGGATTTCTTATCCTCTTATCTATTTTACCTTCTTTCGTAAAATATCTTTTCTTTTTCGGAAAATAATAATGCTTTTTCTCTTTTATATAATGACGCCTACCTTTTACTAAAAAATACGATTTCTTGGGGGATTTTTGGGTGGATTTTTTGGAGGATTTTTTGGAGATAGCCATAATAAATTAGATAATATTTTAATTTAAGGTAGCAATTAACTACCTTACTAATTGCTACCTCAAATAAAAACACTATTTTTGTTCTTCAACACTATCTGACCCCTCGGTTTTACCTTCCTCTTTTATCTCTTTTTCTATTGTTTCTTTTTCTATTAAAAATTTTTTTAATATACCAGCAAATTCCGTTGCACAAGTTGGGCATAATATAATCCTTGATTCAATTATCTCTTTAACAAATGCAGGAACTCCTGATTTTATTATATTCTCTCGAATTTCAGAAGATGCTTGTTGTAAAAGAGGCGAACTTTTACTTATCATTTGAATTCTTTCCTCAAATAGAGCCCCTTCAAAGTATGGTTCTTGTCGCGGATTAGGTATAAAATCCTTTTTACACTTATCACAGATATACTTAATCATATTATAGAAGTTATTTTTAAGGTGGGGCAGGAGTAGGCTTACCTGGAATAGGTTCGCCGTGAGGCGATTCTTCTGGCGGAGTTTCATCAGAGGGAATTTCTACGATTGGAATTTCTTCGGCAGGAGATTCCTCAGGCGGAATGATGTATTCTGCTTCTCCCTCTTGAAGAACCTAATCATCCGCAACTTCCACAATGTCACCATCTCTATTCTGTATATATTTCATAGTTCTATACTTCATATTATTTTTTATCGACCTTTAATTGTGGGGTGGGCGTTTGTGGATGGAGCACTCCCTTGATGCCGACCTTTGTGTGAGTGCTTTACGTTGCTCGTCAGCAACTGCACGCTCCATTTCTCCCACCTCGCTATTTGTAATTTAATTTTGCTTTATAATTATCTTATAATTTTAATGTGCGGATTTTACTTTGGCGAATATTCCAAGCTCTTTTGCTTCGCTTTTTAACTTGCTAAATTCCTTTTTCAACCATTTAATATTAATATTTTTCACTGGGGGATACATTTTTTTCTTTAAGGAATCTAAATAATCTACCCCTCCCTTTTTAAGGGCGATTTCAATTGGGAGGTAAGGGTCATATTTCCGATGAAGAGCGAAGTGGCATTTATTACATAACGGAATTCCATTTTCTACATCAAACCATAATTTAGCAGATTTATGACGTGGCACAAAATGATGTACTATTGTTGCTTTCTCCCCACACCCATAACAAATATTGCCATACTTTGTCATTATTATCTCCTCCCACAATTTAAATGCTTCCTGTTTCAGTAATTCAAACTTTGATATCTTCTTTTTTGACGCCATAATTATAAACTTTATTTTTCTTTCTTAATAATTTTAAGAAGTTCGTTGAACATTTTTTTAACCTCTGGGACAATATCTGATTTTGTAATTTCTCCTTTCTCGTACATCACCCCTACCAATTCGCAGGCATTATTAAAACAAACACCTCGTTCTGCACCCGCTCTTGCTTCCTCGGCTATTGAGGCGTTCTCTTTTAGGGTCTTTTTAAGTTCTGAAGGTTTTATCGCTTCATCTATCTCTATAATATTACGGAATTTGCCTATTTCTTGTATTTTAACTTTAACAGGCTTACCTTCAGTAAATGCTGGAAATAGATTTTCTTTCCAAACTTGGTACCATAAGCCATCTTGACCTTTAATGGAAACATAATCTTTACCAGTATCTACAGATTTTTTAGAGGCTATTAATTCTGGTATTATTATTTTAGTTTGCATTTTTTTATTTATTATTTTTTGCTTGCTCGACCTTTAGTTTTTACTCGACCTTTATGTTCATTATGTTCATTATATTCATTATGTTCATATTTTAATTTTGGTATTGATAGAAAGAATTATTGTTGCTCCATAATTATATTTTATTACGCAAAGAGAGACGCCCTAACTGGAAAAGGTCGAGGCGTCTCTCTCTGCGTTCCAGTTAGTATTGTTGTTTTGCTCGACCATAACCATATTTTTATTCTATGTTATTCTTTTTTATGTGCCAAGTCAAGTTTCTTTACGCACTCGTTACACATCTGGGCTGATAAGTTAAAATTCTCTAATAAAAACCATCTCCAACATTTCTTACAGAGATAATATACCGCCTTCCCTTCATACCAAGTATCGGGATTTCGGATAATTTGCCGTTTTAAAGCCTTGTTTTTTGTCTTTGAGGTATTTTTATCCATTTTTAGGGTTATCGCCCGTTTTAGGGGCATTTTTGGGCGTTTTAAGGCCATTCTGGCGACACTATAGGGGTTCCTCCACCTTTAAGTTGCGGGAGTCTGGACAATAGCTTGGCTATTTTTTAACTCCCGACTGAAATTTGATGCGTTTTTTGAATATAATGTTTAAAAAAGTGTCTTATTGCTTTTATTTTTTTTAGCGACCTTTGGATTTTGTGGTATCTTTTTTTTAACCGCAACTTTCTTTTTCGGCGGTTTGTTTCTTTGTGGTCTTGTCTCATAATCATTGAGTGTAATTATAGGCATTTCTTTTATCTTAAGAAGAATAAGAGAATTTGCAAGCCCATTGAGAGCAAAATTAAAACAATCGCCCAGACCGCCAAATCAACCCGCTTTCTGGCAAGGCGGATTTGCTCTTGGGCGTTTTCTAACTGCTTCGTCCAGTAATATTGTTGGGTGATACGCATAAGTTAAAAAGATTAACCCCACTCTTTATTATCAACATAGAAACCTTATTTGCTATTGTTTGATAGTTAAATAAGAACTGATAGAAACATTTTTTAAGGCCTCCAGTTTATAATAAAGAGTGGGGGGCAAGCATTTTACTTGCCCCGCAGTTTGTTTTTTAAAGCGTCCAAAACTGGCTGAATTAATTCGTGCAAGAGCCGATGGCATCTCTGGCAGAGCCAAACGATATTGT
>Ga0123519_10007031_pt1 | contig 17548 bp, 15 predicted proteins | sample YelNatPaOPRAMG02_FD_87396 | JGI IMG/M metagenome (GOLD analysis project Ga0123519, IMG submission 87396) | Hot spring microbial communities from Yellowstone National Park - Yellowstone National Park OP-RAMG-02 (version 2) | ecosystem: Environmental > Aquatic > Thermal springs > Hot (42-90C) ... | reverse complement strand
TTCATCATACCTCTCGCATCTAAAACGTGCAAAATCCGCAATGTCTGGACTGGTGAATTGTGGATTGCAAATTGCGGATCCGAAATGTTGTCGTTGATCTTTCACCGCCGAAAGCGCAAAGATCTATTGTGATTCTCTGCGATCCCTGGGTGCTCTGCGGCAAAATCTCTGCCACCTCCCTTTGACCCCCTCTCCTTTTTCCCTATACCGGGATGCGGTATAATCCGTTCAATCCTGGAACACGCAGATATGGCTATAGAAGCAAGACGTTCCGCGGGGATGAGGGGTTCCCATCATTCGAGTTCAGAGATACCTGGACAATCTGCCTGAGTTCCGCGTAACCATAGCGACCAACTGAGATGCGCACGCGCTTACCATGGTACGCCCTCCATCTGATAGTTCTGCTCAGCTATCTGGCATTGGCACTGGTGCTGACCTATCCGCTCGTCCGCGAGTTCACCCGCGCGATTCCCGGCGACGGCTTCGACGGCTGGCAGAATGTCTGGAACTTGTGGTGGGTGAAACGCGCGCTACTGGTCGAGGGCAGCAACCCCTATTTCACCCGCCTGCTGGACTACCCCGTTGGGGTCTATCTCTACTTTCACACGCTGAACATTTTCAACGGGCTGACCTTTCTGCCGGTGACACTCAACGCTGGCGCGCTGATCGCCTATAACGCCGCGGCGCTCTTCAGCTTCGTCATCGGCGGATATGGCAGCTATCTGCTGGCGCTCTGGGCCTTGCAAGGGGAGCGCGGGGCATTCCTGCGCCACCTGGCCGCCTTTGTGAGCGGCTTCGTCTTCGTCTTCTCGCCCTATCATATGGCCCACCTGCTCGGGCACATGCAGCTCATCTCGCTCGAGTGGTTGCCCTTCTACGCGCTGATGGTCCTGGTGTTGTTGCGGCGTGTCCTGCAGCGTCAGGGGCAGTGGCTCAAAACGGCGTTGTGCTACGCAGCTCGGGCGGCATTCATGTTGGTGCTGGTGGCGCTGTGTGACTGGTACTACGCCTTTTACATGATGCTGCTGAGCGTCCTGTTCTGGGTGTGGTCCGTAGCGCAGCAGCGTGGCTTCAGCGCCGCTGCAAGGATGACCGCTGCCATAGCAATGACCGCTCTGCTCTTCCTGATCACCACCGCCCTGCTGTGGATCCCAATGGTGCAGGAGACGCTGACCAGCGACTATATGGTGCCGCCCGCGGACAGCGCGGAACGCCTCTCGGCGGATCTGACCGCCTTCTTCACCCCTTCCACGCTGCACCCCTGGTGGGGGGCATGGGCTGCCGCCTGGGCTGATCGGTTTACCGCCAGCCTGTCCGAGCGCACCGTGTTCGTCGGCTACAGTGTGCTGGCGCTGGCGCTCACTGCCGTGTTCCGCCACCGGCGGGGAGCAGTGCTATGGGGCGTTGCCGCGTTGATCTTCGCCATCATGGCGCTGGGGCCATGGCTGCACATCGGAGGAGAGACCCGCTTTGGCGCCATCGGCCCGATCCCGTTGCCCTATAACCTGCTCACCCGACTGCTCCCCCTGTTGCGCATCTCGCGCTCGGTGAGCCGCTTTTCTGTGGTGGTGATGCTGAGCCTGGGTGTGCTGGCGGCGATGGGCAGCGCATGGCTGTTGCACAAAGTGACTGCGCGCGGCGGAAGCCGACAGTTGCAGGGATTGCCCATGCTGATCGCCCTCGCCCTGATCGGGGTCATCGGCTTGGAATACCTTGCTGTGCCGTATCCCGTATCCTTCCCCGAAACGCACTCCTTCCACTACCAGCTGGCGCGCGAGCCGGGTGAGTTCGCCGTCATGGACGTGCCGATGGACGAATGGGATCGGCCAGCCAACCTGCTCTTCCAGACGGTGCACGGCAAACCCTTGATCTCCGGCTACACGTCGCGGCCCAATCCCCTGGCGCCGGCGTGGCGCACGCCCGTGTTGCAGGTGTTTCGCTACCGTGGCCCCGACATCAACAGCGGCGATACCGTTGCGCTCGCCGAGACCGTGCTGGCGGACCTCAACGTGCGCTACGTGATCGTGCACAAGCATGACCTGCCGCCGGGGGCATACCGCACCGAGACGTTGGACCTGGTCGAGCGCGTGTTTGGGGCGTGGCCCGTCGTGGTCGATGACGCGTGGTTGAAGGTCTTCCGGCGACCTGATGAGCCTGCCCACCGCCAGCCCTATCTGGTGCTGGGCACTGGCTGGGCTGAGCGCACGTGGGACGGCCAGCGGCTGGCGCGTGCCATCCGACCACCGCGGGCAACGCTGCAGGCGCACATGCCAGCTGCCGGGCAAGCCACCCTGGAGATCGAAGCGTATGCATCGGGGACAGCCCAACTCCGCGTGGTGACCGATGCAGCGGCGGAAGCGGTTGTGCTGGCGTTGCAGGCGCAACCCGTCCGGCATTGTGTGGCGTTGGCGTTGCCTGCTGGTGAGACCACTATCACCCTGGAAGTGCTGCCCGATGCGGTGGTGATGGTGCAGCGCCTGGACGTATCGCTGGCGGCTGCAGAGCGCCCTTGTCGGTAGCCGTCGAGGGCGCTTCGGTGCTCTGCGCTCTCGGCGTGCTCTGCGGTAAGAAATGCACCCCTATATCCGCGCCGCGACCGTCCGGGGGCGGATACCCTTCCATCGCAGAGGACGCAGAGCTTATTCTAAAATTTCTCTGCGCTCCGTGCGGTAAAACATCAACCGTCCGCACGATTGCGTCCATCCGCGGAGTCGTGTAGACTGAGGGCGACGTCATGCCTGGTGCGTGGAACAAACCCGTTTTCTGAAGCCTTGATGGAGGTGCTCTATGGAATTCTCTCAGCTGATTCGAGCCCGTTACAGCGTGCGTGCCTATAAGCCCGACCCGGTGCCGGAAGAAGTGCTGCATCAGGTCCTGGAAGCAGCCCGGCTGGCACCCACAGCAGCCAACCGCCAGCCCTTCCGCCTGATCGTCGTGCACACCCGCGGACGCGAGCAGGAGCTCCAGCGCATCTACCCGCGCCAGTGGTTCACCCAGGCACCTCTGATCATCTGCCTCTGTCTGGTGCCCAAGGAAGCCTGGGTGCGCGAGGATCGGCGCAGCTATTGCGACGTGGATGGCGCCATCGCTTTCGACCACCTGGTGCTGGCCGCCGCCAACCAGGGACTCGGGACATGCTGGATCGCCCACTTCGATGTGCATGCGGCGCGCGAGATCCTGCACGTGCCCCCAGATGTGGAACCGTTCCTCTTCACCCCCCTGGGTTACCCTGCCGACCAGCCCGCCCCGAAGAAGCGCCGGCCGCTCAGCGACCTGGTCCGCTATGAGCACTGGTGAGCCCCATCCACCCGACACAGGAGGCGTGTGAGACAATGTTACGGTTTGACATCGACCACTTAGACCAGCGATTCGGCGCATGGCGCCTCCAGCAGACGCTTGCCGATATGGCGGCGCAGAACATCGTGACGCGCATCTGGGCACGCGATCATACCGTGTGGAAATCCGAGGATCGCGAGATCAGCAACCGGCTGGGCTGGTTGCACAGCCCGGATGAAATGGTGCCCCATCTGGCCGAGCTGGAGCGTTTCGTCCAGCAGCTGCGCGACGAGGGGTTTACCCATGCCGTGTTGTTGGGCATGGGCGGCTCCAGCCTGGCATCGGAGATGTTCCGCAACGTGTTCGATGTGCGCGCAGGTTTCCTCGACCTCATTGTGCTCGACAGCACCGATCCCGGCGCCGTGCTGGATGTCCAACGTGCGGTGGATCTCGGGCGCACCCTGTTCGTGGTCTCCACGAAATCGGGCGGCACGGTGGAAACCCTCTCGGCGTTCAAGTATTTCTACAACCAGATGGCCGCCATCTCGGGGAACGGCAAGGGGATGGGGCGTCATTTCATCGCGATCACCGATCCGGGTTCGCCCCTGGCGGAACTGGCGCGGCGCTACCAGTTCCGCGCCACATTCCTCAACAATCCAGACATCGGTGGGCGTTACTCTGCCCTCTCCTACTTTGGCCTGCTGCCGGCGGCGCTGATCGGTCTGGACCTCTCACTGGTGCTGGCGCGCGGCAAGGAGATGGCCGAGGCATGTGGTCCACAGGTCGCCCCACAGGACAACCCCGGCGCCCAGCTGGGCACCATCATCGGGCGCGCCGTGCTGATGGGGCGCGATAAGCTGACCTTCGTGATCTCGCCTTCACTGGCCAGCTTCGGTGACTGGGTGGAGCAGTTGATCGCCGAAAGCACCGGCAAGGAGGGCAGGGGCATTCTGCCCGTGGTGGGGGAGCCGCTGGGAGAGGCGCGTCTGTACGCCCACGGCGACCGTCTGTTCGTCCAGCTGGCGCTGGAGGGTGAGCCGGCTGAGGACGCCGCGCTGATGCAGCTCGAGCGCGCCGGCCAGCCGGTGGTACGCATCGTGCTGCGCGACCGATACGACGTGGGGGCGCAATTCTTCCTTTGGGAGATGGCGACCGCCGTCGCGGGGCATTTGCTGGGCATCAATCCGTTCGATCAGCCCAACGTCGAGGCGGCCAAGGCGCTGGCACGCAAGGTTGTCGCCGAGTACGCCGCGCGCGGCACCATCCCTTCCGATTCGCCTGTCCTGGTCGAGAATGGCATCACCCTCTATGCCCCCAACCCCCATCTGGCCGACTCAGCAACGCGCCTGGCAGACGCTTTGGATGCTTTTGTCGCGCAGGCACGTCCGCGGGATTACGTCGCGCTGCATGCGTATCTGCAGCCGACATCGGCCACGCACGCCCGGCTCCAGGCGCTGCGCCTCAAGCTGCGTGACCGCCTCTGCCTGGCCACCACGTTGGGCTATGGGCCGCGCTTCCTGCATTCCACCGGCCAGCTGCACAAGGGCGACGCCGGCAAGGGACTGTTCATCCAGCTCACCGCCGACAGCGCCTACGATGTGCCGATCCCGGATGAAGCCGGCCGGCCCGAAGCAAGCCTCAGCTTTGGAGTGCTCAAGATGGCGCAGGCGCTGGGTGATTATCAAGCCTTGCTAAACGTCGGCCGACGGGTGATCCGTTTGCATCTCGAGGACGTCTCGGAAGGGCTAGACTATTTGCATCGCTGTCTATAAGCGGCCGGGTAATGAGCTTTCTGGACAAAGCTGCAAAGCGAGGTGTCCCTTCCCTGGTGTGGCGTGTTGGGCAGGAACGCCGCCTGGCAATGATCCGAACCGCTGCCGGCGACCGCCTTGCTGATGGGTACGTGCTGGACGTGGGATGTGGTGTCGGTATGTATTTGCAGGCTCTCCGAGCATATACGCTATTCACGTTTGGTGTGGAAATTGAGGGAGAGCATGTGCGCGAGGCAGCCGCTCACGGTCATGTTGTACAGGGACTAGGTGAGCAGCTGCCCTTTGCCAATGATCGCTTTGACCTGGTGCTCTCACACGAGGTCATCGAGCACGTCACGGATGATCGGGCGTGCGTAGCAGATATGGTGCGTGTGCTCAAACCGGGGGGACGTTTAGTCTTGTTCTGCCCCAACCGGCTGTACCCCTTCGAGACCCACGGTTTTTACTGGCGTGGCGTGTACCGCTTCGGCAACGTGCCCTTGGTAAACTACCTGCCCAACCCATTGCGTAACCGGCTGGTGCCGCATGCGCGCGCCTACACCGTTGTGGGATTGCGCCGTCTGTTGCGAGGGCTGCCAGTGCGCGTCGTGGTGCATACACAAATCTATCCCGGCTACGACAACCTGGTGCGGCGTTGGCCGGTCCTGGGGCGTATGGTGCGCTGGCTGAGTTACCAGCTGGAGCGCACCCCGCTGCGCCTGTGGGGGCTTTCCCATTTCCTGGTGGCGGAGAAGATCATCTAAGAAGCGGGTGTCATGGGCCGATAAACCCGCTTTTTTCCCCGTGTCCACCTCCTACACCTTGTCACCCGTCAGGTGCGCCACATTCGGTGAAGAGGTGCGCAGCGTGCGCGCATGGGTAAGCAGCGCCCGCAGGGGCTCTTCCTCGCCACGCGCGATCAGGCTAGCCAGCTGATCCAGCTGAGAAGAAACGCGTGCTAACATCTTCCCAATCGCTGCACGATTCGTCATCAGAATATCCAACATCATGTCCACATCGGAGCCTGCCAGCCGCGATGTGTCCCGGAAACCAGATGCGGCAAGCTGCCAGACCATCGCGTCATCTTCACCCAATTGTGCCACCGTCAAAACCAGCGCGGTTGCTAACACATACGGCAAATGGCTGATCGCCGCCACGAGCTGGTCGTGACGCGCTGCGTCCAGCACCAGCGGTCGCGCCCCCACTGCCTGGATCAACGTGCGCGCCAAGTCCAAAGACGCGTCCGACGTGCGCACCAGCGGCACGAGCACCCAGGGGGCATCCCGGTATAGGTGCGGGTCTGCGGCGGCCAGTCCGCTCACCTCTTTGCCGCACATCGGGTGGGAACCCAGCGGCTGCACATGGGCAGGCAACACTTCCATCGCGCGTACAATGGCCTGTTTGGTGCTGCCCATGTCAAGCAGCAGACAGGGCGGCAGAGTCATAGTGCTCAGCTGCTGGATGTGGCGGATGATGCTGCGTACCGGCGTGGCCAGGACGACGATATCCGCGCCGTCTAACGCCTCGCCCAGCTGCGTGGTGGCATAGTGCACCACCCGCAGGGCCAGCGCCTGCTGCACTGCTTCGGGCCGCCGCACCACGCCGATGACCTCACGGCACAGACCTCCTTGGTAAAGGGCCATCGCCAGGGAGCCGCCCATCAGGCCCAGCCCTACGATGACGATGCGCGCTTCGTGTAATCTCACACGGGGATCGAAAGTTCACCTCCCAAGAAGAGCACAAACCGATCTGCGCAGAAAGCCGCTCCTCATTCATTATGGACTGGGGAATGCGATCTCGCAAGAATCAAAACCTCGTCCTGCCCAATGTGAATACACGTCGCAATGAAGCTGGCGGCACAGCAATTTATGTACTCGGGCTCAAATCCACCTTCAGCTTTTGGGAAAGGACAGTTACTACATCTTGGAAGCCCTGTTCCAGATAAGGGAACACCAGCCAGGCGGAGCCGATGGCGAAGAGGCTGCCCGTGATCAGCCGCAGCTCAAAATTGCTGTGCCGCCATCCCAACATTTGAGTCAGGCCATCAACGGCCATAGGAATGATGAAAATCGGATACACCTGCCACCGCAAGGGCTTGATGGAGATGCGGTGGCGCAACAGGGCGAATGCCACCGTCGCGCAGAACAAGGTGGTATAAGTCCCCAGGCACCGATCGCAGTAGCCAATCTGCTGCCCCAGAAGAAACGAGGAGCGCGACGGGAACTGATGGCAGAAGAGGCGATACACGGTATAGATCAGGTTGGCCGGAGTTGTCAGGCCGGCAGCCATCAGAAGCGGCGCCGCCAGAGGCAATCCGGCATACAATCCCAACGCAACGCCGACAAAGCACAGCCAATGACGCGCCAGCCCGTAGACGGCCCGGTCGATCGTCAGGGCGAGCCAGCGCGACCATCCCGCGGCGGGGCGCACCGCGCGCCAGCTCCCTGTCACATCGTCCGTTGCACTCTCCAGAGCGTGCTGCAGCGCCTCCTGCACCTCTTCGCAGGTAAAGGGCCAGTACAGGCGCACATGCCCGCCAAAGTCCGCCACGGGCACATGCGCGGCGAACAACCGCCCCAACACGACATCCTCTTCGACGTTGATTTCGTGCACCTCGAGGGAGAGCGCGCGCAGCAGCTCGGCGGCGGTCTCACACAACGGACAATCCGGACGGACGTAGAGTCGCACGGCCCGGCCCATTGGCATCCGCTCGTGTTCCGCTCTTGCGCTCACCGTGCCGTTCCCTGCAGAGCGGCTGCCACGGGCGCACCGCCGATGGTTGTGCCGCTCAGATAGCTCAGATAGACCGGCACCAACGGCAACACGCAGGGCGATAGGAAGGACAACAGTCCGGCCAGGCCGGCCATCGGCAATGTGACTATGGGCATATCTCCGGCAAGGATCGCCTCAAACTCGGCAATCCACTCGGGCGTGCCACTGAGCAGAGAACTCAACGTGGCGAAAAACCCCTGCACGAGCATCACGCCGAAGGCGACCAGCAGGGCGCCGCTCACCATTTCGACCGCGTGTGCGTGGCGGTTGAGCTGCTTCAGCCAGCGGACTGCCGCGCCGATCACCGCCGCGCTGAGCAGGAACGGCACCGCCAGGCCCGCCGAGTAGGCGAGCAAGAGGGGCATCGCCTCGCCCGGCTGAACGGCAGCCAACATCAGCACCAGGCCCAGCAGCGGGCCGATGCACGGTGTCCATCCCGCCGCAAAGGTGACGCCCACGATGAACGAACGCACATAACCGGGCGAAGAGCCCCCGGTGCTCCGCAGCCGTCGCTCCGGCAGAATCCATCCGTCAAGGGTTCGATTGAAAGTTGCCAGCGCTGCACCCAGCGGTCGCAACCCACCTCGAGAGGCGCTCAGGCGCGCCGCTGCCCGCAGCACACCCGTCATGTGCAATCCCAATAGGATGAGAAGGCACCCACCCACCGCGGCAATCCATCCCCGCTGTGCGTACAGGAAGCTGCCCAGAAGTGTAGTGGGAATGCCAAACAGGAGGACAAAGGTGAAGATAAAACCGCTCACAAACGCGAGGGCGTGACGGATGACATGGAACTGCACCGTTCAACCTCAAGCAGGTTGCGCCACCGCTGTAGCAGCCTCAGGGGTGGACTCTTTTGGCTCCTCCTCAGGGAGCTCTTGCCACAGATCCTCGGGTTTTCTGATGTAGTCGACAAACAACACCCCACTGAGGTGGTCAATTTCGTGCTGGAAGACGCGCGCCAGCATGCCATGTGCCTTGATGCGGATGGGTTTGCCATGCACGTTCATGGCTTTGACCACAACCCACTCCGGGCGTGCGACGCGCCCATACCACGAGGGTATCGAAAGACAGCCCTCCACCCCCTCCACGCTTTCCGGGCTGGCCTGCACGATCTGCGGATTGACCAGCACAAAGTTCTTGCCGCTTTGGGGGTCCTCTTCGTCCTTGGGTAGATATGCCACGAACAACCTCTGTAACACCCCGATCTGCGGCGCCGCCAGGCCAAGGCCGTTCGCCGCATGCATCGTCTCCAGCATGTCGTCGGCCAGAGCTTTCAGGGCCGGCCCAAACTGCTTCACCGGTTTGGCTTTCTGTCTCAAGCGCGGATCGCCCGCATACAGGATCTGGCGGATGGCCATTCCCTTCGTCACCTCCTAGCGTGTGCCCAGTAGCATATCCCAATCCGAGGATCTTGTCAAATAAGAAGACAATGGCTATCCAATTCCTGGCGAAGCCGGGCCTAGGCGCTGGTGCGGAAAACGCGAATGGCTGCTTCGCCCTCGACCGGGCACTGATACTCACAAATGCCACACCCGATGCATGAATCGCCCACCACATGCGGGCGTTGCACTGTCACCATCTGGCCGAGATCATCCGCAACGGGCACTTCCTCCAGGCGGATCGCCTTGGGCGCGACCGGGCACATCTCCTCGCAGACGATGCATGGCACCCCGTGCGCCCACGGCAAACAGCGGTCGCGATCGATCACGGCGCGCCCCAACACCGCCTGACGCTTGCGTTCCAGATCCAGTGCGGGGATCGCTCCAGAAGGGCAGATTTGACCGCAGGCATGGCAGCCATAGTTGCAATAGCCCAATCGAGGCACCAGGTGGGGCGTCCAGAGCGCCTCAAGCCCTCCCTGCAGCAGCACCGGCTGCAGCCCCGAGGTGGGGCAAACCTTCATGCACTGGCTGCAGCGCAGGCAACGCGCCAGGAAAGTCGCTTCATCTTGTACGCCAGGTGGCCGGATGAGCGTCGGCTCGGGAGAGCGAGCCAGGGGATTGGTGCGCAGCACCACCACCCCGGCAATGCCGGCACCCAAGGCGGCCAACACCTGGCGCCGCGAGGGGTCATATGCCTCCGCCGGAGCGGGCCAGGCAAGCTCCTTGCCGGCAGCGGATGCCGACCTGTCGATGACCGGACGCCACCCGATGCCGCGCTCGGGACAGGCAGCGAAACAGTCCAGGCAGGCCACGCATTCGCTTGGGACAATGCGGAAGGCGTCCTCGGCCTGGATGGCATCCACCGGGCAGACGTTGCTACAACGCCCGCATTTTACGCAGCTCGCTCCAATGACCGGGCGCAGCACCGAGATGCGCGCAAGCAACGCCAGCAAGCCACCCAATGGGCACAGGTAGCGACACCAGAAGCGACCCGCCAGCCAGTTCAAGAGCAGCAGGAGCACAAAAACGACGGCGATCAGCCAGTTGCCGGCGAACAGCGGTTGTCGCACCGGCAAGGCCGATCCGCGCAGCCACTGTTCCATGGCATCCACAATCCCGCGCAACGGGGCGATGGGATATAAGCTGCCGAGCACCGCGGTCACCGCGTAGTTGAGCGCCGGCAAGAGCACGGTGGTCATGGTGCGGGTCAGGAGCGCCAGGGGATCGAGCACGATCAAGGTGAGGCTCCCCAGAGCGGCAGCGGAGAGGATGCCCATGAGGAGCAGATACTTCGCACTGCGCCATTGAGGCGCGACGTTCTGCGCCCGACGCCGCGCCGCGCCCGGTCCCAACCATTCCAGCAATGTCCCCATGGGGCAAATCCAGCCGCACCATACCTGCCCCAGGAGCAGAGTGATGCCCACCGTTGCCAGGGAGAGCGCGAGGCGGGGCAACCACTCACGGCTGGCCAACATAGCACCCAGGGCGCTCAGGGGATCGAAGCGGAAGAACAGGTCGGCCAGCGGGAACGCCACACGCCGCTGCAAAGCGGCAAAGAGTAGGTAGATGAACAGCAGAAAGAACAGCGCCTGGCTGATCTGGCACAGCCGTCGGCCTATTCGCCACGTATTCGCCTTACGCATAAGCTTCCTCGATCTTGATCGCGCTGAGGTCCAACGTCCCTAAGCCCATCTCGGAAGATAACTTGACATAATCAATATCCTCGCCGCGCAACCCGAAGAGCGTGGCAACGTAGGCATCCGCCGCCACCATATCATGGCTGGCGATCACCTTATTCATCTGTCGCACGTCGTTCAGGCTGCCACCTGTCGGTCCATTTGCCACCAGGATGCGCATCGCATCGACGACGGTCAACGAGGGCTGGATCAAGCTTGCCAGATCCGCCAGGCGCTGACCGAGGTTGCGATGCATCCGATTGGGATAGCGCACGACGCCCAGGAGATTCTTGCCCCCCAGGCTCAGCCGTGCCAGGGAATGGTGTTTGGCGATGGGCACATTGATGACCACGTCCGCTTCGAGAATGTCCCGGTAGACCTCCCATTGGGTGATATCTTTGCCTTGCGGGATGTTCGTCATGGCGAATTTGAGCGGGCTCATCACTTCCACCTCGCCCTTTGCCGCTCGCGTGGCGTCGGCGATGCCGCTGATCGCATAGGCCGTCTCCGGGGTGCCGCCAAACGGCATGTCCATCACGCGTACCCGCCGGGCGCCCGCTTCCCAACACATCGTCACCAGTGTTCCGACGACCAGCGGATTGGTGGTGGTGGCGTACTCGGGTGGGTGATAATCGGTGCAAATGTTAGGCTTGATAATCACGTCATCACCCGTTTTCACGAAGCGCCCCATACCCCCGAGCGCGGCAATTGCTGCACGAGTTACCATCGCTGCATCCTCACCGTGCGCAACTGCGAGATAAGCTTGACCCGGCGCCGGCGCGGGAACAGGACGACGTGTGGCGCTGATCGGCGCCGGCGCATTGCCGGAACAGGCAGCGTTCCACAACGCCAGCCCGGACGAAACCAGCATCCATTGCAGCAGCCTGCGGCGTGTGATCTTCTGTGCCATCTTTTCGACCTCCTACCTCAAAACCCTATTCACCAGTTCCTTCGCCTCTTCTGCTCCGGCGTTGCCAAATACGGCGATCAATTCTTTTTCCTTCACTTGTGCCATCACCCGGTTGGGTATCGTGCTGCCCTGAAGCGCCTGTTTGGCAGCCGTGCCATCTGGATAACGCACCCACAACGGGCGTGCCGTGCTGCCCCCTAAGGTGTAATCGGCCAGGACCCCCTGAGTCTCCTGGCTGAGGCCCAACAGGTTGGTGCCTCCCAACCATAGCCAGGGTTGGATGGAGATCTCCTGGCGGAAGAAGCGCGCGCTGCGGGGGTGCAGACCATCGGCCGGCAAGCGGGTCACCAGTTCGGGCAGATCGCTCCCCGCGGGCAGCGCGGCCGAATCCGAGCAGGATTTCATCGGCGACCGGTTGGGTCGTCTGCAGGCGGGCATAGTAGCGTTCCTGCCAGAACACCAACCGTCGGCCGGGATCGGTATCCCCCGCTGCGCCGACTGCGACCGGCTCGCCGGAGAGCGAAGTGCTGAACAGACCATAGGCATCGGTGGGGCTGGCGAGGCGGAACAGCTCGATGCGCAACTGGGTCCCTTGTGGCCCCACATACCGGGCCAATGCGGCGTGGGTCAACCCATAGGCGAAAAGCACCTCCGCCTGGCCGTCCACCAGCTCGTATATGTCATCGTGCGAAAAGACCCGCGGTGCCCCCTGGCGTGTCCATCCGGGAACGACCTCATCCGTCGGCAAGAATCGGGTGAGATCATCGGTGCTGTCGCTGGCACATGCCACCCCAATGGCGGAAAGGATGACGAGCGCAGACAACACTCCGATCCTTCCGCCCCATGTCCGCGGAGAAAATCCCTTCGATCGAGACGGCGCATCTCAAGGCTACCTCCTCGGCTATTTCCAATCGTTATAACCCACAATCTCCTGTTTGGCGAATCCCCTCTGGGTCGTCCCAAAAAAGAGCGAGCTCCCATCCATCTGACTTCTGACAGGAGCTCGCAAGTGAGACTGTGTGCCAAGGGTGGCGCAAGCCGCCGTTTAGCGGCGCTCGACTCTCAAGGAGCAGCGAGAAGGCCGATCACTTACCGTGGCGGCCACCGCCTCCGGAGCTTCCACCACCTCCTGAAGGGCTGCCGGAACCACCGCCGGCCTCTCTGCCACCGCCACCCGCTTCGTGCTGAGCTGGCTCGCCCCCGCTGGAGCGATCATCTTCTCCGTTGCCACCTGTGTTCTCCGCGTTGCTGCCAGGTTGGCAATTGCTGCACATCTCGTTGGGGTGATCCACTGCTGTCGGCGTTGCCGAGAGCCTGTATTGATGTTCGTATTCGCATTGATGTTCATATGCGCGCATCAGCCGCAGCGCTTCCTCCGCGCTCATGCGCTGCCACATCGGCGTCGCGGTGGGCCCGGGACCATAGCGATGCTGATTTTGGTCACCCTGGGGTGTGCACTCCGGGCACTCCGGATTGCCTCCCGGTTGACCTGGCCCCGGCTGGGCCGGCTGCGCTGGTTGAGCTGGTTGAGCTGGCTGGGCCGGCTGCGCTGGCTGGGCTGGTTGGGCCGGCTGAGCTGGCTGCGCCGGTTGAGCTGGCTGGGCTGGTTGGGCCGGTTGAGCTGGCTGGGCTGGTTGGGCCGGTTGAGCTGGCTGCGCCGGTTGAGCTGGCTGGGCTGGTTGGGGACCGTAGCGATGCTGGTCACCCTGTGGCGTGCATTCGGGGCACTCCGGGTTGCCTCCCGGATGACCTGGCCCGGATCGCGCAGGTGGAGTGGCAACCGGAGTCGGTTCCGCCCTTCGCTCGTCCCCTAATTGCAACGAATGCCGATGGCGAAACGCTTGTGGATCTTGCAAACCGGCCTCAATTTGTTCCCTCGCTTGATTCGCCAATGCCGATGCGTGGCAGGGCACCGAGGGGCCGGTTGCCCCCGCTTCTTGGCGCTGACACAGGCGTGCCAGGGTCTCCTGCTGCGTTCGCACCGCTTCACGCGCCTGGGTCAGCCACCCGATCATCTCGGGATCGGGCAAACCGGATGCCAGCTGCAAGGCATTCTCCAGACGCATGTGCAATTGTTCCAGGATCATCCCATCCGGGGAACGCCGTTGTTGCATCAGCGCTTCCATCTCGCGCACGCGCACCTGCGCCTGGGTCAGATACAGCAGGGCGCGATTTGCCGGGTTCGGCGTGGTTCTGATCCAGAGATCTTCAGCAGCCAGTTTGACGGGGTAGAGCGGCGATCCCGGCAGGCTCTGCTCGGCAAGCGCCACCGTACCACCTGCTGATCCCAAACCCAATCCGAGTACCAGGACGACCTTGAGCAATAAAGCGACCATAACACGTTTCTCCTTTCCGACTGGTTTCTCTTTAGTTGGTGAGGTTGAAGATGGCCTCGTGATCCATCTTTTAAGACGCATCAGTGGGTTCGGAGATACGGCCTGAGCCTGCAAACTCCTCAGCTCGTTCAGGAATCGCACCCGATCCGATATTTGATGTTCGCGCGACGGCATGTCCACGGCACGCAGAGCTTCCAGTTGTCGCACTGCCGCAAGCAATGGCTGCAAATCCGAAGCGGCAGAGGGATGCTCGGCGAGTACCGCCGCAAGCTCCTTGCCCGCTTTTAGACGCTGCACCGCTCGATCCAGGACCTCGGGATGGATAGAATCCTTCATGTGTTTTCGTCCTTTGCATCACACAAGCCCATCTGGCGCTGCAACGTGCTCAAAGCACGATGCTGCAGCGACTTGATGGCCCCCACCGATTTTCCCATAATGAGCGCAACCTGTTCGTTGGACAGATCTTCGAGGAATTTCAGCGCTATGACCTGTTGCTGGTTGGGCGATAGTCGCTGGAGAGCGCCGCGCAGCTGAATCAGCTGCAGATGGTGCTCCGCTGCCTCCACGGGCGTGTTGCCATCCGCCACGATTTCCTCTTCGAGGGGCAGGTGACGGCGGTGTTGCTGGCGTCGGTAGTAATCCACAAGCGCATTGTGTGCCGTGCGATACAGCCAGGCAACCAGGTGATTGCGTGGCCCTTTGCCCGTATGTAAAGCAACCAACAGACGATGGAAGACCTCCGCCGCAAGGTCGCGCGCTGTGTCCACATCTCCGACCTGACGGTAGAGATAGCGGTACACGATAAGGTGGTACCGATCGTAGATGGACGCCAGCGCCGCTTCGTCGAACTTTCGCGCGCGCTCCAGCAATAAGCCTTCTGAGTCTTCAACACCTTCCATAAGGCGCCTCTTAAATAAAAGACGCATATACAGCCTCAAAGATACGGCTTCTTGGAAAAAACGCCATTCGCGGGTACAATATTATGAAGAGGTCGAATGGCAATTCTTGTGGAAGACGAGATCCGAATTTTCAACAATCGCTATCAAATCTTAGAGAAGATCGGGCAAGGGGGTCTGGCAGAAGTATATCGCGCCCAGGACGTCGCTTTGGGCCGCATTGTGGCTGTCAAGGCATTGCGCCCGGAATATGTGACCGACCCCACGTTCCTGGTACGCTTTCATCGGGAGGCACAAAATGCCGCCAACCTCACCCACCCTAATATCGTGGCAGTCTATGACTTCGGCCAGGACTATAACCGGCCTTACATCGTGATGGAGTATGTGCCCGGACTGGATCTGCGTACCCTCCTCGAACAGAACGGTGCCCTTTCAATCCGTCAGGCCGTCGATATCTGCTCCCAGGTGTGTGCCGGAGTTGGGTATGCCCATCGCGCCGGTCTGGTGCATGGCGATCTGAAACCCGGCAATGTGTTGATCCGACCGGATGGCCAGGCCAAGGTGGTGGATTTCGGGCTTGCCCGTGCCCTGGGCGAGTCGGCCATGGACGAGGCAGGCGAGCTGGTTTGGGGAACGCCGGCATACTTCGCTCCGGAACAGGCAGCGGGTGAACAAGTGGTGCCGGCCACCGATGTCTATGCGATCGGCATTATCCTGTACGAAGCACTGACGGGCCAGCTCCCCTTCACGGGGGATGATCACGAAGTCGCCCGCAAACACCTGTACGAAAAGCCCCCGCTGGCGCACCGCACCAATCCGCGCGTGCCGGTGGAACTCTCGCGGATCATCGAGCGGGCGCTGCGCAAGAAGCCGGAAGAACGCTTTGCCACAGCGGAGGAGATGGGGGCTGCTCTGGCCGAATTTCGCCGCCGCAGCGAGGGGAACAGTCCGGCCGTTTCGTCCGCTCAGCAGGTATCCGAGACGGCACTGCCGGAGGCCGGCGATCGGTCGGTGACCCGTCGCTTTGCCCCAGATGCTGTCGGGCTGATGCTGGGCTTGTTGGCCATCATCGCCGTTTTGGGACTTGTGCCGCTGCTTGCCGGGGTCTTGCGTGCCTACACACAGCCCACCGTGTCTTGGGCACCCACCGCGACCGCCACCCTGGCACCCGGTCAGGTGCGGGTGCCGGATGTGGTCGGCATGCAGGTGGAACATGCCCGCCGGGTTCTCGAGTCCATGGGCCTTCAGATGACTGTGGTCGGCCAGGCACATCACCCTCTTATTCCCGCTTTGGCAATCGCCGAGCAGACCATCCGGGCCGGTGAGCCAGTCGCGGACGGCACTACCGTCGGCGTGGTGGTCAGCCAGGGCCCCCGCCTGGTAGAGGTGCCCGATGTGATCGGTTGGCCGCTGGAGCAAGCGCAAGGCGAGTTGGAACGCCATGACCTGGTGTTTGAAGTCCGGTATTCTGCGGGTGATCGACCATCCGGGAGCGTCCTCGCGCAAGAACCACCGCCTGGCGCGCTGGTGCAGGAACGCAGCTTGATCGTGCTGACAGTCAGCAATAACGCCGGCCAGGTGCCCGTCGGGGCGCGTTGGGGCAAGCACATCCTTCTGGTGAACTACGCGCTGCTGCGTGGCGCATACGCGCCGGGGGATGTGCTCTCGATCACGCTCACCTGGCAGGCAGCTGCGCCTGTCACCCCATCGGCATACACCGCGGTGGTGCACCTGGTACGTTCGGATGGGACAGTGATCGCCCAACATGAAAGCCCCCTCGCCCTGAGCCAGCCTGGTGAGCCCATCACCGACACCCATCTGCTTCTCATACCGGCGACCGCAGTCGCCAGCGAATACCGATTACGCGTTGGCGTGTCCGCAACGGGAGGTCCTGTGCCCATCACCGATGCCGGAGCGAGGGAGGTTGTGGATCACATGTTGGCCTTAGCGCCCATCCGCGTGGATATGCCAGCTGGCAGATAGCAAGCAGCTGTGGTATGATTAGGATAGTGAAAGGTGGAAGTTAGGGGTGAATTCAGGAGTCTTGCGAAACGGGCTTATTTACCTGCTCATCATCGTGGCCATTGCCGCGCTGATCTTCAGCGTGCTCTCCGGGCCACGTCAGATGCGTGAGATCAGCATCACAGAGGTCGCCTCGGACATCAAGAAGGGCCTCGTCAAGTCAATTGTGTTGCAAGGCGACCTAGTGACGGTGGAATATCGCGATCCCAACCTGGGCATGCGTTCCTCGCGCAAGGAAACGGATCGCACTTTGTTGGAAACGCTGGAAGATTTGGGGATCACTGATGACCAGCTGGCCGATGTGAGCATTAAGATCGAACCACCAGGGGTGTGGGCGGATTGGGCAAGCTTGTTGATCACCATCATACCCCTGTTGGTGTTTGGCGCTCTGCTCTTCTTCATGGTGCGCCAGGCTCAGGGGACCAACAACCAGGCGCTGAGCTTTGGCAAGAGTCGGGCGCGCATGTTCACCGGCGACAAGCCCACCGTCACCTTCGATGATGTGGCCGGGGTGGATGAGGCCAAGC